>Ga0310121_10001033_pt1 | contig 29323 bp, 19 predicted proteins | sample CB27_Tmax_986_MG_FD_203504 | JGI IMG/M metagenome (GOLD analysis project Ga0310121, IMG submission 203504) | Marine microbial communities from Western Arctic Ocean, Canada - CB27_Tmax_986 | ecosystem: Environmental > Aquatic > Marine > Oceanic | place: Canada: Western Arctic Ocean | collected... | reverse complement strand
TGAAACTGACCACGAGAAGATCGTACGGTTTCCGCACTTACGATGCTGTTGAAACCGCTTTGTATCACAACCTCGGAGCCCTACCCGAACCGGATTTTACCCACAGATTCTGGTGAGGAGGCAAAAAAAAGGACTTCAAATTGGACGCCGGTTTCCAGCGCGCTGATCGAAGAGAGAGAATATATGGGAAATCCTACTGGTTTCAAAGAGTTTCAGCGGGAGGTAGTCCCCTACCGGAATCCCTTGATGCGGTTGGAAGACTTTAACGAAATCTATACTCAAGCCGATGCATCCCACCTCAAGACGCAAGGGGCGCGATGTATGGACTGCGGTGTCCCATTCTGCCAATCCGATTCGGGTTGCCCCATCGACAACCTGATCCCCGAATGGAACGACCTGGTCTATCGCGGTCGGTGGCGGGATGCGCTGGACCGATTGCACAAGACGAATAACTTTCCCGAGTTCACCGGGCGTACTTGTCCAGCTCCCTGTGAGGGGGCGTGTGTATTGGGGATTATTGAACCGGCGGTCACGATCAAGAACCTTGAGAATGCAATCATCGATCGGGGCTTTGAAGAGGGTTGGGTGACCGCCCGTCCGCCCCAAGAGCGCACCGGCAAGAAAGTGGCCATTGTTGGTTCCGGACCGTCGGGTTTGGCCGCCGCGGCTCAACTGAACACAGTAGGCCACACGGTGACCGTTTACGAGCGGGCCGACCGGGTCGGCGGGTTGTTGATGTACGGCATCCCCAATATGAAATTGGACAAGAACGTCGTCGCGCGGCGGATCGATCTGATGCGGGAAGAGGGCGTTGTTTTTGTGACCCATGCGCATGTCGGCGAGAAAGAGGACTTTCCCTCGGGCCACATGACTCAGATCATGGAACAACGTGGTTGCGAGGTCCAATACATCGATCCGCGGACGTTGGTGGTTGATTTTGATGCAGTGGTCCTGTGCACGGGGGCGACCCGGCCTTTCGATCCGACAGGCCGTTGCCCGGGCCGCGACGCCCACGGAATCCACCTCGCGATGGATTTTCTCACACGCAATACCAAGAGTTTGTTGGATTCGAACCTGGACGATCAGTCGTATCTATCGGCCAAGGACAAGGATGTGATTGTCATCGGAGGCGGGGATACGGGGGCCGACTGCATCGGGACCTCCCTACGACACGGGTGTCGGAGCGTGGTGAATTTTGAACTGCTCCAGCAACCACCGGAGGGACGAGCCGAAAACAATCCATGGCCCGAATGGCCGCGAGTTTATCGGATCGATTACTCGCACGCGGAAACCGCGGCACGATTTGGGGAGGATCCGCGAGCCTATTGTGTCCTTACCAAGGATTTTGTGGCCGACAAGGGGGGAAATCTGTCAGGTGTGCGAACCGTCCAGGTCGATTGGTCGACCCCTGGCGAGAAGGCTCCGTTTTCAGAGGTACCCGATTCGGAGAAGGTATGGCCTGCTGACTTAGTGTTATTGGCGACCGGTTTTATCGGTCCCGAGAAGGGCGTGGGTGAGATGCTGGGATTGGAAACGCAGAATCCGCGCGGCAATTGGGAGACGTTCAAGGCCGAGCATGGCGACTACACGACGAATGTCCCAGCCGTGTTCGCCGCTGGGGACTGCCGACGGGGCCAGTCGCTTGTGGTTTGGGCCATCAACGAAGGTCGAGGCGTGGCCAGATCCGTGGACAGCTACCTGATGGGTAGCAGCAGCCTGCCGGCTCCCGGGATCACGCTGGGAAGTGCTCTGGCGACCCAATCTACATGAGTGGTCGGTGGTTTAATCAATGGCCAGAATGAAGGTCCTCACTGCCACTTGAACGAACGCGAACAGTCGTGGTAACCTCATCGAGCCGACGTTTGAGTTAATCCCGATGGATATCCGCCCCGCCATGGGTTTCAGCCTGCCGATCCAACCGCGAAACAATCAAAAAAGTGCCCCGTCGCGACGACCTTCGTAAGATTCTACTGATTGGTTCCGGGCCAATTATCATTGGTCAAGCTTGCGAATTTGATTATTCGGGCACGCAGGCCTGCAAGGCGCTTCGCGAAGAGGGTTACGAGGTGGTCCTCGTCAATTCCAATCCTGCCACCATCATGACCGATCCGAATACGGCGGATCGAACCTATATCGAGCCGCTCACGTGGGAGATGGTTGCCAAGGTCATTGAGCGGGAACGCCCCGACGCGCTCTTGCCAACGTTGGGCGGCCAGACCGGTTTGAATGTGGCCATGGATCTGGCTGGAAATGGAGTGCTGGAGAAGTTCGGCGTCGAAATGATCGGTGCCAATGAAAAAGTCATTGCCAAGGCCGAAGAGCGGGAACAGTTCAAAAAGGCTATGGAGCGCATCGGACTGGAAGTTTGTCGTGGAAAGACCGTCCGTGACATCGAAAAAGCACGTGAGGTGGTCCAGGATGTCGGCCTGCCTTGTGTGGTCCGTCCCAGTTTTACGCTCGGCGGCAGCGGATCGGCCATTGCCTACAATCGCGGGGAATTCGATGCCCTGGTCCAAAACGGGCTGGACCAATCGCCGGTCACTGAAGTGCTGATCGAGGAATCGATCATCGGTTGGAAAGAATATGAAATGGAGGTGATGCGTGATCTCGATGATAACGTCGTGATCATCTGTTCCATTGAGAATTTTGACCCCATGGGTGTGCATACGGGTGACTCGATTACGGTGGCACCCGCGCAAACGCTTTCGGACAAAGAGTTCCAACGAATGCGGGATGCCAGCCTGGCCGTGATTCGTGAAATCGGTGTGGAGACGGGCGGCTCCAACATTCAGTTTGCCATTCATCCGCACACCGGTCGCATGATCGTCATCGAGATGAATCCGCGCGTGAGTCGGTCCAGCGCCTTGGCGTCCAAGGCGACGGGTTTTCCAATCGCCAAAATTGCCGCCAAATTGGCTGTAGGGTATCGTCTCTACGAGCTCCCCAACGACATCACGCGCCAGACGAAGGCCTGCTTCGAGCCAACGATCGACTACGTCGTTACCAAAATCCCGCGCTTTGCATTCGAAAAATTTCCTGAGGCGGACGCCACTCTCACGACCCAAATGAAGAGCGTTGGCGAGACCATGGCGATTGGCCGCACGTTCAAGGAATCCTTCCAAAAGGCGCTGCGCGGATTGGAGGTCGGCAGTTTTGGCCTTGGTTGCGATTCGACAGACCTCTGGTACAGTGAGAATCCACCCAGTGAAGAAGATATACGGGCCAAACTGTCAACGCCGAATTCTCAGCGCGTTTGGTATCTCCGCTACGCGATCAAAGTGGGGCTGACCATCGAGGAAATCCACGAGCTAACCAGCATCGATCCGTGGTTTCTTGACCAACTGTTGGATATCGTGGAGCTGGAAGAGCAGTTACGCGCTCGAGGTTCAATCTCGAACGTGGATGACGTCACTTTTCTTACCGCCAAGCAGTATGGCTTCTCGGACCGGCAATTGGCAACGATTTGGGACGTGGCCGAGACGGACGTCCGCCTGGAGCGGAAGGCGCGTGGCATCGTAGCTACCTACAAAGCCGTCGATACCTGCGCCGCGGAGTTCGAGGCCTACACACCCTATTTCTATTCGACCTACGAGATTGAAGACGAAACGCCAGTCAAGAAGCCTGGCCAGCGCCGTGTCATGATCCTGGGAGCGGGACCCAACCGCATCGGCCAGGGAATCGAGTTCGACTATTGTTGCTGCCATGCCAGTTTCGCGCTGCGAGAAATGGGCATTGAGTCAATCATGGTTAACTCGAATCCGGAGACAGTCAGTACGGACTACGATACCAGCGACATTCTGTTCTTCGAGCCGCTCACGATTGAGGATGTGCTCAATATTGTTGACCGGGTCCAGCCGGATGGGGTGATCTGTCAGTTTGGCGGGCAGACTCCGTTGAATTTAGCCCGCGGACTGGCCACCGCCGGCGTGCCGATCATCGGGACGTCAGTGGAGACGATCGAAGCAGCGGAGGACCGAGAAAAGTTCCAGCAGACGCTGACGCGGCTTGGTCTCAAACAGCCCGCCAACGGCATCGCACGAACTTTGAATACGGCCCGATCTGAAGCGCAAAAGATCGGTTATCCGTTGATGGTTCGACCCAGTTTTGTGTTGGGGGGCCGGGCGATGGAGATCTGCTACGATCGCGAGCAGTTTGAGCATTTCGTTGCCGAGGCTCTTATCGCGGCCGAAGGGAAAAGCGTCCTCATCGATCGGTTTCTCGAGGGTGCCACGGAAGTGGACGTGGATGCGATCGGGGACGGCCAACGCGTTGTGATCGCCGGAATCATGGAACACATTGAGGAGGCCGGTGTGCATTCTGGTGACTCGGCTTGCGTGATACCCCCCTACAGCTTGCCATCGGCAGTCTTGGACGAGATACGGCAAGCCACGGTTGCCATGGCCGAGCATATGAATGTAGTCGGTTTGATGAACGTGCAGTACGCTGTCAAGGAAGAGGACGGCCAACCGGTCCTCTACGTCTTGGAAGTCAACCCGCGTGCCAGTCGCACGGTCCCGTTTGTGGCCAAGGCTACCGGATTGCCGGTGGCCAAGGTGGCGGCCAAAGTGATGGCTGGCCAATCATTGGACGAGCTGGGTGTCACCGAAGAGCCGATTCCTCGGCACGTGTCGGTCAAGGAGAGCGTGTTTCCGTTCCGCAAGTTCACCGGGGTTGACATTGTCTTGGGTCCCGAGATGCGTAGCACGGGCGAAGTGATGGGGATCAGTGAACGTTTTCCGCTGGCATTTGCCAAGAGCCAATTGGCGGCCGGGACAGTACTGCCTGAAAGTGGTCGGATTTTCGTGAGCGTCGCGGAACCGCACAAGACACGAGTTGTGGAATTGGCTCGCCGTTTGACCCGCCTCGGCTACCAGGTCGTGTCGACTTTGGGAACGGCCAAACGGCTAGAAGCGGAGGGGATCGAAGTCCAACGCGTGAAAAAGATCGCCGAGGGCCATCCCAATCTGTTGGACCATTTGATCGATGGTAACGTTTCACTGGTCATGAACACACCCAGCGGAAAAGGGGCCCGCACCGATGAAGGGCGTATTCGGGCCTCCGCTGTCCAGCACGGGGTGCCGTGCATCACGACAATCGAGGCGGCGGAAGCGGCGGTCAGTGCGATGGAGGCCCTGCGTGAAGAGGATATGCAGGTAGAAGCCTTGCAGGACCGATTCGCCCAACCGGATCCGGTTCGTTCTTAGATCCCTTGGGAATCGATCGGACATTGCCTGGTCTCGTCGATACGCTATCATCAACCGACAGAGCACTTCGGATATCAGTCTCGCCCCGGATCCATGAGGAACGAAATCCATGATTCAGATTCTTCCGATCGCTGACCACGCGTGGTTTTTCGGAGCGCCGTTTTTGGCCCTTGGCGGTCCATTGGCCGTGGCGTTGATCGTCGTTTGCGTGTTCGCGATGGCCGTCGTCGGAATTGTTGTGTTGGCCTATGGCAAGATGTGGTTCCAAGCTTACATGTCTCGCGCGGCGATCACCTTTCCCAGTCTCATCGGGATGGGATTCCGGCAAGTCAACTCGACGATGATTTTGAACGCTAAGATCATGGCCGTCCAATCAGGCATAAGCATTGATCGGCAGCACGGCGTTTCAACTCAACGATTGGAGGCACACTACCTGGCCGGCGGAGATGTGATGGGCGTGATCAGCGCGATCATCGCGTCGCAGCGAGCTGGAATTGACTTGGACTTCGATCGGGCGTCGGCCATCGATTTGGCGGGGCGCGATGTTCTCGACGCGGTGAGAACCAGCGTTCAACCTAAGGTGATAGATTGCCCCGATCCGGCTCGCAGCGGGAAAACGACTCTCAGTGCCATCTCGAAGAACGGCGTGGAGTTGAAAATCCGAGCGCGGGTCACGGTTCGCACTAATCTGGAACAGCTGATCGGCGGGGCGACCGAAGAGACGATCATCGCGCGAGTTGGCGAGGGGATCATCACGTCGATTGGTTCCTCCACCAGTCACCTTCAGGTGCTGGAAAATCCCGACCGTATCTCGCGAGCTGTGTTGGATCGTGGTTTGGACGCCCAGACGGCTTTTGAGATCGTTTCCATTGATATCGCCGACATCGACGTTGGCGAGAACATTGGGGCTCGACTGCAGGCCGATCAGGCTGAGGCGGATACGCGCGTCGCGCGGGCCAAGGCCGAACAGCGCCGTGCGGAGGCGGTTGCCCGCGAGCAGGAGATGAAAGCCAAAGTCGCCGAGAACCGTTCGCGATTGGTGTTGGCCGAAGCGGAAGTTCCCAAATCAATGGCCGACGCCTTTCGCAGAGGCAATCTTCACACGGTCGATGGCGGCGCCGCAACATAAGCCGCTTTAACAGCTCGCACGGAGACGCCTTAGGCGTGGCTATCGGACAGTGGCTATCGACAGTGGCTATCGGACAGTGGCTATCGGACGGGCGCTGACACTCTTCGGCCGATGCTAGCGGTGCGTTGACCCTTCTCGAATGAGATCATTCCCTCTTTCCTAGGACCAGGCTGGGACGACTTGCTCTCATGCGCCGATCTTCGCTACAAAACCCGTTCGGTGCTGATTCGATCCGTTGGCTGTAGACCAAGGAAGGTCGCTATGTCGAAACAAAAGAAGGCGAAAAGACGTCGTGTGATGCTAGGATGTGTGTTGGCATTTACTTTGGGCATGTTAGTCCAGCCGCTGTTGCAGAGGGCCCACGGTGCGGAGGTGGCGAGTCTGCGCGACCAGCTGGAAAAAGGCCTGCAGGTGCGATTCGAGCGCGAGTTTGAGTTTGTCGATCTGGTCCTCGCCAAGATCGAGAACGAGGAGCTGCCGTTGGTGTTGGTACGTGCCTCCTTCAAATGGGCCCGTGAGAAACACGACGAATACCCGTTTCCCTATTTTGAGAGGGCTCTACGCACCTTGGCACGTAGAAAAAAGATTGATCTTTAGCCATCGTCTGTTTCTCTAGCCAACCTGGCGACATGACTCAACTTTCCGTGGCCCAATAGCCGCCACGCCGGTGATCAAAGCGGATCTCATGTCCGCGTCGGGACTCGTCAACCCGGCCATCGCAATAAACCTGGTGACCCATCACCCAAGTGCGAACCGGCCATCCTGTCAACGTGGTGCCATGCCAGGGGCTCCATCGGCACTTCGTAAACTGCTGCTCGTTTTGTACTTGTCGGTTGAGCTGAAGATCGACTAAGACCAAATCCGCGTCAAAACCCACATGGATCCTTCCTTTGCCGACGATGTCCCACACGCGGGCGGGCGCCTCACACATCCAATGCACGATTTGCTGCAACGTGCAGCGGCCCCGCGAGTGTTGGTCCAGGAGAAGCGCCAGTGAGTTTTCGACCGCTGGTAGGCCCGACGGAGATGCTGGATAGGGCTGCTGCTTTTCCTCCCAGGTGTGAGGCGCATGGTCCGTGGCAATCACCTGTATTTGTCCATCCGCCAAAGCTTGCCAGAGTCGCTGGACGTCGGCCACCGACTTGAGAGACGGGTTCATTTGGACGAGTGACCCTAACCGCTCGTAGTCGTCGGTGTCGAAGAAAAGATGGTGGGGACATACTTCAGCCGTCAGTAGGCCGTCATGATTGGTGAACAAGTCCACTTCGTCTCCAGTGGAAACGTGGAGTACGTGAAATCGGTGGTGGTGCCGACGGGCGAGATCGGTTGCCCGTTCAGTGGCGATGTAAGCGGCCCGATGATCTCGGATGCGCGAGTGATCTCGGACGTCGGTCGTCCCTTGTAGCCGAGCGGCGTTCTCTTTGACCGTGCGCTCATCTTCACAGTGGGCGGTAATCGGTAGGGTGGTCTCGGCGAATATCGATTCCAGCACCGATTGCTCGTCGACCAACATGTTGCCGGTGCTGCTGCCAATGAAGATCTTGATCCCCGGCGTGCGATGAGCCGACTTCAGTTCTGTCAGATTGTCGCTGGTGGCACCAATATAGAAGCCATAGTTGACCAATGACTTTTGCTCCGCCAGGGCCAATTTGCCTTCCAGAGCCCGCTGCGAAATGGTGGCTGGCCGCGTATTGGGCATCTCCAGAAACGAAGTCACTCCCCCTTTAGCGCAGGCGCGTGAAGCCGTGTGGAGATCCTCTTTATGCGTCAGGCCCGGCTCGCGAAAGTGAACCTGGTCGTCGATAACGCCGGGCAGGAGATGGAGTCCAGCGGCCTCGACCACCTCGTCCGCCTGGGTGCCGACCCCCGGATCAATGACCGCGATGGTCCCATCCTCGATCAGAAGTGACCCCCGTATCGTCTCGTGCGGTAGGACAATGCTAGCTCCACGGATCAGTGTCTTCATGCGGCGTTACCCATCCTTATTTTGAGACTCTGTTTGAGACTCCGCGATCGTGGCCTCCAATTTTTCCAGACGTCTATCGATTTGTTCCAATTTTTCCAGAATGATTGCATGGACGTAGACCGCGTCCATGCCCACCGGACTGTCAGCTTCGACGATTTTGTCCACAAATTCTCTAAGTTCAGCTTTTGACTTCATTTTTATACGCTTTCCCGTAGAAACCACGGCGAGTTCAGTGACCAATTCTCAACGAACGAAGTCGAATTGTAAAACATCTCAGTTTTCTTGGCGATTGGCACGTTTTTTTTTGATACAAAAAGAAGCAGATTCCTGTTCATCCGGCACGCAAAAATAGCCGATGATAGAGGCTGTCTTGGTGGCAAGATAAGCTACAATATAGGCAGAACTTCAAACGTTTTGGCACAATCGACAGAGGGACCAATTTTTTAGGGTTGGCCGGGACCGCCAAAAGACAAGTGCAATAGCACGTCTGGTCCTCGCCATTCTCCCAGCGACTCCCATCGTCGCAACTGCCTGGCGTTTGAATCCATAAAGGCCGACGCTCACTCCTTGCGGGTGACGCCGGCTTTTTTTTCGCCTTTACTCCAATATCTGTAACGACAGTTGCAACAACGTGATCAGATCCAGCGCGTTGTGATGCAACACGTTTCTTACCTCGGTCTCGTCGCCGCCGCGAACATACTCCTGGTACACTTCGGGAATCTCATGGCCCGGTATGTCTCCCGTCCGCTGCCGGCCGCAAAGATACCGTTCGAGTGTTTGAAGTTTGCAGTTCGGCAACTCGTTTTTCCAACGGCGTCGGCTGTGGTGAAGGAGATCGACGTGCTGTAGTTCAGCGATGCCGTCGGTATCCTCTCGCATGTGCATCGTCGTCCGATCACGTAGCACGGGCCAATCAAAACTCTTGCCGTTGAATGTGACCAAGACCGATCGCGTGCGGAGCAAGTAGTGTAGCGATTCGAGCATGGCTGACTCTTCCGCGTAGCTGCGGGCCCACAGTTGTGTTAGTACGAGCTGGTCACCAGCTGTATGTACGACGCCGACCAAAAACACCATGGCGCTACCAAGTCCGCACGACTCGATGTCTAAAAATGCCGTGGCGCTGGGGAAATGCCGCGCCAGTGCGGCCAAGTCGGGATGAACCGTGTGGCTTGATCGAAAATGATCCAGGCGAGGCTGGTACTTCTCGATCGTTGCCGCGCATTTGGGCCATAGGTTGACCAACGACTCTTGGATGATCCAGTGGGTTCCGCAGCGGTTGGTGACCTCGCGGCCGTTGTCCAGGGCGCACGGCGGGCTCGCGGCTGCCCGATCGGTTGCCTGCCAACGCACGGGCGATGGGCGACCGGTAGCCGGACCGTTCAGGCCCGGCGGCGCTTTCGAGCGCGTGAGCTTGGACAATCGAGCTCGTACTTCCGGGCTTAGCATCCGAGTTCTCTGAAATTGAAGGCTTTATGCACAGACAGGAATCGTGATGTCGCTTGATTGTAGCAATTCCACCAACATCTCGGTTGCCCGTTTATCTGGTATCGGGTAGCCCCGCGAGAGGTCCGGGTCGCTATGAATGGCAGGACGCAGGTTCGGCAGGCCAACACAGCTTGGACATCCTTCGCGGCACTCGCACTGTGAAACCATTTCGTGACAGATCTTCAGCAACCGGTCGATTTTCTGGTAACCCTTTTCGGCGTAGCCCAATCCGCCTGGGTAGCGATCGTACAAGATCAACGTACTCTTGCCCAGATTCTTGCTGTCGACCACACCGCTAACGTCACGAGTGTCACACATAGCGACCATCGGCAGTGCGACGACCGCCAGATTCCGCAGCCCGCACAACCCTTCGCTCGGTTTCAGCCCCGCTTGCTTGAGAGCCGCGCGAATGTCTTCGTGCGGGGTCAACCAAAGTGCTGTCGTCGGCAAGCTTTGCTCGGGAATGTCGACCGGTCCAAAGCCGATGTTCTCCCGAGTGGAAAACTTGATCTTCTTAAAGGCAACTGTCTTCCAGCGGACATCGACCTCGCCGTAGGCCAATGTTCCCCTTGACCATGCCTCGCTCTCTTGCCGCGGATTGGTGATGTCCACGTGGCTTTCCAGCACGGCTTGGGTGTAATAGTCCATCTCACAGCGATGGACGTAGGCGACCTTGCCAACCAGGTCCAATTCGCGGACGAAAAACGTGTCTCCGTTATGCAGGTAGACCGCTTCGGGATAGATCAGTTCCGGCGCGCTAATCGCATCCACGTTGGCGATCACCTGGTACTCGTCGGGAAGCTCACTACGGCTGGGTCTGGCTGGACCGTGTCGTTTGGCCGCGGCCGGTTGGTGCCGGGCGGCGCGCGGCAGGTGGTCAGGCATACCAATCGGATCTTTTTCGCCAACTAAAATGATGCTAAAAGTATCGTCGCTCATATGCCGTAGGCTGATCTTGTGGGCTGGGTTCTGGCCGCCGGAAAAATAGACACGTCCATCGATGGGAGTGAGCTCACCGGTTTCCGCCAAGATATCGGCGATGGTGGTGGTCAATTCGCCAAATCGCCCAGTATCCTGTTCTTCCAACGGCAATTCGAAGGCGGCCGCTTTGAGGTGGTTGGCCAACACATAGGGATTCTCCGGGTCGACCACCGCGTGTTCGGGCGATTGCGCGAAGAAGTACTCGGGATGACGAAGCAAGTATTGGTCGATTGGATCATTGCCAGCCAACAGTACGGCCAGGCTTTCATTCTGGCGTCGACCACTGCGTCCGGCTTGTTGCCAGGTACTGGCGATGGTGCCCGGGTAGTTCGTGAGGAACACGGCATCCAACGAGCCGATATCGACGCCCAGTTCTAGTGCGTTGGTGGCGGAGACACCCCGTAACCGGCCGGCAAATAGATCCGCCTCAATCTGGCGTCGTTCATTCGGCAAATAGCCGCCGCGATAGGATCGCATCGATTCCACGTACTTGGAGCGGCGATCCCGGAGCTCGTCTTGCACGTAACGGTTGACCAACTCCGAAGCCTGACGCGTGCGGGTAAATGTCAGCGCCTGGGCTCCTGCTTCAATGGCCTCGGTCATCAGCCACACGGCATCGTCGGCCGCACTGCGTCGGGCCAGTTGATCTTTGCCAATCTCCGTGGGATTCCAAAGCGCGAAAAACTTGCGGCCCCGTGGTGAACCGTCCTGGTCAACCACTTGCACTTCGTGACCCAGCACACGTTCAGCCAACTCACCAGGATTGGCGATCGTGGCGCTGGCTCCGATGAACTGAGGCGTCGCCCCATAGTGCTCACAAACTCGTTGCAGTCGGCGTAACACACAGGCTACGTTGGCTCCCAAAATTCCTCGATAAGTATGAATCTCATCGACGACCACATACTTGAGGTTGGCGAAGAAACGTGACCACTTGGAGTGGTAGGGGAGCATCGACGCGTGCAACATGTCTGGATTTGACAGAACCAATGCCGACTCAGCCTTGATACGTCGTCGCTGGGCCGTCGGAGTGTCACCGTCATAGACGCCTGGCCGAATGCGGGCCGCCACCTCTTCCTCGCCGGACAGCAATTCCAAAAGCCCCTTCAGCTGATCTTGTGCCAGCGCCTTGGTCGGGAAAAGATAGAGAGCCCGGGCATCGGGATTCTGCCAACATGTTTCCAGAATGGGCAGGTTGTAACAGAGCGTCTTGCCACTGGCCGTGCCAGTCACCACGACGTAATTCTTCCCGCGGCGCGCCAATTCTAACGCGGTCGTCTGATGGCAATAGAGCCGCTGAATCTGTTGGCTGGCTAGGAGCGTGACCAGCGGCTCTGGCAACGGATCGGCTGGCTCCGCAAAGTAGCCCGGACGCTCGGGCAGCTCCTCAACATGGACTAACTGGTCAGCGTAATACGGGTGTCGACGGATCGATTCCAGGAATTTGGCTACATCCATGTCTTTTCTCTCGTTCCCTCAAAAATGGTAGACAGACGTCTAGTCTATCGACTCTGTCCACGGGGGCAACTTCAATTCTCTTGACCGGCCTCCCGTGGCGAGTCGAGCCGGCGGGCCGGTTGGTGGACCCGTTTGCACTGATTTTCGGAATTCTCCGTGCGTTTTCGCCGATCGGTACATCCCAACCCCGCACGATCCTCAGAACATATTCAACGTGCTATCGCTGTCCAAGAACCCCTTGCCAGGAAGATTTTTGACCAATTTCTGGAAACTTGCTTTATCGATGAAGACTCTAGCGGTACAACAACGGTGATCGTGGGACGGTAAGCAAAACCGGCCGAGCGTCGGCCGCTCAGTTCAACATCCATTTGGTCGCGATGGTCCTCGACCAAATGCCTAAGGTCTAAATACCTAAGGCCCATCGACCTAATATCAGAGGAATCCCATGAACAATCGTCGAATGGTATCTTGGTTGGTCGTAGTTGCGGCCTTGGCAATGCCAGCCGGTTTGTCCCTGGGTCAGGACCCCTACCTTAGCCAGCTGTATGGCAGGGGAGTGCATGCCTACTTCAAGTGTGACTACCTCGGCGCTCAAAAACATCTCGATGACGCGATCAGTAGTGGAGTCAACGATCCGCGTGCCTATTACTTCCGCGGCTTGATCAAGTCACAAATGGGCAACCGTTACGATGCAGAAGGTGATTACCGGATGGCCGCCACTTTGGAAGCCCGTGGTGCCGGTACGTTCGACATTGGCCGTGCGTTGATTCGAGTCCAAGGACAACGGCGTTTGGAACTGGAAGCGATCCGTCAAGAAGTGTTGATCTTCGCGCGTAACCAGCGGCCCGCCACAACCGAGACCTATCCCTTCGAGCCGCTCCTGCCGTCGGAGCCGCTCCTGCCAACCGGACCGGAGACCGAGTTGGAACCCGCCGCCGATGGTCTGCCGGCGGAAGAATCGATTGATAGCGGCGAATCGATGACCGATGATGGCCCGGGTGATCCGGCGGACGCGGACCCGTTTGGCCCTGACGAATTGGACGAGGATCCGTTCGCTGAGGATCCGTTCGCCGAGGACAGGGCTAACGCCGACGAAATGGGCGACGATCCGTTCGCCGAAGATGAGGCTGGCGCTGACGAAATGGGCGATGATCCGTTTGCCCAAGATGAGGCTGGCGCTGACGAAATGGGCGCTGACGAAATGGGCGACGATCCGTTTGCCCAAGATGAGGCTGGCGCTGACGAAATGGGCGCTGACGAAATGGGCGACGATCCGTTTGCCCAAGATGAGGCTGGCGCTGACGAAATGGGCGCTGACGAAATGGGCGACGATCCCTCTGCCGATGAGGACGAGGATCCGTTCGCTCCAGGCGTAGAGGGGGAAGCCGAAGTTGAAAGTGATACGGATGTGGACCCGTTCGCCGCCGATGAAGGCCTCGAAGCGGATACCGAGGGTGGCATGGAGGACGATCCATTCAGCGATAGCGAAGACTTGCTTGAGCAGTAGAATTGCCCGGAGCATAAGTCGGGTCGATTTTTTGAGGGGTCACTCACTCTACGGGCTGAAGCGATCACCTGTTGTTATGGCGAGTTGCTGCTCGTAATCCGGGTGGTTCATGCCCATCAATACGGTATCACGAACATGACTGCTTTGAGATACGCTAAGGCCGAACCCGTTATGAATTCTCGATTTACTGCGAACCTTTGCACATGGGCTTCAGCACCTTAGCGATGAATGGCGAAGTCATGGCGCGGACCAACGCGCTGTAGTTGAGCTGGAAGGTCATCTCGGAGCCTATTGAAACATCCTTGCTGCCGGAGTCCGCGATCAGGTGGTCGCTACTGGCCCCAAGGAGCTCGATTCCGGGAGGTGGCTGGAGACCACACGGGTCGACGTCCTGACGTCCGATAGCCAAAACCGCCTGCCGAATGTCGCCTCGTTCCATGGACGGTGGATTCTCTCCGAACGCGGTTTGTGCGATCTCGCCCCAAGGCTTCGATGGCTTGATCTTCCACTCGATCACTTCGGCGATGAGCACGATGGCGTCGTTGTGCAGCCCGTCGATCGGTTGGCGGTTGAGAGGTTCTCGACCAAGCAGGATTGATTCACCCAAGCGGAGATCATTGATCCGCCCTGTATCCGCAGCGCTGAGCGCCCACATGAGATTAGCAGAATTGCCGCCAGACACGATGTCGAGAGTCATGCCGAATGTCTCCTCGATGGTATCCGCTAGTGCGGATAGCTCAGCCATATTCCTGGCGTCCGGCGATATTCCGCTGCGGCAGGCGAGGTTCGTGCCGATGCCTTTTAGCACGATGTTCGGAAAACGAAGCAGTTCACGCACGGTGTTCTCTAGGTCGCTGGGCATAATGCCTTCGCGGAGATCTCCCAGCTCGACCATGAGCACGATCCCATGCGTTCGCTTTGTCTCCCGGGCTGTGGATGAGAGTTTGCTAATGACGTCAAGTTCAGTGTTGAAGCTCACATCGGCGTGCGAGACGACGCGTTTCGCCTGGCTGATCATTGGAGAGCGGATAAGTATCATCGTGGCTGGTACGCACGCACGACGCATTCTTTCGATGTTCTCAATGCGGGAGTCGCCGATCGCAGTCACTCCCGCGCCGAGCAACGTGTTGGCGATCTCGGGTGAGCCGAGAGTGGCTTTCGTGACCCCCGTGATCGAGATGTCACGATCAGCCAGCCGCTCGACTAGTGTGCGGGCGTTGCTGTGGATCTTGTCGAGATCAATTTCCAAACGCGGCGCGGTCATCGTGCACCGACAGTCACCTTATCCCTGAGTTCTGGGAACGCCGCAAAGACCATCTCCACAAGGCGCTCCGGGGACCGCGTCAACGAATCAGTGGCGGGGATGCCGAGTTCGCACTCATAGCGTGTAATGGCCATGTCGATCTCGTCGTCGGTCATATTCTCGTGGTTAATTGTGAGACCGATGACCTTCGTGTCAGAAAAGGTCTGGATGAGGTTGATCTCGCTGGCTGGAGTCGTCATCGGTATCTGTTCGAAGTCGCAGCGATGGGACCGTCCGGGTGCGTGCTGTAGTACGACACCGTCGGGGCAGCTACCTCGGAGGATGAAGGAAGAGGTCGAATAAGCCGGATGACTCAACGCACCTTGCCCTTCGACGATGATCACGTCGGGGCTCTCGTTCTCAAACGCTTCGACCATTGCGGCTTCCAACTCACCCGCGCAGAACTGAGACGGGATGGCATCGAGCACAACACCATAGCGGGCGCCTTGGATCAAGCCGGTTTGACCTGTGCCAACCATGACAGCTTTCAAGCCGCGATTGTTGAGGGTACGGGTCAAGATAGTGGCGGTGGTGCGTTTTCCAATGGCGCAGTCAGTGCCGAGCACGGCAATTCTTGGGCAGGTGACCTTCGCAAGGCGACCGCTGAACAACCGCAGATCCTTCTTGGCACGGGGCTTTCGAATGTCGCGGATCACCACGTTTTTCGCTGCACTGGCGGCTACGAATACCGGGTCGTCGTTCAAAAACTCATGGAGACCGTTTACGACGTTCATCCCGATGTCGATTGCCTCGAGCACGATGCCGCGCTCGTGTGACGACAACATGCCACTCGCCGGTGCCATCCCGAAGATGAAACAATCGGGTATGCTTCCGACGTGCGCTATTGCCTCGGCGAGGTTGCCGCAGATGGGGATGGCGTTCGGCTCCTCGTCCAGCACCAACCCGGCATCGAGACCAGCCTTTTCACTGTCAATGACCGCGAGGATTTTGTACTTCTCTGAGTGACGGACGAGACCATTTGCGGTCTTTCCGTCGATGGCACCGAAATTCGCTTCACAGTATACAATCGCTGTTGAAGCCGGATCATATTCATCGGGACCCGGCTGTCCTGACTTTGCAACATCGCCCCTGGCGGCATGACCATCATAGATGGGCCGCGCGTACGGCAAGGCGGTGAGGGGGGACTCAGACATCGTCTCTCCTTGAGTAGGCTCAGGGGAGGCGACGGGATCGTGCCGACCGGATTTGGCCGAATGTCAACGAGTAGTCCCCGCTAAGTAGGTTTGTGGCCCGCATTGTAGCTTAGGTCGCCATCGATGAATAGGTACGCTGACAGGGCATGAGGCTGAGAGCGCTATTCAATTAACGGGCGTTTATACCGGAGATGGACCCATATCCGAAATGCTAGCTCGCCGTAATCCGTCACGAATCTTTCTTAAGCGAGAAAAAGATACTTCTGGACAACCATTGGACGGTTCTTTCTCCAGGTCTGATCGTGAAAACACCTGAATCGAAATGTGCCGTTGGGGCGAGGAACGGAACTAGGAAATCCCTCAACGGTATTCAATTTTTTGCACCAGGCCATCCCGTAATCGAACGATGCGTTTGGCCCGATTGCCCACCGCGTCTTCGTGAGTGACCAGAATGATCGTGCGGCCCTCGGCATTGAGCTCGTCGAAGATGTTTAGGATCTCTTCGGCGGTATCGGTATCGAGATTTCCAGTGGGCTCGTCGGCCAACACAAAATCGGGATCATTAACCAGACTCCTGGCGATCGCCACCCGTTGTTGCTGGCCACCTGATAGTTCGCTGGGACGGTGCCTGAGTCGATCCCCCAATCCCACTCGCTCAGCAAGCTCGCGACTTCGCTGACCATCCATGTGACCCCCGCGAGTTTGGTAGAGCATGGGGACTTCAATGTTCTCCAACAACGTCAACTGGGCAATCAGGTTAAACGATTGGAAGACGAAGCCGATGCGATTGGCCCGTAGATCGGCAAGTTCGTCATCGTCCAGTTGCCCAATGTCCTGGTCGCCCAGTATCAGCTGGCCCGACGTCGGACGATCCAGGCAGCCCAATAGGTTCAACATCGTGGACTTTCCGGAGCCGGAAGGTCCCATGATCGCCAGATAGTCATTCTCCTCCACGTCGAGAGTGATACCGCGCAACGCCGAGACCGTTTCTCCTTTGAGCACGTAGTCCTTGCGCAGATCGACCAACTGCACGCGTCGGCTCACGGACCTTCTCCGTCCGCTGAATCATTCGCGCGGGCCAACTTGGTGTCCGTTTCGGGTCGCTTTCGCTGATCAGCGATTGGCTTTGGCTGCAGCGCGATGTCGACGCCCACGTTAAGTCCAGATTCGATGACCGCCACACGGTCGTTGCTGGTGGCTATCTGGACTTCCGTCGGGAGCCATTCATCGTCTCGACGGACCAAGCAATAGAACTTGTCGCTACGTTCGTAGATGGATTGAACTGGAATGGTGACGACATCTTCGCGATGATCGACTTCGATTTGTACTTCGGCGGTTAACCCAGGGCGGATGGATTTGGGGGGATCGGAAATTTCAATGAAGGTGGCGTATTGTTTGACCTCCGAGCTGTACCAACTACCCGGTTCTGGGTATTCGTTGACGCGTGTGACCTCGCCGTCAAAGTGTTCGTCGCCGAGCGCGTCGAGTCGGATGCGAACCTTCATACCGGGTTTAACCGAGGTGACGCGGGACTCGTTGATCTTGGCCCGCACCTGCATACGGTTGGGGTCAGGCACACGCACCACCACTTGCTGTTCTCGCACTAAAGCGCCTGGTTCCACGACAAACTCCTCGCTGCCCCGACGGCTGGTTTCATTTGCATGAATCGCCTGTCCCGCCTTCGGCGCGCGGACGGTGCACTTTTCGATCTGGTCCTCGATTTCCTGAAGGTTTGCCAACTCCAACTGATGGCTGCTTTGTTCCGATTTCCATTTAGCTTCGGTGGTCTTGATATCACTTCCAAGTTGAATGAGAGTCTTTTCCTTGGTGAATTCTTGCAGCACCCGCAATTCGGTCTTGGCCACTTCCAATTCAGTCTTGGCTTTCTCCACCGCGAACTGGTCTCCTTCCAGCTGATGGACCGTGACATATCCGCGTGACGCTAATCGCTCGCTGTATTTAGCATATTCTTGTGCGCGGCGGAGGTTTTCCTCAGCGATGAAGAGCTGACTTTGCAGCCTCTGTTCTTCTTGATGGAAAACGCCGTCGGCATATTCGGTGTATGCGATCGTGGCCGCCTCGGACTCGTTCCGTGCCTGGATCATTAACGCTTCGCTGGTGTTGCGGATTATCTGTTGCTGCACCAAGTCCTGTTCCAACGCCGAGGAATCCAAACGAAACAGAATGTCTCCGGGTTTCACCCGCGTTCCCTCGTCGATCACCTCGATGATCGCGATCCCTTGACTGTTACGAGTCTTCACCTCGCATCGTATCTCAACGTTGCTGGAGCTCTCCACCTCCCCTTGCTCGACGACGACGTCAGTAAACTCGCCCCGCTCGACGAGATGCGTCAATAGATTCTTGGAGGCTCCCTCGGAAGGCCAGGTACCCAACCACCAGGCGACCGGGGCGAGGACCGTGATCCCCACCACGAAAATCCACAAGGCCGCACTTCGGGGAGATGATGATCCGTGATTTGATGCCGATTGATTCATGCCAGCGGGGGTCCGGATGCTCAACCCGTCGAGAGATCACGCCCATTAAGCGTGCATCGACCGAGGGGTGTCCAAAGCTACAGACCATTGTAGCCGGATGCGACCAGGAGGCCACGTGCAGAAATGATCAGATTGCCGCGAATCGACTACTCGGTGATATCGGTTGTCTTGGCTGCGGGGAGCCGGCGGATAATCCGGAACGGCTTATTTATCGGCACACCTGGGTATTCTTGCCAAAATGCGACGGGACGAACGAATGGCTGGATCGCAGGGGCAGAACTCGTATCTGGAGGCGACGGAATCGGTATTTCGTCGGGCTGTTCGAGAGATTCGATAGCTTCCGGAAGCAGTTCTGGCTCGACCGGCCTTGGTCGGTCACCCGCTTCTGAATTGGCTCTACCCAATGTCGAATCACTCTGGTCCTGGCAGACTTCCGCACTGTTTGGCGCTGAAATGGGGCCTGGATCCAACCAAATTCCCGCGGGGTCCAACTGCATGGTACCCAGATTAAAGTCCAATACGCGACGCTGGACTTCTTGATTGATCCACACGCTGAGGAAATCGTTCTGCACGTTTAGTAGCTCGGCCAACGCGTTGACGAGGTCACGGGCGGTGGTGGCGCCCAACCGCGCCTCCGCTGCTTCCGGTCGAGGTGGCTCCAATAGCCGCAAACGGGTTAGCTCGACTTGACCAATGGCCAAGTTCACCGCCGCACGGCGCAGCTCGAAGTTCAGTTGGTTGACATCGATCGACCGGACGGTATTCCGTAGTCCGCGGGCCACCGCGTCCTCGAACTGATAGTAAATTCGACGAGCTTGTTGATATTCGATCAGGGCCTGGCGGTAAGTGTTCCGCTCGGCCAACCGAGTCATCGGTGCGTCGAATTCCAACCCGACACGCAAACGTCCGGTTGACGCGCGAACGTCAAACGGATTGTCGCCGACGTTGCTGATGTCTCCGCTGAACACGAAGTTGAGATCGCTCTCCAAAGCGTTGGCGTTGAATTGAATCAAACGCCAGACGTCGACCAATTGGGATCGCGCGTTCATCCAATCCCGCCGGTGTCCTCGTGCCAACTCGACAGCCGCGTGCCAGGGCAATTCCACGGGTATAAGCCGCACGGTCTCGCTGCGGGCTCGCGCCTGCATCAGCGTTAAGCTCAGGATTTCGGCCGACAAGTCGCTCAACACCTCGGAGATGTCCATCCAAGGTCGCGCTTCATCCGCGGTACTCTCGGATGGTTCGCGCTCGGTGGCGTCCCGTTTGGTTGGTTCACTCGCCGCGTCACGGAGCTTGGCCAGTTGCGTGTGAAACTGTTTGATCCGTCGCTGGCTTTCGCGCAGGGACTTCTCCAGTTGCTGGGGAAGCTGGGCCAGACGATCTGGATCAAGGGGTAGGGCCTCCGCCAGGCCGCTGCCAACGGGCATGGCGGTGGACAGGCCGTCGCTGGGCGGGCCTTCGCCATCCGTTGTGGACTGGCAAGTGGCCGAACTGGAATCGACGCCTTTGGCCAGGCGTCGGATCCGTTCGACGTCTGCCTGCCGACCCGGTAGGGCCTCTCGCAGTTGCTTGATATCTTCTCTGATGCGAGGCACTAGTTCTCGGGAGGTACGGTCGGAAAGCGCCAACCCTTCGGCCAAACGTTCTCGGAGGCGCCCTCCGGTGGGTGCGACGTTTTCGGATGGGTCGGCGTCCTCGGACTCATGCACTGCGAGCCAATCGCTGATCGTCTCGCCAACTCTTTCTTGAATGGAGGTCATCTCGTTTTGTAGCTCGGTCGCTAACGGATCGATGATCTGGAATTTGGCGATAAGTCGCTCGTCCAGTTGAAGTTCCAGTTGAGGTGGAAGCCCCAAGTCGGCCTTGAAACGATCCAGACCGGTTTGGAAGGCAGCCTCTGCATTCAACAGGCGGCTTTGTGCGTTGAACAGGGCCTGGCGGGCCAGCTCCACTTGGAAAAAATCGATTCGCCCGGCCAGATAGAAGGCCTGAAGCTGAGCGACACTGTTTCGTAAGGCGGTGATATTCCCACTTTGGTTGCGGAGGTCCTGCTGGTCCTGCAACAGACCGAGAAACCCTCCCGCCTGAGCGGCGCCGGCCCCACTGGCGAGTCCCAATGAACCTCCGACTCGGCCAAACCCGCCCGCGCCCACACCGCTGAACCCGTCCAAACCAGATCCACCAAAAAAGCCGCCACGGCGCTTCGGACCGGGTCCGGAATTCTGCCCGGTCACCACTTCCACATAGAATCCACGCCGAAATCGTTCCATCTGCCGAACATTCGACAGCAGCGCGCGTTCAGCGATGGTGAGACGCTCCAACACCACGTCACGGCCACCGGCACGCAATAGAGGCTGAATAAGCGAGAAATCCAAGAAGGTTGTGGCCGAATGGGTGTTGGGTCCGGAAAACTGCCACATCAATGAATTGGCTAAACCGACGACCAATTCTCCGCCGGTGGCAAAGAGCTTGTTCCCGCGGAGAGCGGTTCCCGATGGACCTCGTCCGATGGACAAGTCGCTGCTTGAATCGCCACCAAAAACGGAGCGGTTTCGAGCGTCGGCGGCGAAAGTTGTGTCGTAACCACCAAAGAATTGGGTGTCGAACCGAAAGCGCTCAAAGCTCACATCCAATGCCGAGAGGTAGAGGTCTTCGAGCTCTTTTTGGTAGTTCGGCGAATGAAGCAATGCCACCCGCATCGCTGACTCGGTGTCCAACCACACCACCCCGTTTCCATTTCTCGGCAGTGAGGCTATCCAGTCAGGATTCTCCACAATGTTCGTATCGCCGTTGGCATGCCAACACGGATAACCTTTCTTGCAATCGATGCAATGCATCAGCTTGTGTGCTGTCGGATCGTCCGGCGGCATCGGCGGTCGGTCGGGCCGGCCACTGTCGTACATTCGCGAGAGCGGGTCGACATCAATCCTATAGTCATCCAAGGGCCATTCGGGATGGCAAGCCTTACTCTCAATCAGCGCGTAGGCATCATGATCGGCCGCCAAACGATATTGGTGACGAGTGCAGCCGGCAAGCAAGATGGCTGTCAAGATGAGTAGGCCCCAGGGAACCCCGGACGAGGATCCTATCCTAGCCAAGATCGTCATGCGGCTGACTCCCTTTCATTTGCCCGAACCTCCGTGCACAGGACGCTATCGATGGCCTGGGCCAGTGAGGCCGAAAGCTCAGCCAGTCGCCGCAGGTCGCCTCCAGTCAACCGCCGTGCCAGTTCCTGGCGGATTTCCGGCCACGCTTCGGACATGGCGTCCAGGCGTTGTTCGCCCCGCGATGTCGTTCGCCAGACCTGGCGTCGACGATCCGATGGCCAACGTTGGCCTTCGATGAGACCCTGTTCACCCAACCTCTCGACCAGTTGGCTCATTTGGGCCGGAGATACACCCATTCGGCGGGCCAGTTCCCGCTGATCGAGGACGACATGATCGCTTTGTAGCTGGCATTCGTAGAGCAGAAGCAGCTCATTGATACTCAGATTCAGCTGCTGAGCCGTGTGACGCATCGCCCCGCGGGTGATCGGCCCCAGGGAAGCAAACTGGCGAATCAATTGGCTGAGCTCAGCGAGTCCGAACGGCCCGTGCCGTACTTGTCCAGCCGCACGCTGGTTCAACTCTGATTTCTGCATCTGTCGATTCCCCCCACCAGTTGATTCGGCTCTGAATCATTCACCCTTGAACGATTGTGCCGATTATGCGTTCTGGGTGATGCGTTCTGGGTAATTCGTTCTCGTTTCTGGGGCGGCCACCGATTCAACTGAGCGACGGGGGATTGGGGTCCAAATAGACTTTAGAACCAGGGAGCTCCGCGAAATGACGTGATATGGACCGATCCGGCCGCATCTGGAAAAACTTGACGGTCCATCGGGCTCTGCTTATCATCAACGATAGCAATGCTTTGCGCGCATTTGGCTGAGATCGGCTTTCTCGGCGCGCTTACAGAACCCGGAAATCAAGAGAGAGGCAGTTGGCGATCGTCCCGGTGGCGGACCTTTGGCGACCACTCGACGCTTAGACTGTTGATATCTATATGAATTCATCCATGATCTTGATGATCGTTTTTGGTCTGCTGGTCCTCTTCTATGGATTCGTGGCCTACAAGTGCGCGGCCAACTGGCACATCGCCGAAGTGTTGTTGTTATTCGGTGTTTTTCTCGGCGCGTCCGGTTTTGCAGTGTTGGCGGCAATGTCACTGAAAACGCACCAGGGATGGCAGGAGAAACACGATGATTTTCAGGATAAATTTGAGAAAGTCCAGCACGAGGTTGAGATTCTGGAAAGCGGCGATTTGTTGGGCACCGGCAGCAGTCTGGTCAGCCTGCCTGAGGCGAGCGGACGGCTGAATCGATTTTTAATTGACCGCGGACGAGTTTGGCGGAACGTTGTTTTGTCAAATGTCGATGCGGGTTCGTTTATCGTCGACATGAGCCAATGGGGAGACGCCCGATGCATTCAGTCCGGCGTGGAAGAGGACGCCGGAGGTATTGTGCCTCTGCCTGATCCAGTTGCGGCCGAAGAAGGGGAGGGCGCGGAAGCACCCCGCGGCCCGGTGCGAGCACATCAGATTATCAAGGATTCGATCGTGTTTGCCTTTCTTGAATTCGGTTTGGGCGGCCTAAACGAAACGCAACAGAAAGCATTGCTACCGGACACCGACTCCCCGACACTGGATCTGCAAGGACCCTGCCAGGTACCGGTTGTGTTCCTAGGGCAATTCCGCGTCGTGGAGGCGTCGGATCAGTCTCTCCAGCTCCAGCCCATTTACCGGTTGGACGATGCCCAGATGACGGCCTTGCAGGCTGGGCAAGGTCAAACTTGGGTGCTGTACGATGTGCTGCCAAAGGATAGTCACGATATCTTCTCGGGGTTGGATCAAGAAGCGATGGCTTCGATCCTGGGAACCGTTCCGGGCATGGCGCCCGCGGATCAAGAAACGCTCATTGGCGAATACCTACGTGACGGCCAGGTGGCAGAACGCAGTGACCCACCGGGCCGCGTGCAATGGCAGGTTGAGTTTACGCGGACTCACACGATCGCGGTGGATGTTGAAGGTGATGCCCCTGGGATTGAAACCAGCTTCGACGCCACTGGGCGGGCAGTGTTGACGCATTTGCGATATGGCCAACCGGTCGAGTTCGCCGTCGGTGATGTTGCTTGGTTCGATGGTCAAACGGCCAGACAACTCATCAACGATGGCGTTGCCAAGGCCACCGTTGAAAATGGTGAAAATGGACGGTATATCCGTGGCCTGCGTGGCTACGAAGACCTATTCTTGGATCAGCGCCGGCGGCTCCATAAGTTGGCCGAGCAGACTCAGATCGTCACCGCTGAGACTCAAGCCATGACCGAGTCGGCGGCACAGGTCGAGGAGCGGATTGAGTTTAGGACCAAAGAAAGCAGCAAGTTGGCGGATGACCTCAGTCATTTCCAGGCAGAACTTCAGGTAATTAACGGATATGTGCAGCAGCTGGAAGCGAAAGTCACCCAGTTGCGTGGCGATATTCGGCGGACCAAACGGGATAATCTCAGAGTCGTATCCACCGACCGACCGTAAGGCCTCTCAGCCCCACGATCCTTTTCCGCCGATCCGTGGCACCCGGGCGTATCCCAACCACACCAGCCCGATGCACCAGCCACTACTTATCGGTTCGGGAAGCGCGGTCGTCGAGGCGTTGCTACTCCAATTGAATAGCACCGCATTCAACTCGCCAATGTCGACGATGTCACCCGCGGTAGGACGTTGTTGGACCCAGCCCGATGCCAGGTCCGCGCCATCTAGATTCCAATTGAACAAGACAAGGTTTAGATCAACATCTCTGGATACGAGCAGACGGTCGGGTTGGTTTCAACGAATTGGTGCCGGTCGTAAGCGGCACGTAAAATGACTAAGATGTCGCAGTGAAGCGATCGCCTAGGAAAATGGCATGGCAAGCAGTTAGGCGTTGCCCGCGAACGCTTGGTGACGAGCACGGGCCGGCGTGCCGCTCGCTTTCCACTGACCCCATAAAGTGACACCATCCAATTGACTCAACCACTTGAAAATGAATTCCCGGTTGTGCTGGAACTCCCAGTGATCTGGGCGGACCAGGACGCCATGGGACATGTCAATAACACCGTCTTTCTACGCTGGTTCGAATCAGCCCGAATCGCGTATTTGGAACGGCTTGATTTGCTGCACGACCCAGACCGTTCGTCCATCGCGCCTATCTTGGCATCGGTGACCTGTGATTTTCGCCAGCAGGTCCGCTATCCGGATACCGTGCTGATCGGCGCGTCCGTTGAGCGGATAGGAAATTCGAGCCTCACGGTCCGTCATAGAGTCACAAGCCGCTCCACGGGACAGGTCGTGGCGGAAGGCCAGTCGGTGATGGTCTTGTTCGACTATGAAGCGCAGCGGTCGGTACCCATTTCCACTAAGTTGCGATCCGCGATTGGTGAACTCGGCGGAGCGTAACCCGCTCCGGTGAAGGGCCGCTCACAATTCCGTCCCAGGCAGATTTCGCACCGCCGTATCGTGATTTAACTGGACCGCATTGCGTAGCTGCAGTTTAGCTTGCACCCGCTCGTGTTAAGAATTGCCCGTCCTGAGGAGTGCGTCCTGAGGAGTGCGTCCTGAGGGGCGCGATGATGTGACTTCGCGCGCTACAGGCATCCGATCCATTGGATCAACGGACGCATGAAAACGATCAATCCCACACAGGCAGCGCCCAGTGCCGCGATCAGCACCGCGGCACTGGCGATATCGAGTGAGTCGCCGACCATTGGGTTTGGATTCTCGTCCACCGCTTGGGCCAATGTCTCCAGTGCGGTATTGAACATTTCCGCGGCCAACACGACCGTGGTGCATAAGATTAGGAGGCACCACTCGATTCGGGATACATTGAAGGCGACGGCGGCAACCATCACCGCGCTGGCAAAGACCGCATGGGCTCGGAAGCTTGATTGGCCTCGCGTGCCGACGAACAGGCCGCGCCATGCCGTCGTGAACTTTTGGATCCACCCCCGTTGTTGATGTCGTAAATTCCGCATCGAGACGATCGATTCCTTCCAAGAACCGCCACGGCGGTTCTCTATTCCAATCCTCGAGCGCCGGCTGGTGGGATTTGCATACCCCCCACACGACCGCGGCGGGTGAGCGGCAGGAATCGTGGCTCCACGGTCAACCCAACGCCCACATTTCCCCGGCTTTCGTCGACATTCAGTCCCAGTCCGACCAGGAACGACTCCCCGATACGGGTAATCTCCACCCGTTGGCCGATGTTGCCCGTGGCGCCGAAGTCGAAAACCGCTCCCAACGACGTGAGCCATTTTTCGCTTAAACGGTAATGGTAAGCCGTGGAGAGGATGTAGCTGCTGATGGGGCCTTTGATGGTGCGCAATCCGAGATGAAAGCTTCCCCGCTCGGGTCGACTGATGTATCCGCCCACGGAGAACATCCGCAACCCTTCCCCAAACGTATCGGCAAAACCGTCTGAAACCAGCGTCAGCCGATCGCCGACGTGCCAGCGAGCGTTATAGTTGAGCATGCCCAGTCCGGCGCCGAAGTTGTCTCGTTCGGCCTTCGGAAAGAGGGTGCCTTCGACATTGAATGTAATCCAATCAACGATTCGTTGATGACCAGGCAGACCGCGTTTGGTTTCCCAACGATTTCTTGACGCTAGCCGGACGACCATCAGGTCGTCAGCGATCTCGGCGCTTGGTGCCGTGACCCACCCCTGCATCCCGGAACGCAGCGCGAAAAACCTTTCATCGAATTTCAGAGGGATAACGTCGTCGACATTAGGCACACCCCCGAAATCATCGTCAACATAGCGCCTGCGGAAGTGCTCAATCGAGTCGTCATCCAGAGGATCATAGAGCGCCAAGCGGCTCAAGTCTTCGCTGGCATCCGCCCAGAAGAATTCGGCGTCCCAGGAGGTTTTGTGGGCGAGTCCGTTCACATTCAGCATCGTGCTTTGCCACCATGGATCAACTCGCCACATCGGCAGACTGGCCCGCACACCGGCTTGGCCAAACAGCCGCGTCACGTCATCCCCGGTTACATCTTCGCCCCAGTGCATGGCTTCCCCCAGAACATACGGAACGACCTTCACTGCCCCCAACTCGAACGGCACGTCAAGTTCGTTACGGGTGCCGACGCGGACTCCTTCGACGTCGGCTTCCCATGCCAACGGATTGAATTTCGCTTCGTCGGTCGGATCCAACGGCCGGTCGGCTGGACGCAGACGACCGTAGCCAATCTGAGTGTGCTCGTACCAGGTCACCCGATCTCCCCACAAGGATTGTCCAAGTTGGAAATGGTCGAATTTGGGCAACCACTCGGTCTGCGTAAAGAAATCATTCACACGGCCATCAACGGCAACGCTCCAACTGCCGTTGCCGTTGAACTGTTTGATTTCAATGCCCGTCGTTTGGTCCTTGAGCTGGTCCCATTCGTACTCGAAATACTGCTCCAAGAAGTTTCGATCGCTAATGGCTCCGAGTTCGGCCGTGACTTGGAAACCCCGCTGGAGACGCTGGCGGTGGCGCCACAGGATGCGACCGCGAACATCTTTCTCTGGGACCAAGGCGCGGCGGTCCAGCCCGAGATTGTCCAAACCGCTGTCATTGATTCCCCATGCATCCACGTAACCCTTAGCCGGCCGATTAAAGCCCAGGAATTGATCGGTGTCATATTGAACGTCCGTTCCCCCACCCCATCCACGCTCGCTCAGGTAGTCGAAGGACGAAGTCCAGGACGTACCCGGTATCGGATTGCGAATGCCGAGCAGCTGAATCATGTTAAAATCGACACCGAACTGAGTCCCGAATACCTGGTCCTGTTTGAAGCGGACCCGCTCAATAAAAAAACTGGGGCGGGTAAAGTCGGTGCTTAGAGTTGGCCAATAAAACACGGGGAAGCCCGCCAGATAGACAAAGTTGTTGCGACTGGTCACACGGCGCTGATGGGTCACGACCGGTTGGTTGTTGACTGGATCCACCACCTGAAATCCCGTTACCGGGTCGACCATCGGTGCGGGGTAGTCCTCAAAATCGATGTTTTGCGATTGAATCCAATAGCGTGGCACTCCCAATCGACTGGACGTCGCCGCCGCACCGTTGGCCGTAAATTGATTGCGATTCAGCTGCCGTAAAAGATCGGCTTTAATCTTCAAAAGTCCCTCGTATTCGGGGACCGGAGTGAGCATTTCGGCATCCAACACAACTCCGGCTTCTTGGCGAACGTTGTAGTACATGCTGCGCGCTTGAATCTCCCGATTCCCCTGTCGAAAAACAACGTTTCCCTCTAGATAGAGCTCGAGTGGCAGGTCCGCCTGGCTTTGGATCCCACCGTTGAAGTCCATCCCTCCATTTTGTCGAGACACCCACATCACGAGGCGGTCCGTGGAGATGTCGACCGTTCCCAATCCATCCAATCCTTCAATGAGAATGTTGACCGGCGACGTGACCACGGTGACCTGCTCCGTACCGTCCGGGCTGGGTAGCGAATCACCCTGCCATGGATTACCGTCCCTGGATTGAATGACAATCCGGCGGCGCGGAGGTGGGGCGGCTGGCACGTTGGGACCGGCCTCGACGAACGGCCCTTGACTCCCGCCGAGTTCCGCTGGATTGAATTGAGGTTGGTCGAACTGAGGTTGGTTGAATTGAGGTTGGTTGAATTGAGGTTGGTCGAATTGAGGTTGGTCGAATTGAGGTTGGTCGAATTGAGGTTGGTCGAATTGAGGTTGGTCGAATTGGACGTGTTGTGTGTCCGCTGACGTCTGGAAGTTTCTGGCGTCCAGTGCTCGGCGGTACAAGGCCTCCTGTTGACTCTCTCGATCCAACATCGGAATTTGGTCAGTATTGATTCCAATGCGGCTGTAGAAACGTCCCACGTACTTGTCGGTGACTTGTCTTTGGATGGCTTCGACATGGTCTGGTGACGTATCGTCGCGATACTCCACTGAAGAATCCTCAAGATAGGCGATGACTTCGTACAGCTCCGCGTCCCAAGGGGGCGGTTTCAGTAGCCACAACACCGCGCGCTTCGCCGATGCTGCAAGTTGTCCCTGTTGGATGCGGCATTCTCTTGGAAGCAGGACAACTTCATATTCGCCTTCGGTCCAACGTGTGCCTTCGGCTGCTTGGATTACGATCGGTTGGCCTTGATCGCCGGCCAGCAGATGGATCTCAGCTTCGCCGCCGCGACCGACTTGCGCATTGGAGATGAGGCCGCCCAACACCAAGACAACCCATTGAAGCCAGCGCGCACGAGGTGCTTCGGCACACGCACGCAAAAGCGCGCAGCCCCCGCTCGCTCGAGTTGGACACGAGGTATTACTCAGTCTTGCTTCATCCTGAATTCATCTACCGCCACAACTGCGCCGAAGTCGACAAGCCAAAGTGTCGAAAGGAGTTAGGGCGGATTGACTTAGAGAAAAGTTGGGCGATTATAGGAGGCCCCAGCGGGCGTAGCAAGCCAGGTTCGAGCTTTGCTAAAAACACGTAACCGTTTTACCTGTAAGGACTTATGTGAGACCGTGCACTTGTCCTCAATCGTGTTTGCTGCTAGCTTGAAGGGATTTGCTAGTTCCGTGGCCCTGTCGCCAGAGGTGCCGGTTGGTCTCAGATGGTTCCGCGTGCCGCAGTT
>Ga0310121_10001032_pt1 | contig 29354 bp, 35 predicted proteins | sample CB27_Tmax_986_MG_FD_203504 | JGI IMG/M metagenome (GOLD analysis project Ga0310121, IMG submission 203504) | Marine microbial communities from Western Arctic Ocean, Canada - CB27_Tmax_986 | ecosystem: Environmental > Aquatic > Marine > Oceanic | place: Canada: Western Arctic Ocean | collected... | reverse complement strand
GCGGGAAGGGAATCAAGCTGACCGTTGGCTATTCCCACGTCGTTCAATACGACGCACCTCCCGGCATCGCCATCGAGACCCCGAACCCGACCACCGTGGTGATCTCAGGTACAGACAAGCAAATGGTTGGTCAGGTAGCGGCGGAAATCCGCCTGGTCAGGCCCCCGGAGCCCTACAAGGGCAAGGGGATCCGGTACCAGGGAGAGCAGGTCCGGCGTAAGGCCGGCAAGACGGCTGGAGCTTAGATCCATGGCTAAGATCGGAAATCTCAAGAAAGGCCGCGCGGTGTTGCGCGCTCGACGTCACAAGCGGATCCGGAAGAAGGTGTGGGGCACGGCCGAGCGGCCACGCCTCGTAGTGTACCGTTCCCTCCGGAACATGGAAGGGCAGTTGGTCGACGACGAGCAGTCGCGCACGCTCCTCGGGCTTTCCACGCTAAATGAGGCGTTGAGAGATTTTCAACCCGAGAAGGGCAAGAACAGGCGGGTCGAGCACGCGCGGGTGGCTGGCAAGAGCCTTGCCGAGCAGGCCCGTGATAAAGGCATCGAGACGGTCGTTTTCGACCGCGGCGGTTACCAATACCACGGCCGTGTGAAGGCTTTCGCCGAAGGCGCCCGTGAGGGAGGATTGAAGTTCTGATGGCCAGAGAGCATCGTGGGGAAAAGAAAGGTCGCGGTCGCGAAAGTGACCTGGTCGAGAGCGTCATCCACATCAACCGCGTGGCCAAGGTGGTAAAGGGTGGACGGCGGTTCTCGTTCTCAGCGTTGGTGGCTGTTGGCGACAAGAGAGGGAACATCGGCATCGGACTTGCCAAGGCCAACGAGGTGGCCGAGGCGATCCGTAAGGCCTTCGAGCGGGCGCGCGGGAAAATGATGGTGGTGCCGCTCAGGAACGGCACTCTGCCGCATGAGATTCTCGGTCAATGGGGCGCCGGAAAGGTGCTCCTACGTCCTGCCGCCCCCGGCACCGGCGTGATCGCCGGTGGTCCCGTGCGGGCTGTTCTCGAGGCCGCTGGAGTGACCGATGTGCTCACCAAATGCCTTGGCACGAACAATCCGATCAATGTAGTGAGGGCCACCATAGAGGGGCTCGAGCGCCTGGTCACCCTGGAACAGGCGGCTCTGGAGCGGGGCGTTACCGTGGAAACACTGGGGGTCGTGAACCGTGGCTAAGAAGAAGCCCGCGAGCAGTGGCAGGATCAAGGTGACGCAGGTCCGGAGCCTGAGCGGTCGGCCCGCAAAGCACCGGCGCACGATCGAGGCGTTGGGGCTGAAGCGTCACCAGAGCAGCGTTGAGCACGATGACACGCCCGCGATCCGGGGGATGATACGTCAGGTTACTCATCTGGTCAGCGTCCAGAACGTCGAGTAGTGAATTCTTGAGGGCTACGAGGAATAGCAATGGCTGAGCTTCACGATCTGAGCCCCGCGGCTGGCTCTCGCCGGAACCCGAAACGGCTGGGCCGTGGGCAGGGCTCGGGCACGGGTAAGACCGCAGGACGGGGGCAAAAGGGTGCCGGATCACGTGCCGGCCACAAGACCAGGCCGGGCTTCGAGGGCGGGCAGATGACCCTCCATCGGCGAATTCCCAAGCGCGGGTTCAAGAACTTCGCTCGGGTCGAGTACCAGGTCGTGAATGTCCGGGACTTGAAGGGGCTCTCGGGAGCCGTCACCCCGGAGATCCTCAAGGCCGCCGGGCTGATCGCGAGCCTGCGTATTCCCGTGAAAGTGCTCGGTGACGGGGAGCTCGACGGCTCACTATCCGTTTTCGCACACGCCTTCAGCAAGAGTGCCCGCGCGAAGATCGAGGGCGCCGGGGGGAGCGTCGAAGTGCTGACCGGGGCCGTTCGTGAGGGCCGGGCGGCCGGGGCGGCGGAATCCAGGTAACGGTCGATGGCCAATAACCCGATCGCGAATCTGTTCCGGGTCCCGGAGCTCAAGCAGAAGATCATCTTCACGCTGCTGATCCTCTTGGTGTACCGCACGGGTGCCCACATCACTGTGCCCGGAATAGACGTCGGCATTCTCAGGCAACAGTTTGGGACGCTCCAGAACACGTTTCTGGGTATCTACGACATGTTCGTGGGCGGCGGCCTCTCTCGGGCTACCATCTTCGCACTCGGGATCATGCCGTATATCTCGGCTAGCATCATGTTCCAGTTGTTGTCCGCGGTGTTCCCGACCGTCGAGAAAATGCAGAAAGAGGGGGAGGACGGTCGCAAGAAGCTCACCCAGTGGACCCGCTACACCACGGTCGTCCTCTCGATCATGCAGGGCTATGGGTTCGCGGTGTTCCTCCAGAGCATTCCGGGGGCGGTGTCCAGGCCGGGCTTCGGGTTCCTCTTCACCACGGTCACCGCGCTCACGACAGGTGCGCTCTTCATCATGTGGCTGGGAGAGCAGATCACGGAGCACGGGATCGGCAACGGCATGAGCTTGCTGATCTTCTTCTCGATCATCGAGAGCTTTCCGGCTGCGCTCGCCCGTACCTGGGAGGCGATGACCGTAGGGGAGATCGGTGTTCTGGCCCTGGTAGTTCTGGGGGCGGTCGTAGTGGGTGTGTGTGCCGGCGTCGTGGCCATGACCATGGCGGCGCGCAAGATCCCTGTGCAGATCCCGCGCAAGGTGGTCGGACGTGGCCGCATTCAGGAGGGCCAGAAGAGCTTCATCCCTCTGAAGGTCAACTCGGCTGGGGTCATGCCGATCATCTTCGCCCAGTCATTTATCGTCATTCCCGGCACCGTCGCTGCCTTCTCGAGTATGCCGTGGCTTCGCACTCTGTCAGAAGTGTTCCAGCCCCAAACCTGGCCTTATTACGTCACCTATGCGGCGCTTATCCTGTTCTTCACTTACTTCTACACCGCGATCATCTTCAATCCGGTTGATCTGGCGGAGAACCTGAAAAAGCAAGGGGCGTTCATTCCGGGGGTGAAGCCCGGAACGCGTACTGCCGAGTACATCGACCGGGTGCTCACACGCATCACCCTGCCCGGGTCTGTCTATTTGGCTTTGATCGCGCTTACTCCGTTCTGGATCTTCGACATCTTCAACATCCAGACCTTCTTTTTTGGAGGCACGAGCCTGCTGATCGTGGTCGGAGTGGGGCTGGATACCGTCCAACAGGCTCAGCAGATGCTGATGCTTCGTCATTATGACGGTTTCATGAAGAAGGGTCGGGTCAAGATGCGGGGTCGTCAGAGGAACATGTGATGGTGGGGGGCCTCTGGTGGTCGTGATCCTGGTGGGCCCTCCTGGGGTTGGTAAGGGCACCCAAGGCGCGCTGTTGGCTGAGGCAACGGGCTCACGCCACATCGCCGCAGGTGACCTGCTCCGGGTTGCCCTGCGGGACGGCATCGAGCTGGGTCGTAAGGCACAGGACTTCATGAACCGGGGCGAACTGGTTCCCGATCAGCTGATCGTGGACCTAGTGTGTGAGGTCGTGGAGAAGATGGACCGTGACGTGGGGGCTGTGCTCGACGGCTTCCCACGTACGGTGGGTCAGGCGGAGTCCCTGGGCGGCTTTCTTTCCGAGCTGGACCGCAAGGTGGATGTGGTGGTGGTGCTCGAAGCGGAGGATGATGTTCTAGTGAAGCGGATAGCGGGACGAAGGAACTGCGGCCAGTGCGGCGCGGTCTACAACGTCCACTTCAGTCCGCCCAAGCAGGAAGGTATCTGTGACCAATGCGGCGGGTCGCTGACGCAACGTCCCGACGACGATCCTGTCACGGTGCGCCACCGTCTCGACGTGTACCGGCGCGAGACAGCTCCCTTGGTAAGCTACTTCCACGAGAGCCAGGCGCCCGTACGCAGGGTCCAGGCGGATCAGTCCGTGGCTGAAGTGCAGCGCGCGATCCGGGAGGCGGTGGGCGGGTGATCAGCCTCAAGTCCGATCACGAGATAGAATTGATCGCTCGGGGCGGCGCGATCATCGGCGGGTTGTTCAGGGAGGTGGAGGGGCGGGTCGTGCCCGGCGCCTCGACCAGTGAACTGGACGTCTTCTGCGAGGATTACATCCGCTCACATGAGGGGGCGGTGCCGGCTTTCAAGGGCCTCTACGGGTTCCCTGGGAGCGTGTGCGTATCGCTGAACGAAGAGGTTGTGCACGGGCTCCCGAGTTCGAGCCGTGTTTTGGCCGAGCGGGACATCGTATCGATCGACGTGGGGGTGCGGCTCGCAGAGTGGTGCTCCGATTCTGCCTGGACCTTCGCCGTGGGGGAGATAGACGAAGGGACGAGGAAGCTGCTGAGCGTGACCGAGGATTCCCTCGAAAAGGCGATCGGGGCTGCCCGCGTGGGAAATCACGTAGGCGACATCGGTGCGGCGGTGGTTGCTGCGGTGCTGGGCACGGGGCTAGGCATCGTCCGGGAGCTGGTGGGACACGGAGTCGGGCGGGAAGTTCACGAAGAGCCTCAGGTACCCAACGTGGGGCGGGCCGGCTTCGGTCCTCTCCTGCAAGGAGGTTTGGTGTTGGCCATCGAACCGATGTTGTCCACCGGGACGGACGTGGTGAAGACCTTGGAGGACGGCTGGACGGTGGTCACTGCCGACGGGTCCAAGTCTGCCCATTTTGAACACACCGTGGCGATTACCGTTGCGGGCCCTCGGATTCTGACCTTGGCCTCGGTACCTACGGGAGGGGCAGGGCCCGTTCGAGTCTGAGCCAGCTTGAGGACGGCGCGTCTGTTCATTACCTTCACAAGCTCTACCGGAAACGGATCCTGGAGGCGCTGGAATGAAGGTCCGAAGCAGCGTGAAGCCGATTTGTGAGCACTGCAAGGTAATTCGCCGCCGTGGCGTGGTGCGGATCATCTGCAAGCGCAACCCCCGTCATAAGCAGCGGCAGGGCTGAGGCACGATGGCACGAATCGCAGGCGTGGACCTCCCGCGTGGAAAACGGATCGAGGTCGCCCTCACTTACATCTTTGGGATCGGACAGTCCCGGTCGAACCAGATCCTGGGCATCACCGGGGTCAGCCCGGACACACGTACTCATGATCTCACCGACGAAGATGTGAATCGTATCCGTCGGGAGATCGAGAGCAAGTTCAAGGTGGAGGGTGCGCTACGAACCGAGGTGTCCATGAACATCAAACGCCTCATGGACATCGGTTGCTACCGTGGGCTCCGGCATCGTCGTGGCCTCCCGGTGCGGGGGCAGCGGACGCATACGAACGCTCGCACGCACAAAGGTTCGCGGCGAGCCATCGCCGGGAAAAAGAGGGCACCGAAGAAGTAAGCAACGCCCGGAGCCCTGCGCATCGCTTTGTTGATCCCAGAGAAGGTGAGGAAGAACTAGAGTGGCCAACCCAAAGACTGCGGGCACACGCGCGAAGCGCAAGCGGGTCGTCGAGGCGGATGGAGTAGCGCACATCAAGGCGACCTTCAACAATACCCTCATCACGATCACGGACAGTGCCGGAAACACGGTGGTTTGGTCGAGCTCCGGCAAGGCGGGCTTCAAGGGATCCAAGAAATCCACTCCCTTTGCAGCCACCGTGGCCGCCGAAACGGTCGGCCGCGAGGCCGTTGCTATGGGCGTGAAGCGGGTGTCGGTATTGGTTCGGGGTCCAGGGTCAGGTCGCGAATCGGCGATCCAAGCGCTGGCTGCCGCAGGGCTGCAAATAACGTCCATTCAGGATGTCACGCCTTTGCCCCACAATGGGTGTCGGCCGCCGAAAAAGCGCCGAGTCTAACGGTCAGGGATAGGTAACGATGGGAAGGTATACGGGACCGGTATGTAAGCTCTGCCGCCGCGAAGGGCAGAAATTGTTCCTGAAGGGCCCCAAGTGCTACACGGAGAAATGCCCGGTCGATCGGCGCACCTATCCGCCGGGTCAGCACGGGCCTGCGCAGGCCCGGCGGCGTAAGCAGTCGGAATACGCGGGGCAGCTTCGCGAGAAGCAGAAGGTGAAGCGCATCTATGGTCTTCAAGAGAAGCAATTCCGCAATCTGTTCGAACGGGCTGTGAAGCAGTCCGGAGTGACGGGAGCGAATCTGCTGGTGAACCTGGAGACCAGGCTGGACAACCTCATCTTCCGTCTGGGGCTCGCCTCCAGCCGTTCTCAGGCCCGGCAGCTCGTGCGGCATCGGCATGTCGAGGTGAATGGGCGGGTTGTCGATATTCCCAGCTTTCGCGTTCGGGTGGGAGACGAGGTTGCTGTGAGGGCTCAAGACCTGGACCTCTTCCCGATCCAGGAAGCTCTGGAGGCCCGCACCCGAGCGACGGTTCCCGAGTGGTTGGCCTTTGATGAAAAGAACCGGGTTGGTCGGGTCATCCGCATGCCGGAGCGCCAGGACATCCCGCTCGCGGTACAAGAACAGCTCATCGTCGAGCTCTACTCGAAGTAGCGCCGGCGGTCGGACGGCGCCACGCCGTTTCGACTCGCGGGCGGCACAAAACATTCGCTCCCTCCCGGGGCGACAGGAGGAGAACGTGGAAATCGATCTGACCGGCCTGATCCTGCCCGAGCGTATCGACGTCGCTGAAGGTTCCGCGGACGGACGGTCCGCGAGGTTCGTGATCGAGCCGCTCGAGCGTGGTTTCGGCCACACGCTCGGCAACTCAACACGGCGTGTTCTGCTTTCGTCCCTTCGCGGATCGGCGGTGTGGGCCTTCCGGATAGACGGGGTTTTGCACGAGCACCAGACCATCCCCGGGGTGGTCGAGGACGTGCACCAGATCATTCAGAATCTGAAATCGTTGGTGGTCACGCTGGACGAAGACGTCGGCGAGGCCGCGTTAGAGGTACGTGTGTCGAAGATCGGTGCGGTTACCGCGGCCGATGTACAGGCATCCTCGGGCGTGCAGATGCTGGATTCTGGTCACCATATTTTGACGCTCCAGGAGGACCGCGACCTGAGCATCGAGCTCTATGTGAACAAAGGGAGGGGCTTCGTGCTCGCGGATCAGCACCCCATACCGCAGGGAGCGCCCGTGGACCTGGTGCGGATCGACTCGATCTACAACCCGGTGCGCCGGGCCAACTTTACGGTCGAGGAGACGCGGGTTGGCCAGCGAACGGACTTCGATCGTCTCACCCTGTTCATAGAGACCGATGGATCGGTGAGCCCCGAGAACGCTGTGGCGTATGCTTCCGAGCTCGTGCGCAAGCACCTCGAGTACATGTTGTACTTTGGCCAGGGCGGAATTCCGGAGGCGACGCCCCCGGGCGCCGTGGCTGTGCCCGAGCGGCTGCAAGATCTGTTTGCTAAGCCGATCGAGGATCTCGCCGAGCTTTCGGTCCGGTCGCGTAACTCGCTGCAGAAGGAAAGGATCCAGACTCTGGGCGACCTGGTGCAAAGGAGCGAGGAGGAGATGCTCGGGATCGAGAACTTCGGTAAGAAGTCGCTCAAGGAAATCGAGGACTTCCTCGAGGAGCATGGGCTCCGCTTCGGAATGAAGCTTGAGGACGGAGAAGACGGAAGGCTATTCTTTGTCGAAGAAGAACCCGAAACCGCCGAGACCGAGCGCGAGTAAGCGACGGCTCCTCACAAGCGCTAGAACCGACGAATCATGCGTCATCGCAAGAAGGGTAGAAAGCTTTCGCGTACGGCCTCCCATAGGAGGGCGACGATGCGCAACATGGCGACGGCTTTATTTCGCCACGGCCGTATCGAGACCACTACGGCCAAGGCCAAGGAACTGCGGCCCTATGCAGAGCGGCTGATCACGCTGGCGAAGCGAGGAGACCTGCACGCCCGGCGATTGGCGGCCCGGCGCATCCAGGATCACGAGGTGTTGCGTCAACTGTTCGGGGACATCGGCCCGAAATACTCTGAGCGGCCGGGCGGCTACACGCGCATCCTCAAGCTCGGCCCGCGGCAGGGCGATGCGGCTGATATGTCGTTGATCGAGTTGGTTTGAATCACCTGAACCAGAAAGGACTCACCATGGACCGCAATATTTGGTATTGCGACGGCGCGCGTGGTACGGTACCGCTGGTGCTCCTAGGATTGGTCATCATGATGGGATGTGGGGATGAGCCAGCCGCGGAAGCGGTGGTCGAGGAGGAGCCAGTTGCCGAAGTGCCGGTCATGCCCGAGTTCACGGAGATAGAGGCAGAGCAGCTCCAGACAGGCGCCGCGGCTTTCAGAGGGCAGATGGTCCGGGTCAACGGTGTACGCGTGGCGAGCCTCGTGGGCACGCAGAGTTTCTGGATAGAGCTACCCAACCAGAATCCCTTCCTCGTGCGCACTGAGGGTGAGACGACCGTGGAGCCCAACCAGCTGGTGGACATCGTGGGTACGGTCGTTGCGGTCAGCGAAAGCCTCGTCGCCGAGTGGGTGGAGTCTGGCTCGATCAGTGAGACTGATAAGCTCATTGTGGAATTCGCTACCGACTTTATCGAGGTAGAAATGGTGATGGCGGCGGCGGTCCCTGTGCCCTAGTAAGGACTGACGCTCGGTCCGCTCAATCACAGAAGGAATCGGACGATGTCCCGAATATGCTATGTGTGTGGCAAGCGCCCAGGAACTGGGAATAACGTGAGCCACGCCAACAACAGGTCTAAGCGGCGCTGGCTGCCCAACCTGCAGACGGCCAAAATCGTCGACCAGGAAGGTGCGCGGCGGCGCGTTCGGGTGTGCACATCCTGTCTCTCCGCCGGTAAGATCACCAAAGCGCCGAAGATGAGGTCGGTGGGAGAGTAGCTCGCGGGATTCTCCTCTTTGGTTTCCACCGCCCCCATGGCCTCAGGCTGTGGGGGCGGTGGCATTTTCGGGATTTTCGATCAATCGTTCCGCCGTTTCTTGCGAGCACATGAACAGGTTTGTGTCGGGAGCGGGGGCGACCGCGTCGAGCCGCCGCGGGCCGTCCTAGACCACGTATCCGAAGGGGCGGGTGAGGCGGTCCACCTCGTACGCTGCGCCGAGGCTGAGGACCTCGATCAGGAGGGTAGGCTGCTTACCCTCGAGTTGGTTCATCATGCCCCTCAGGACGGCTGCCTCGTGACCCTCAACGTCGATCTTGATCAGGTCCGGGGGACGAATGGTGCCCGCGGAGACCAGCGTGTCCAGCTTCGCGACGGGCACGGAGACTTCCTTGTGTGGATTACCGGCCAGCACAGCCCCCGCTTCATCCATTGTAGCCGAGAGCTCGTGCTCCTCGCCGGTGTCCAGCATGAGGCCGCGGCCGTCCCGATCGGACACCGCGGAGTGAAAGATCGGTAGATCGAACTGGTTCAGGTCTACGTTGGCCCGGAGTTTGTCCCTGATCCGCTCGACGGGTTCGAACGCTGCTACGGACGCCAGGGGTGCTACCACCTTGGCTGCGAGCGCGTAAAGGCCGGTGTTCCCACGTCCATGATCACATGGGCTTGCCGGGCCGCTCGGACCAGAATACTTCGTTCTCGATCTGGTACCCGTGGTGCCACATTCGGAAAGAGGTCTCTTCCGCGGCTACGTCGATCACGCCCCGGAAATGGAGGTGGCGGTAGATCGGCTCAGGCACGGAGAGGAACCGGCGCAGGGTTTCGTACGCCGGTTGCTTGAACGGAATCGCTCGGTAGAGCTTACGCGCTATCTTGCGCATCGTCGGGAAGCCGGCCGAAGGAGTCGCACGGGGCATCAGAACCTCACCCTGGGGGCAAGAGTGGCGCCACAGTGACCGGAACCACGGGAGGACCCGGCGACACTGCCGAGGTGCTGATGGGTTTGGTCGTCGTCGTCACCCGGCCTGCCGGCGAAGACGAGGCCCTCTCGCGGATCTTGGTCGGTCTGGGTGCCGATGTGGTTCGTTTGCCTATGATCGCTTTCGAACCTCCTGCGGACCCCGATCCGCTCGAGCGGTCTCTGGACCGATGGGAGGAATACGACTGGGTGGTGTTCACGTCGCCGCGCGGAGTCTCGTGGGTGGCGGATGCGCTGGTCGCGCGAGGGTCCGATCCCGAGCGGCGTCCACCACGCCGATTGGCGGTCGTGGGGCCCTCGACTGCCACCGCGGCGCAAAGCGTCGGCTGGGTGCCGGAGCTGGTGCCGGAGCGTTTTGACGCGGAGGGCCTGCTCGAGTCGATCGACCGTCGGGGCGAACCGTTCTCCGGTGCGCGCGTACTCCTCCCCGCCGCTGAGGTCACCCGTGAGACCCTCGCGACCGGCCTGCGTGACCGCGGTGCTCACGTGGACGTGGTCATCGCATACCGCTCAGCCGCTCCCGATACCATCGAGGAGGGACTGATCGCGGGCCTTCTGACGAGTGCGTCTCCCACGCTGGTCACGTTCACCTCGCCGTCCGCAGCGCGTCATCTGTTCGACCTCGCAGGCGTAGCTGTGCTGGGGCTGCCCGTAGCCGTGATCGGTCCGGTGACCGCGGAAGCGGCACGTGGCCTCGGGTACCGGGTGGTGGCAGTGCCAGACCATCACACGTTGGAAGGCTTGGCTGGTGCGGTGCGGTGGTGGTGGGAGGGCAGGTGATGGCGCCCGCTGAAGGAGGTTCAGAGGATACCGCTCCGGTGGCGGGGGGTCGCCTGAGGCTCGGACAGGCCGCGTTCGCGTCCGTGTACGCGGAGGGGATCCTCGCGGTGCTGAGCATAGCGCTCATCCCTTACCTGATCCACCGGTTGGGAACGGAGCCCTACGGGATCCTGGGAATCATTACCGTCCTGGGAGTGCAGCTCGGGGTTCTACATTTGGGCGTGGGCCCCGCTGCCACGCGCCTGGTGGGCGAGAGCATCGGTCGGGGGGGCGAGGGGCTGATTGCCAGGCTGACTGGTGTTGCCGTGGTAGGGGCGGTCGCGTCGCTGATGGTGGGCGGCGTGTTCCTGTTCCTGGCACCCGTGGCCTGGCGGGGCGGTTTCAATGTTTCGCCCGCCACCTTACCGCTCGCGCTCGTGGCTGTACCCGCTGGTGCGGCTCTGGTGGCGTTGATGCCTGCCGCCGCCGCGGTCTACGGGGTGCTGACCGCCCGCGAGATGTTCCTTTTCGCCTCAGGTCTCCGTCTGTTCCAGGGCGCGGGTCGGCTGCTCGCGGCGGTCGCGGTAGTCTCGACGGGGGGCGGTGTCGCTGGTGTCTTGTGGGCGCAGGCGAGCGTTGATTTGGTCGCGGTTGCCGTCGGCTTTGTATGGTCTTGGCGCTGGGTGGGTCCGGCTCCGGTTCTGGCGGCGGCGGCGGGGCCACAGCTCCGCCTCGGGCGAGCAGGGGTCGTCACAGTGCTTGGGGTTGGACTTCCATTCGCACTCGTCGTCCTGCTCTCGGGTCTGCTCGCTGACGCCGAGAAACTCGCGCTGGGCATGATCCGATCGGTCGAGGATTTCACATACTACACGGTACCCTTCAACGCGGTGATAAAATTCACCGTAGTCTCGGGCGCCGTGGCGCGGGTGTTGCTTCCTCGACTGGCAGCGCTCGGCGCTCGCGGCGACGCGGCCGAAGCCCTCGAGCTCACCGAGCGCGCCGACCGAATCCTCGTCACCGGCATGGTGGCGGCGATGGTGCCCGTAGTCGTGTTGGCGCCCGAGCTGCTCCGCATCTGGGTAGGTGACGACTTCGCCGTCCGCTCCTCCCTCGCCAGCCGGATCCTGCTGGTGGGCGTCGCGTTGAATGCGGCTGCCATCCCCGGGCACTCGGTCGTGCTCGCACGTGGCCGACCAAGTTACTTGACCTACTTGTTATCGGCCGAACTCATCGTCCATTTGGTAGTCGTCTACCTATTGGTGACGGCCTTCGGACTGGTTGGAGCGGCCACTGCGTGGACTGTCAGAATGGGTCTAGACATGCTGGCCCAACGGAAGCTTGCCGAGCACACGCTAGGACTCGATTTCAGGGACAACCTCGAGGTGTGGAGCGTACTCGTACTCTACGCGCTGTTCGCTGCGCTGACAACGGTTCTTTCTCTCCCTTGGAGGATCGTAGCCGGTGCCATTATAGGGGTAACTGCCCTTCTGTTTATTGCGCGCGGAGCAGGGTGGACGCTCCTGCTCGACTCCTTCCTGCCCTGGCGTTGGGGGAAGAGGCGGCCCCTGTGATCGAAGTCGAACTAGCGGGCCCGCGGTGAGGGGAGCGCACCGCGCACCGCGTTCACCACCGTCTCTAGCCGGATGCTCAGCATGCACGCTCCATGAGAACAGGAGGTATAGACGGGGCACTCCTCCCCGGCGTGTGGGGAACAGATCACGGGTTCCCGGAGCACGGTCACGTGATCCGCCGGATAGGCCGACCAGCGGTCCGCGCCAGGTCCGACCAGTACTAGTGCCGGAGTGCCGGCGGCCGTCGCTAGGTGGAACGGGAAGCTGTCGTTCCCGGCGAACGCGTCTGCTCCGCCAAGGACCGCTGCTAGTCCGAGCAGGTCGAGTGCTCCGACGCGGTCTACCAGGGCGCCATCGTCGAAATCGATCCCCAGGTCGGGGACGTGCTCGTGGTCCGCTTGGTCTCCCACCACTACCGTGCGGATCCCCTCGGCACTCAGCCGTGCCGCCAGTTCGCCCCAGCGCGCGAGCGGCCACCGCTTGGTGGGCCGGGACGCTCCCGGGTGTACGACAAGTGTCGGGCCAGGCCAAGGGGCGAGGGGAGACGGCGCACGCGGTACCCGAGGGAGGCGAAAGCCAGAGTGAGCCCCCACCGCAGCAGCGAGTCGGAGAAGGCGTACGGACTCGTGCTCGGTTGCAGGTCCGGGTTCTATCACCGCGTGGAGTTCGGCGAATGGACCTCGGCCGTAGGCGAGCCCAGCCCGCCAGGCGTTGGCGGCGGCCTTGGCCAATTCGGCCGCAAGGAGTCGAAATATCGGGTCAGTGAGGTCGACCGCGAACAGAAGTACGTCCGGGGGCGCGGTGGCCCAGTCCTTGGCCAGCGCTCCCAGGCTAGCGCCGCGCTCCGAATCGCCCGGGCGCCGCCACGCGTCCGGTCCGCGCCGCAGAGCGAGGGTACGTTGGGCCACACGCCCTTCTAGCATCCAGGGCGGGACCCGGTCGGCCGCGTCCGTGATGAGTTCGATCCGCGCCCTCGGATAACGCTCCTCCAAGGCCGCCACGAGGGGATCGGTGAGCAGCAGGTCCCCCAGCCGACCAGGTCGCACCAAGGCTATTCGGGCCGCGTCGTCCGGTGGGGCGCTGCCGTCGCCTCGGGGAGCCCTGGCCTACTACGGCGCGTACCTGGTGCGCTGGGATCCCTCCGAGCTGTCGGCCGAGCTTGGCTACTTTCGATCTTCTCTGCTCGTCGTGGTCGTGACCAAGCTGCTCACCTTCGTGTTGGGCGGCATCTACGGTCCCCGGTGGCATCATTTCAGCCTCGACGACGGGCTGCGTGTGGTTAGGGCCACCCTACTCGGGACGTTGTTTGCGGCAGCTGCACTGCTTTTGTTGGACCGGCTCGGGTTGTCTCGGGGAGTGGTGGTAATCGACTTCCTGCTATGCACGCTGCTCATCACCGGTAGCCGGCTGCTGTTCCGGTTTCTCGAGGGGGCCACCGGCCGCTGGTCTCGTGGCGGGACGCCGGTCGTGGTGCTGGGACCGGTCGACGAGGCGGATTTGGTGGTCCGCCAGCTTCGCAGCCTCAAGGAGCCCGACCTGCGTCCGGTAGCGGTGGCGGATCCCGGTTTTGCCTGCCTGAGAAGCCAGATGGGCGCCTACCCGATGTACGGGGGGCCCGGCGCGCTCGAGAACGCGCTGCACGACCCGCACGCCAACGCGGTCATGGTCATAGGCGACTGGACGGGGGACGCGCCCCTCGCTTTGTCCACGGAGAGCTTCCCCTCACTCACGGCATATCTGGAGTCACGCGGTTCCCTGGACGTGTTCCGTATTCGCGTCACGGTCGAGGTGGCGGGTGAGTAGGGGCCGCTTGATGGGTGGGCCAACCCGCCGCATGTTTCGCGGTCGCGAGCGCTGAACGCCCCCTCAAGTGGTCCCTTCAGCTCACCATGGTCGCAGACACACTCAAACGTTTTGAAGCCGCCGACCTAACCTTCGGGGTGGTCGGTCTCGGTTACGTGGGTCTCCCGCTGGCGGTGGAGGCTGCGCAGAGCGGCCTCCAGGTGCTGGGCTTCGACGTGAAGGAAGAAGTGGCCCAGGGTGTCAACGCCGGGAAAACCCACATCCGGGACTTGTGCGACGACGACGTGGCCGACCAGGTCCGCGCTGGCCGGCTCGAGGCGACCACCGATCTCTCCAGATTGGCGGAGTGCGACGCCATTTCGATCTGTGTCCCCACGCCGCTCTCGAAGACCCGCGATCCGGATGTCTCCTTCATCCTCGCAGCCACCGACGCCGTGGTGGCCGCGCTCCGGTCCGCCCAGCTCGTGGTGTTGGAATCCACCACGTACCCAGGCACGACCCGGGAGCTCATGCTGCCTGCCTTGGAAAAGACCGGGCTCAAGGCTGGGGTGGATTTCTTCCTGTGCTTTTCTCCGGAGCGAGTTGATCCCGGCAACACGACCTGGAAGACCCGCAACACCCCCAAGGTGATCGGTGGGGTAACGCCGCACTGCACCAGCGTGGGGCAGGCCTTCTACAAGCGCTTCATCGACACGATGGTGCCGGTGTCCTCTGTTGAGGCGGCCGAGCTCACCAAGATTCTGGAGAACACTTTCCGCGCGGTGAACATCGGGCTGGTCAACGAGACCGCGATCATCGCGGACCGCTTGGGCGTCGATGTTTGGGAGGTGATCGAAGCGGCTGCGACCAAGCCGTTCGGCTTCATGAAGTTCACTCCGGGACCGGGACTGGGGGGGCACTGTATTCCGATCGACCCCCATTACCTGTCCTGGAAGATGCGCACCCTGAATTACAAGACCCGGTTCATCGAACTGGCCTCGGAGATCAACGCCGAGATGCCGCTGTTCGTGGTGGGCAAAGTTCGCCAGGCGCTGAACGCGAGCCGGAAATCGGTGAACGGTTCCACCGTGCTGCTCCTCGGCGTGTCCTACAAGACCGACAGCGACGACGTGCGTGAGTCGCCGGCGCTGGACATCATTAGACTGCTCGAGGCCGACGGGGCCAAGGTCATGTTCAGCGATCCCTACGTGCCGAGTGTGTCGGAAGACGGGCACCGTCTGGAGTCGGTCGAGCTGACCCCATCACTGCTGGAGTCGGTAGACGCCAGCCTGATCGTTACCGACCACACCACGTTCGACTACGCCGAGGTGCTAGAACATTCCCGGGTAGTTGTAGACGCCCGCAACGCCACTGCTGGTACACCCACCTCGTGGCTTTCCGGCTATCCCCAGCGCTGGATCGTGAAGGTCGACGGGGCCTGCTAGTTCACCGCGTCATCGCCCGATTGAACGTCGGGGGTCCCGCCCTCCACGTAGTTAACCTCGCGCGGGGGCTCGAGCCCTTCGGCTTCCACACCCGCCTGATCGCGGGCACCTTGGAGAGCGGCGAGGGCGACATGTCATGGTACGCGCGGGAGCGCGGCGTGGAGCCGACCTTCCTGCCCGGCATGGCGCGCGAGGTCCGGCCCGTGAACGATCTGCGGGGCCTGCTAGCGTTGCGCCGGCTCTTCACTGCCGAGCGACCCACGATCGTCCACACTCATACCGCCAAGGCAGGGACGCTCGGCCGCGTAGCAGCCGCTTCGGTGGGGGTTCCCGTCCGCATCCACACCTTCCACGGCCACGTCCTCGGGGGAGCCTATTTTTCGGGCCTTCGTACCCGCGCGTTTATCGCGATGGAGCGCCGCATTGCTCGGACCTCGACCCGGATGGTGGTGCTCACGCAGGCTCAGCGGAGGGAGATGGCAGAGCGCCTGCACATCGCTGACGAGGACAAGTTCACCGTGATCCCGCTAGGGCTCGAACTGGCTCGCTTCCGCCAGGTCGATGTGCGCAATTCGCGCCCGGCCGCGCGCGCGGGGCTCGGCATCGGACCCGATGAGCGCGTGGTCGGAATCGTCGGACGTCTGGTCCCAGTGAAGAATCACGAACTCATGCTGGACGCGTTCGCGCGCCTCTGCCGCACGGATGGGCCGCCCTGGCGGCTAGTGATCGTCGGGGGCGGGGAGGACCGCGAGGAGGCGTTACGCGAGCGCACGCGTCGTCTAGGGATCGAGGGTAGCGTGCTCTGGCTCGGGTGGCGCCGGGACTTGCTCCAGGTCTATCCGGCGATGGACGTGGTGGCGCTCACCTCCCGGGACGAAGGAACACCGGTTGCGCTGCTCGAGGCGCTGGCGGTGGGCGTTCCGGTGGCGGCCCGCGCAGTCGGGGGCGTGCCTGAGGTGCTCGAGGAAGGGCGGCTCGGTGAGTTGGTCGAAGAGGATGATCCGGAGGCCGTAGCGGTAGCTGTGAGCCGCGCCTTCCAGCGGACGGTCGACGACACCACTCGTGATCAGGTGGTGCGCCGCTTCGCGGTCGAGCGGCTGTGCGCGGACGTGGCTGCGCTGTACCGGGAGGAGCTGGAGCGGGGGGGGTGGACCGCCCCTCCCTTTCCGGTAGTTTCCGCGCTGATCTGACGACCCCCAAACATCTTCCAGGTAGCCATAATCATGACCGATCATCTCGTCGCCCCCCACGGGGGCACTCTGGTGAACCTCCTCGCTTCCGATGCCCGGGTGGCCGAGCTCAAGGAGGCCTCGCGGGACTGGCCCTCCTGGGATCTGACCGACCGGCAGGTGTGTGACCTGGAACTGCTCCTGAACGGGGCCTTCTCCCCGCTCCTGGGCTTCTTGGGTCGCAAGGACTATGAAGCGGTGAGAGACGACCTACGCCTCGCGAACGGGACCCTCTGGCCCATCCCGATCACGCTCGACGTGACCCCGGAGCTAGCCGAGACCCTCTCTTCCGGGGCTCAGCTGGCCTTGCGCGATCCGGAAGGCGTGATGCTGGCCGTGCTCACCATCGACGATATTTGGGAGCCCGACCGCGGGCTCGAGGCCAAGCGCGTGTTCGGCACTCAGAATCCCGAGCACCCTGGCACCGCGCACGTCCTCAACCGCACCCACCCGGTGTACGTGGGAGGGACCCTGGAGGGGCTCCAGCTCCCTCTCCACACCGATTTCAGGGAGCTGCGCAACGCCCCCAGCGACCTGCGCGCGGAGTTCGCGAAGCTCGGGTGGAGGAAGGTGGTCGCGTTCCAGACCCGGAACCCGATGCACCGCGCTCACCAGGAGATCACCTTGAGGGCGGCGCGCGACGTGGAAGCGAGCTTGCTCATCCATCCGGTCGTCGGGCTAACCAAGCCGGGGGACGTGGACCACTTCACCCGGGTACGCTGCTACCGCGCGCTCATGCGGCGCTATCCGCCCGGCACCGCCCGCCTCTCGCTGCTCAACCTGGCGATGCGCATGGGTGGCCCACGCGAGGCGGTCTGGCACGCGATCATCCGCAAGAACCACGGGTGCAGTCATTTCATCGTCGGGCGTGACCACGCCGGCCCGGGCTCGGACTCGAACGGCAATCCGTTCTACGGGCCCTACGACGCCCAGGAGTTGATGAATGAGTACAGTGACGATCTGGGGGTGGAGATGGTACCGTTCCGGATGGTCGTCTACGTAGAGCAGACCGCCAGCTTCACTCCAGTGGACGAGGTTGCCGAGGGCGCGACCGTCAAGAATATCTCTGGTACAGAGTTGCGCGCGCGGCTGGCGGACGACCGGGACATTCCGGAATGGTTCACGTTTCCAGAGGTGGTGGAAGAGCTGAGGCGGAGCCACCCGCCCCGCGCGCAGCAGGGCTTTACGGTCTTCTTCACCGGGCTGTCCGGATCCGGCAAGTCGACGGTCGCGAACGTCCTTCAGGAGAAGCTCCTCGAGATCGGCGGCCGATCGGTCACGATCCTCGACGGTGACCTGGTACGGAAAAATCTCTCGTCCGAGCTCGGCTTCTCGCAGGAGCATCGGAATCTCAACATCCAGCGCATCGGTTTTGTCGCTGCGGAGATCACCAAGGCGGGCGGGATCGCCATCTGCGCCCCGATCGCGCCCTACGACCAGGTGCGCAAGGAGAACCGCGCGCTGATTTCAGCCGGTGGAGGCTATCAGTTGGTTCACATCAACACCCCCATCGAGGTGTGCGAGCAGCGTGACCGCAAGGGGCTCTACGCCAAGGCCCGAGCAGGGATCATCAAAGAGTTCACTGGTGTTTCCGACCCGTACGAAGCCCCCGACGATGCCGACGTCGTGATCGACACCACCGACATCACGCCGGAAGAGGCGGCGCAGCAGATTCTTCTTCACCTGCAGCGCGAAGGATACGTCGGCCCGAGGGGCGATTGACCTCTGCCGAGGTCGCTCGCATTGGGAATGCGCTCGAGGCGGCCGCGGAGGCTCTTCTTCCGTTTACGCCCGGGAGCGTCGCGCACGTGCTCAAGGAGCGCGGGGACCCGCTCACGGAAGCGGATCTCGCCGTGGACGGACTACTGCGCCAGATGCTGCCGCGTCCCGGTGAGGGTTGGCTGTCGGAGGAAACCGGGGACGACCGGGAGCGGCTCAGCTGCGCACGGGTCTGGGTGGTGGACCCGATCGACGGCACGCGGGAGTTCATCGACGGAGTCCCCGAGTGGTGTGTCTCGATCGGCCTGGTCGAGGACGGGATCGCTGTAGCGGGTGGGATCCTGAACCCTGCCACAGGGGAAACCGTGCTGGGTGGGGCCGGGCTCGGTGTGACGCTGAACGGGGAGGTCGTCCGCTCTTGGCCGCGTAGGCGAGGGCTCGCGGGCGCCCTCGTGCTCGCCAGCCGGAGCGAAACCCAGCGGGGAGAGTGGGAGTGCTACACCGGTGCCCCGTTTGCTGTACGTCAGTGTGGTTCGGTGGCGTACAAACTGGGGCTGGTGGCGGCTGGGTTGGCCGACGCGACGTGGACGCTCGCCCCCAAGAGCGAGTGGGACGTCGCCGCCGGGGCCGCGCTGGTGCGCGCAGCCGGGGGCACCGTTCTCCACGCCGACGGGTCCGAGCCCGAATTCAACCGTCCCGATCCCAGCCTTCCGAATTTCCTGGCCGGACCGCCGCTGCTTCTGGAGGAACTGCGGGCGGGCTGGCTGGCTGGCTCGGCTGGCCCCCGGTAGGTTGCCGCCACCCCCCGGAACGGAGAGAGCTATGCCGGAGCCCGTGCTCGTCACCGGAGGCGCAGGCTTCATCGGGTCCCACGTGGTCGAGCGGCTGCTGGGCGAGGATCGCCACGTCTATGTCCTGGACGACCTCTCGACCGGCCGGCTGGACAACCTGTGCGCGGTCCAGTCCCATCCCAAGCTACATGTGATCGTCGATTCGGTGCTCAACTATCCGATGCTCGACGAAGTAATCGCGAGGGTCCGGGAGGTCGTGCACCTGGCAGCAGTGGTAGGTGTGAAACGCGTGCTGGAGCAACCGGTCGCCACGATTACCACGAACGTGCGCGGGACCGAGATCATGCTGGATCTGTGCAACCGGCATCGGACCAAGCTGTTCATCGCCTCCACCTCCGAAATCTACGGCAAGGGGGGCGAGCAGCTAGACGAGGATCACGACCGGGTGATGGGAAGCGTGCGTAACTGGCGCTGGGCGTATGCCTGCACGAAGGAGATGGACGAGTTCCTGGCCATCGCATACCACGCTGAGCACGGCCTGCCCATCATCATAGGGCGTCTGTTCAACATCGTGGGGCCCCGTCAGACCGGGGAGTATGGCATGGTGCTCCCCACGTTGGTGGGCCAGGTTCTCGCCGGAGAGGACCTCACCGTCTACGGCGACGGGGAGCAGAGGCGCTGCTTCTGCCACGTTGAGGACACGGTGGACGCAATCGTGGGCCTGATGGAGTGTGATGCGGCCGTCGGGGACATTTTCAACATCGGGGTGGAGGAGGAGATCACGATTCGGGCCCTGGCAGAGAAGGTGATCGAGCGCACCGCGTCGCCCTCTCAGGTTCGCCTGATCCCCTACCAGGACGCGTACGGGATCGGCTTCGAGGACATGGATTGCCGCCAGCCCGACATCGCCAAGATCCAACGCGTAGCGGGTTGGAGGCCATCCCATTCGCTCGACGACATCATAGATGAGACCATCGCCTACCACCGCGCGGCGGGAGCGACGTCGTGAAGGGAGTAATTCTCGCGGGCGGTCTCGGTACTCGTCTCCTCCCGATGACCCGTGTCACCAACAAGCACCTGCTGCCGGTTTACGATCGGCCGATGATCTACTTTCCGATCCAGCAGCTCGTGCACGCTGGGATCACCGACATCCTGGTGGTGACCGGTGGCAGCAACGCCGGGGATTTTCTCAAGCTCCTCAGAAACGGAAGGGAGTTCGGACTGCAGGACTTGAGCTACGCGTATCAGGAAGGCGAGGGAGGGATAGCCGAGGCGCTGGGTCTGGCAGAGCACTTCGCGGAGGGTGAGCCCATCGCGGTGATCCTCGGCGACAACATCTTCCAGGATCCGATCGCCCCTGCGGTGCGAGCGTACGAGGAGGCGGGCAGGGGCTGCATGGTACTGTTGAAGGAGGTCGACGATCCGGAGCGGTTCGGGGTGGCAGAGATCGAGAGCGATCGTGTCGTGCGGATCGTGGAGAAGCCGGATGCGCCCCGGAGCCCCTTTGCGGTCACCGGCTGTTACTTCTACGACGCACGTGTATTCGAAATCATCCACGGGCTCGAACCCTCGGCGCGAGGCGAGCTGGAAATCACCGACGTGAACAACCAGTTTGTCCAGTGGGGGGAGCTTGCCCACCACGTGCTCACGGGCTGGTGGACGGATGCGGGCACCGTGCCTTCGCTCTATCGTGCGGCGGCTATGGTTGCGGGTGAGAAGTCCAATCCCGTGCTCCGTCCTCCCCATCTGCTCCTGAACGGGGCCGACGAGGAGGCCTGATGCGGCGCATCCTCGTCACGGGTGGCGCGGGCTTCATCGGTTCCAACCTGGTGCGGATGCTCCTGTCCGCGCGGGACGACGTCGAGGTGGTCAACCTGGACCTTCTGACTTACGCCGGGAACCTCGCCAACCTCGGCGACATCGAGCAGGACCCCCGGTACACATTCATCAAAGGTGACGTGAGCGATCCCGACACGGTGCGGGGAGCGCTCGAGGGCGTGGCGGCAGTCATGCACCTGGCTGCCGAGACCCACGTCGATCGCTCGATCCAGGGCGGTGCGTCGTTCGTGAGGACGAACGTTCTTGGCACGCACACGCTGCTCGAGGTTGCGCTAGAGGCCGGGGTAGAGCGCTTCCTCCACTGCTCGACCGACGAGGTTTACGGGGAGTTGCCTTGGCACGATCCGGAAGCCCCGGGGGACCGTGAGCGCTTCACCGAAGATTTGCCCCTGGAGCCACGTTCCCCCTACTCGGCCTCGAAGGCGGGCTCGGACCACCTCGCCCTCGCGTTCCACCGGACCTTTGGCCTGGACGTGGTGGTGACCCGCTGTTCCAACAACTATGGCCCGTATCAGTTTCCCGAGAAGCTGATCCCGCTGTGCGTCACGAACGCGCTCGAGGACCGCACCGTTCCGGTGTACGGAGACGGCCTCAACGTGCGCGATTGGATACACGTAGACGACCACTGCCGGGGCATGCGCGCGGCGCTGGAGGGAGGGCGCGCGGGCAGGGTCTACAACTTCGGCGGGGACGCCGAGCGAACCAATCTCCAGGTGGTGAGGAGGATCCTGGCGGCCCTCGGGAAGGGTGAGGAGGCGATCGAGTTCGTCCGGGACCGGCCCGGGCACGATCGACGCTACGCGGTGGATTCCTCGCGCGCTCGGGCGGAACTCGGGTGGTCGCCTCGGGTCAGCCTCGAACAGGGGTTGGACGCTACCGTCGCGTGGTACCGGTCCCGTACGGAATGGTGGCGCTCGATCAAGGCAGGGGAGTATCGTAGATATTACGACCAGCAATACGGTGGGTCGGGCGCGGTCGCTCCACGGGGGTCTAGAAGTCTTTCTTGAGGCGGGACATGGGGTTGCGGCCCCTCCCCCCAGAGGTATCTTTGGGCTCCCTCCCTGGGTAACGTGATGGAGACAACCGAATGAGGTCAGAGGCGCCCCTTTCGATAGAAGCAACTCCGCGCGCTCAAGCCCTCGACCTCCCCCTGCCCCATCCTCCCTCCGTTCGGGAGCGTGTCATTCCGATTCGGGCGGAGGTGGACTGGGACGCGTTCCTTCCCGCGCGGGCGAGAGCGCTGCGCTGGAAGGTCGGCAGCGTCGTCAAGCGCGCGATCGACATCGTCGGCGCCGGGATCGGATTGATCCTGCTGCTCCCCGTCTTCGCGGTCCTCGCCCTACTCGTCAAGCTCACTTCGCGCGGGCCGATCCTGTACCGGAGCAACTATATCGGCGAGCGAGCGCGCCCGTTCGTCGGTTACAAGTTCCGCTCGATGGTCGCCAACGCCGACGACCTGAAGGCGGGGATGGCCCACCTGAACCACATGCATGGTCCGGCCTTCAAGGTTCGTAACGACACGCGCATCACGCCGTTGGGAAGCTTTCTCCGCAAGTACAGCCTGGACGAGCTTCCGCAGTTGTGGAGCGTGCTCAAGGGAGACATGAGCCTGGTCGGACCCCGCCCGCCCCTGCCCGAGGAGGTCGAGGAATTTGAGACGTGGCACCTCGGCAAGCTGGCGGTGACCCCGGGCATTACCTGCTACTGGCAGATCAACGGGCGGTCGGACATCCACGTCTTCAACGAATGGATGCGCCTTGATCTCAAGTACATCGAAGAGTGGAGTCTCTGGACCGACGTGAAGATCCTGGCCCGCACGATCCCGGTGGTGTTGCGGGGCCACGGAGCGTACTGACCCTCCTCCGCTCGAGGCCGCAAGGCGCCATGGCCTCGATCCCGTCGAGGTATCCTTCCACGTTCGCCCCTCCCCGCCCGTCCCCATGCTGAGGGCCGGAGGTTCGCCGTGGGAGAATCCGCCCAATGTGAGCGTGATCATCGTGACGTGGAACGTACGTGACCTGGCGCTCGACTGCCTGCGGGCGCTGGAGCAGCGCTCGGGGGATCTGGATGTGGAGGCGATCGTGGTGGACAACGCCTCCTCCGACGGTACCGTGACCGCAGTGCGGAGCGACTTTCCCGGCGTGACCCTGATCGCCAACGGCGGCAACGTCGGCTTTCCCGCAGCCAACAACGACGGCCTGGCCCAAGCGCACGGGCGCTACGTGCTGTTTCTGAATCCCGACACGGCGGTCGGGGAGGGAACGCTCGAGAGGTGTGTGAATGAGCTCGATAGTGACTCTACGTTGGGCATGGTGGGGTGTCAGATGACGCTCCCGGACGGGAGCGTACAATACGAGGGTGCGCGGAGGGCCTACCGCCTTCGTCACATCGTTTGGGAGGCCTTCTACCTCCACGAGCTGTTCCCGCGGAGCGCGCTGTTTGCCCACCAGCTCATCGGGGATTGGGACCATCGAGGCAGCAGGGACGTGGAGGCCATCTTGGGCGCGTTCATGATGGTGCGCCGGGAGCTTGCCCAGGCCGTCGGCGGACTCCCCGACGACATCTTCATGTTCCACGAGGACCTGGCATTCTGTCTGCGGGTGCGAGCGGAGGGCTACCGCATCCGATACCTAGGGGATGTGGCCACAATGCATCACGTCGGCGCGTCCCGGGGCAGGGCCGTTTCGCGGCTTAATCTCCTCGAGGGTGAGGTGCGGGTCCGGCTCATCCGGGAGCGCGGCGGCCCCGTCCGGGCCGCCTTCGCGCGACCCGCTTTCGCCTTTCGCTCACTAGCACGGCTGGCCGGCGCCCTGGTGGGTGGCGCTCTCCCTGGGATGGCAGCGCTGCGCGCCAAGCGACCGAAGGCATTCGACGTCCGCGTTCATGCCCTGCATCTCCTGTGGGCGCTGGCGCCGACCGCGGCTGCTCGGTTCCTGCCACGGGCCGACGAATCCGACGCGGCGGTGGTGCTGCGCCCTCGGACCCGTCCGCCGCTGGGGAAGGGCAACCCGGCGTGACCAAGCCGCGGCTCCTGGTGGTCGGCCCTACGCCGCCGCCGGTGCACGGCGTGACGGTGTATGTGCGCATGCTCCTCGAGGCATCCGCGGTGCGCGACCGATGGGACGTGGTTCATTTGGACACCTCCGATAGGCGCTCGCTGGAGAACCTCGGTCGCATCGATGCGATCAACGTCTTTCTCGCGCTTCGGCATGTGGCCGGGTTGGCCTGGTGCATGCGGTGCGAGCGCGTTAGCGCGGTCTGGATCCCGGTCTCGTCCAACACCCCCGCCTACCTGCGTGACGCCCTCTTCATCCTCGCGGCTTACGTCGGTGGTGCACGCGTCGTCACCCACCTCCACGGCGGCGGGTTCAGGGAATTCTATGAGCGGGCGCCGGCTGCGGTCCGTTGGCTGGTGAGGACGACCAGTGCGCGGGTCGATCGGGCGTGGGTGCTGGGGGAAGGATTGAGGGCGATGTACAACGGACTGATTTCGCCTGACCGAATTCGCACGGTTCCCAACGGAGTCCCGGACCCCATGTCCGGAGCGTCCGAGCGGTCAGCCGACCCGCAACCGATTACGCTTCTCCATATGGGCCAGCTCTCGGTCGCCAAGGGGGTGGTCGAGCTGATCGCGGCGGCGCGGCGGCTCCAGGGCGATGGTGCGGACGTCCGGGTCGTTCTGGCGGGGCCCTGGCTCAGTGCTGCGGAGGAGACCCGGATCCGGGCAGCCATACAGCGATCGGGGATCGAATCTGAAGTGGAGTTGGCCGGCGTCGTGACCGGTCGGGCCAAGGCCGACTGCCTGGCCCGAGCGGACGTGTTCGTGCTCGTCACCAGCTATGCGTACGAGGGGCAGCCCCTCGCGATTCTCGAGGCCATGGCCGCGGGACTTCCCGTGGTGGCGACCTCTCGCGCTGCCATCCCGGATACCGTGGAGGACGGCGTCACGGGGCTGCTGGTGCCGGAAGGTGATACGGGCGCGCTGGTGGCGGCCCTGCGCCGACTCGCGAACGACCCGTCGCTGCGGCGGCGCCTCGGTGAGCAGGGAAGGCGACGGTGGCATCGCGAGTTCACCGCGGACCGCGCTATGGCCCGGGTCGCCGAGGCCCTGGAGGAGGTCCGATCCGCCTGAGCGCAGCGCGCGCGCCGGTCCTAGCCCTTCTCGCCTTGGTGGCGGTGGTCGCCTCGTTACCCCGCTTCGGGCAGCGTGAGAACGAGGGCTCTGCGTTGTCCGATTCGGACTACTACCTGGACATGGGCTCGGTATTCGCGGGGGACAAGCCGGCCTTCGATGCTACTTGGTCGGGCGCCGGGTACTTCGGTGCCCACCACTATTCTCGCCCCCTTCTCCCCTTTCTGGCGGCGATGGTTGTACGCGCAGTGCCGGGCGTCTCGCTCCCACATGCGTTCAGCATGGTCAACGTTTTCGCCGCCTGGGTGCTGGCGTGCGCGCTGTACGGCCTCTTGGCCCGGATCGCTCCAGATCTGCGCTATCCGTGGCTCCCCTCCGCGCTTTTCCTCACCGGCTTCCCCCAGATGAACTGGGGTTACCATCTGCTCACAGATACGATCGGGTACGTGACTGCGTTTGTCGCTGCGCTCGCTGCCTGGGCGATGCTCGAGTTGGATCGACGGCGTCTGCTCGCCTTCGTGGGCCTGTTCGTTCTGCAGAGTCTGGCGTTCCTGGCCCGTGAGACAGCCTGGATGGTACCGGTTGTGGTGGCCTGGCTGGTGATGCGCCACCTACCACGCGAGCGTCGGGGATTCGGTGTGGCCGTACTGGCGACGGTGCTACTGGCCTACCTACCGCGCGTCCTCTATGTGAAGCTCGCGGGCGTGACCTCGATCGCCATCCCGCTCACCCCGGACGTGTGGCTGGACCCTGGATACGTGCTCGACTTCGCTGTGAAATCAGCGGTCGCCTTCAACCTGGCATGGGTACTGGCAGCGTGGGGAACGCGCAGCGGCGGAGTCCGGGCGGTGCCCAAGCTTGTTGCGGCCTGGGGGGTCGCTGCGCTCGCGTACATGGCCGCGGGCTACGCCCACAATTCCCTAGTGCAGATCGGCTACCCGCTCCGGCTCACGTACGCTCTCTTCCCATTGGTATTCTTCCTGGCGGCTCGGGGCCTGGAAGCGAAGGCGAGAGGCGCACGCGCCCTCCTGGCTGCTCTCGCGTTGGTGGCGTTGAACGGCGCCGTGGCCATGACCGGAACGCTGCTCGATCGGGGAGAGAGCGGGATTACCGTACCGCGCCTGATCCAGCAAGGGATCCCACCTGGGCGCTGATCGGGGCCGAGGTCTCCTCTTCGGTTTCCCTGCCGAGCACCACACATGCAGCAGCGAGGAACCCCGCGTACTGGGTGAACGGTCCGTAGTAGTCGAACGCGTTGTCGGTCGCAGCGATGACGGCCCACGCGCCGATGACGGCCAACGCCGGCATGGCAAATTCCTCCGCCCCCCGTGCCCCGCGGCGGACGGTGCGCAGCGAGGCGCGGATCCAACCCCACACCGCCAGCGAGTAGAGCAGGCAGCCCACCACCCCCGTGTCCACGGCCAGACGGAGGTACTCGTTGTGGGCTACCCCCTCGCGCATCGCCGTCTGGAGCGCGGCGCCGGACGCCCCCAGGCCCGACCCAACCACCGGGCTCACGCGAAAGGCCATAAGTAGGATCCCCCAGATGGTCTCCCGACCCTGCCAGTTCACCGCTTGGTAGAGCGCCACCGGATCCACGATGAGCCCTAGCAGCTGCCCTGGCCCCGGCAGGTATCCGAACGTGCGCACCAGCACGCCCTCCAACGCCAGGCTGCCCAAGAGGAACCCGAACGCAGCTGCAGCCGTTAGGGCACGCCAGTTGCGATCCGCGAGCCCGGTGTAGAGGGCGACCACCGCGATTCCCACGAACGAGGCGAGGAAGGTGATGCGGGTGAGGGTGAGGGCGATCCACACCACGGCCGCTCCGCCCAGCAACAGGTAGCGGAGCTGCGCCCGCGAGCGGAAGCGTGCCAGGCAGATCAGGAGGATGACGAGCAGGTAGAACGAGAAAGGATTGTGGTGACTACCCGGTAACGACACCCGCAGCCACTCGTTCGACTCCATCGCGTAGCTTCCGTTCACCACGAAGATGGGATTGATCAGCAGGAGCAGGGTCGCTCCCCACAGCGTCCAGTCGCCCAGCCGGCGCACCTCGTCGGGACGGCGCTCGGGGGCCGCCACCACCATGAACAGGAGCAGCGGGTAGGCGAGCTTGAGGAGTAACCGGAGGCCTTCCAGGGGCGCCGGCGAAAACGCGAGAGTGGCTCCCGCCCACGCCAGGAAGAGGACGTACCAGCGGGCGGGCGGCGACGCGAGCGCCTGGAGTAGGTCCTTGCGGGTGAGGACCACCATGCTGAGCCCGGCGGAGACCCCCACCAGGCGGATGCCGCTCATGTCCAGCCCACCCAATCCGGGGAGGAGTTCCTTGGCGCCTCCGGTCAGGAAAGCGAGATTGATCGGTCCGAGCGCGAGCATGACCGCTACCACTACCGTCGGCCATGCCAGTGTCACCGCGAGCACGAGAACGCCCAGTACGGCTCCGGCGGCGAGCAAAGGGCTGGCGGCGAGACCGTATCCTGTCGCCAGGATGGCGACGGCGACCGTGGCGGCCGCGACCGAAAAGCGAATGTACCAATTCACTCCCGAGTGTACCCGTTAGGGTAGGAGCCCAGCAAGCTGTTATGGGACAGCTGACGACTTGAGGTTGCTCTTCCTGAACCACAACGTGGCATGGTCCGGCACTTTTTTCCGAGCCTTCCCGCTCGCTCGGGAGCTGGCCGTTTGTGGCCATGAGATCACGGTGGTCACAACCAGCCCGACCGCGCGCGTCGCTCGTCGCAGGAAGCGTCGCGACGGCGTGGATGTGATCGAGACTCCGGACCTCTTCTGGGGCCGCGGGCGCACGGGGTGGGACCCCTGGAATACCCTCCATCGCTCGCTCGGGCTGCGGCACCGTGATTTCGACGCGATCCACGCGTTCGATTGTCGCCCCGCGGTCATCCTCCCGGCCTTATTCCTGGCCGCGCGCGGTGACCTTCCTCTGTTTCTGGACTGGGCGGACTGGTGGGGCCGAGGGGGTGCGATCGCGGAGCGCCCCGGCACCCTCCTCAACCGCTTGATCGGCGGCGTCGAGACCTGGTTCGAGGAGGCTTTTAGAAGGCACGCGCTCGGAACCACAGTGATCAGCCGGGCCCTGGAGGACCGCGCTGTTCAGTTGGGTGTGCCTGCGGATTCCATCCTGCGTTTTCCCAATGGGTGCGCTCACGAGAGCATCCGTCCCCAGGACCGTCACCGCGCGCGGGCTGCGCTTGGCATGGACGCGGAGGCCGACCTGGTTATTCACGTGGGTCTGCTCTATCCGCGGGATGTCGAACTTCTGTTCGGGGCGATGCAGCGCGTACTCCAGGAGCGCCCTCGCGTTCGCCTGGTCGTTCTTGGAAATCCGCGCACACCGATTCCGCGGGAGCGCCTGCCCGCCGACGCTCTGATGACCCCGGGCTTCGTCGACGTCGAGTTGTTGCAGCGCTGGTTAGGGGCCGCTGACTGCTGCGTGCTTCCGCTCTCCGACACGATCTGCAACCGAGGGCGCTGGCCCGCAAAGCTCAGCGATTACCTGTGCGCGGGACGGGGCGTGGTAATGCCCGAGGTTGGCGACGCGGCCGAGTGGATCGCCACCCACCGAGCGGGCTGGACCAGCGCCCCTGCGAGTGCGTCCTTGGCCGAGGCGGTGCTTACGGCCCTAGAATCAAGAGACAGCGCCCGAGAGGCGGGAGCGCGCGCCCGCCGGCTGGCGGAAGGCCCGCTCGCGTGGTCCGTTGTGGCCGCAGGGGTCGACGAGTTCTATACGCGGAGCCTGCCGTCAACTTGATGCCCTCAGAAGCCCCTGGTACCTTGTGGTTCTCGTGACCAAACATCTGATCCCCCGTCTTTTTTCGCTCTCCCTCCCTCTCCTGCTGACCTTCGCCGGCCAGTCCCTGGCGGGACAGACCGGGGAGGTGCCTGGGGGTGTAACTGTCGAGGATGTCATCCGGCCGGGCGACGTGGTGCGCCTGACGGTCATCCGTGAGGAGGAGTTGTCCGGCGACTTCCCGGTGAACCAATTCGGCACGGTCGTACTCCCCCTTGTGGGGGAGTACGACGTCACCCACGAGAGCAACCGGAGCCTACGCGAGAAGGTGATTCGGGACCTTCAGAAGATCCGGTCAGCCCGGGACATCGAGCTGGTGGTACTGCGGCGCGTGCGCGTGGTGGGTGAGGTAAATGAGCCGGGCGTCTATCCGCTCGATCCGACCATGAGCGTCGCCGACGCCGTGGCCCTGGCCAAGGGACGCACGCAGTGGGCCGACGAAGGCAAGGTCCTGCTGCGGCGGGGAAGCCAGGTCGTGGTTGCCGACCTTCGCCTCGATATGATGGTGTCCGAGTCGGCTATCCTATCCGGCGACGAGATCTTCGTCCCACGCCTCAGCTGGCTCGACCGAAACCTGAGCGTCGCGGTGGTCGGCGGGTCCACCTTCGCCGGCATCCTCGTCACCCTGCTGATCCGATGACGGAGCCCTCTGC
>Ga0310121_10001031_pt1 | contig 29362 bp, 26 predicted proteins | sample CB27_Tmax_986_MG_FD_203504 | JGI IMG/M metagenome (GOLD analysis project Ga0310121, IMG submission 203504) | Marine microbial communities from Western Arctic Ocean, Canada - CB27_Tmax_986 | ecosystem: Environmental > Aquatic > Marine > Oceanic | place: Canada: Western Arctic Ocean | collected... | reverse complement strand
CAGGCAACTGCTTCCGGCTGCAGGTGGAGCCCGGAATCACCTCGAACATGGATAGTCCCGAACAATCGGGAACGACCCACTCCGACTGGGTAGCTGTGGCCACCAGCGTTCCTGGAGGCGCCAGAGCTGTACTCGACGGTCTGCCGATCTGGAAGGGTCCGGCCGGCCGGATCACCGCGATCGATATGAACACCGGTGAGCATCTCTGGATGATCCCCAATGGCGACGCGCCACAGCAGCAGCAGGACGCGATCCGAAATCACCCGCTGCTTCAAGGCGTCGAGGGTGTGGAAGTGAACCGCGGACGTGGTGGATCAGCCGCGATGGTCGCGACATCGACACTGCTCTTGACTTCGGGTCAGACCGCGGACGGCACGTGGAACCTCTTTGCCATCGACAAGCAGACCGGCGAACGCGTGGGAGCGGTGGAGATTCCTGGGCCCACCCGGTACGGGATGTCCAGCTGGGTGCACGAGGGCAAGCAGTACGTGATCATACAGCTGGGAGACGGTCTCGCGGCGATGGCGCTACCGTAGCGCCTTAGTCAGGATCCTCTTCGGTGGATCCCAGCGCCCCGGGGGGACTGAATGCCTCCGGGGCGCTACCTACCGCCCGCCCGGGAACCGGTTGTTCACGACGTTGTTGAAGATCGAACCAAACTGGTACGAGAATCCGAAGTCCAACGACGCCTCGAAGTCGGTCTGCTGTGTTCGGAGTTCCAGCAGCCTCTCTTCGTCGGTCAAGTCCTCCCCGGACAAGAAAAGTTGGTCGGCTACCTTCGAGTACCGGGCGCCCAGATTCAGATCGAGCCCGCGTGTGATCCGGAAACTCAGATTCCCCCGAAGAGAAACATTGTACAGGTCCTTATCGTGAAGATACGACGACCCGGACAGTCGGATGCTGGCGTTCCCCCAGGCTTGTCGTTGCGAGAAGTCCAGTGTGAGCGCCTGTTGGCTGTGGAGTTCTTCGCTCCGTCCAAGAAGCGTCTCCGCAATGTACTCACGGTACACCGGACCAATTTCGTAGAACGCAGTCAGTGAGCGACGGGTGGCCTCTTCGTACGGGAAGAAGCTGTACTCCATCGCCGGGTTCATTTGGCCCCAGAAGCTCTGGTTATTCCTCGTGTTGCGGCCGACATTCCCCCGGACGCCGAACGACCAATGTTGGGCGAGCGCATAGACCACCCTCCAGTTGACCCCCCAGTCGTATCGGTCGTCGACGAAACGTGAGCCGTCGCTGAGCTCGAACTCCCGCCTTCTGTTGTTGATGTTTCCGCTATAGTTCTGCATCCAGGTGGGCGACACCCTAGAAGCGTTGAAACTGGTTCGAAACTGCCGGCTTTCCTGGTTCGACTCGGCATCCATGCTACCGCTCGCGTTTACACGGAAGATCCAGAGGTCCCAGGGGTCCTGCACCTGGTCCGCCTGGACAACGCCCGCCTGTGCCGCAGCGTCCGTCGTGTTCGCTCCGCCGGTCGGGCCGATACCGTTGACGGTGACCACGTTCCGGAATCCCGACGCCGTCGCAAAAGAAGCAAAACCGAGACCCAGCGTGAGCGCAATGCCATCGAGCTCTTCCCTTTGGGTGTCGGTAGGGAGTGACTGGAAAATGCTCCGGGCCTCATAGCCCTCATACGGCCCGCGCCCCATGAAGTCGAGCAGGTACTCCCTCCCACCTACTCCGGTGTTCTGGCTTGTCATGATCACGTGGATATGAGCGTCCTGCTGATCCCGGACCCACGTCACCCAGGCGATCTCCGTACGGTAGTAAGTGCCGTTGCACTGCCGCCCGCGGCAGTCGAAGAACACCCGAGGAACAGATGGCCCCTCCTGCGCCTCCGCAGGGGCGGCCCAAAGGCTTGGGCCCATAGTCAGTACCGCCAAGAAGAAAAGGAGCAACTGGCATCTATTTTTTTCCTGCATCCACCATCCTTCGTTTGCTGAGGGCCCGGAGGCCCATGGGTCCGTGCCTACTGTCTCGACACCGGAGAAAGAGACGTCGTTGAGAATCCAAGAGGCCCCGAAACCTGTACCGCCTTCGAAAAGCCTAACACTCCGAGGCCTTGGGTGGGTACGCCGGGTCCCCTCGGTAGACTCGTCAGGCCGCCGAGGTCGCGAAGTCGACCGCCTCGGCCAGCTTCAGATCCCTCTCCGTAACGCCATCGGCGCTGTGGGTCGTAAGCGAAAGACTTACGGTCTTGTAGCGTATGTCGATGTCTGGATGGTGATCGAAGTCGTCTGCGAGGCTAGCACACGATTCACGAATATGATGGCGTCACGAAAGGAGGGAAAATCGAAGTTCTTGGCAAGATAATTCCCCGAGCGTTTCCACCCGTTTCGGCTCTTCAGCCATCCCTCGATAGACTCGTCGTTCATCTTGTGGGTCATCTAGTTCCAAGGTTCCGGCAACTGCAGGCAAAGCGGTTGAGGGTTGTTGACTTAACTGAGAGACACCAGACCGTTCCGGGGCTTGAATCGGCCTTCGATCGTATGTATTCTTTCGCCCTCGTCGCGAGAAGCCACGCGTTTGCCCCCATCGTCTAGTGGCCTAGGACACCTGGTTCTCAGCCAGGAAACCGGGGTTCGATTCCCCGTGGGGGTATGAAGCAGGTCGCTTAGCTCAGTTGGTAGAGCGCTACGTTCACATCGTAGAAGTCACTGGTTCGAGTCCAGTAGCGACCATCAGATCCGGCAAGGGATTGCCATATTTTTTTACCCGCCGGGGCACCGCTCGATGGGGTCGATTTGACGCGGTAACCGTCGGAGGCGCTGCGGGTGCCTTGGCTCGATATTGGCTGTCGGGGTGGGTGGTGGTGGCGTTCACGGGCTTCTTCCCGCTCGGCACACTTGTAGTCAATATCCTGGGATCGCTCCTGTTGGGGTTCGGGATGCAGGCGATGGAGGCTTTTCCCGTGAGAGCTGAGTTCCGGACGATGCTGACCATCGGTTTTCTCGGGGCGTTCACGACGTTCAGCACCTTCTCCTACGAGACCGTCACGCTCCTTCGTGATGGGGACTGGACCCGGGCTACGCTCTACACCGGACTGAGCTTCGCGCTCGGGCTGACCGCGGTGCTCATCGGGATCGGGGAGAGCGACCCCTGCGACCAGGAGGCTCACAAAGGCCGGCCGTTATATGAAGCCCTTCTCCTGTTCTTCCGGGACAGGGATTCGCGGGGGCGAACGTGGTTCGCGGTGTGGCTGGGTTCGGGGCGAGCGCCCGACTCCATACCGATCGTGTGCTCCGGCTCTCGACGGACCTGCCCGTCATCGTCGAGGAGGAGGCCCGCATCCAGGAGATCCTTCCCGAACTCGATGCCATGATCGGTGGCGGCTTGGTCACGTTGGAGAAAGCCTGAGTCATATTGTACCGATCGGGTGGTGGTTGATTAGGTTCGCGCGCCGGACGGCTAGAGCGGCTATCTTAGCCGGCCTTCCCACGTTGGCTTCGTGCGTGGGGGCGGCGTCACGGTCTGAGGTCGTGTCGTTCCTCGAGGCCGTGCAACAGCCCTTCGACCTGCAGGACCGGACTTGGCTAGGGATTCCCGCGGCGCTGATTTCCCACTTGGTCGTCTCGGGTCTCCTCGGCGGCGTGCTCGCCTGGCTTTGGCGCTCCAGAGCCGCTGGAATCCTCCTTGGGATCCTGATTCTGACCAAGGAGGCCGTGGACTTGATGATCATCGCCCTCTACCAACCCGTGACCTAGGCCTATGCGTCCGGCTCGGTCGTGGATGTCCTAGTCTCGGTCGCCGGGGCGGGATTGGGTCTCCGGGCCGGTAGCCGGGCACGCAATGCTTCTAGCCCAAGGGCGACCTAGGGGGCTCGTCGGCGTCGAGGAAGCGGGCGGCGAGATCAGGCGTCGGCGTCATGCACGTGTCTCGTCGGCCGAACCAGCGGTAGCGATGGCGCGCGATCAGGTTGTAGACCGCATCCCGGATCGGACGGGGTGGCACCATTCCCAGGCGGAGCAGCGCGAACTGAGAGCCGAGCCCTCGCGTAATTCGGAGAGCCGCGGCCGAACGGACATGTACGCCGTCTGAGTCGAGCAGGACGATGCTGTCGGGGAGCGCGTCGATCTCCCTCTCCTCCATGACCTTCCCCAACTCTCGTCGAGCAGCATCCGACTGGAGGGTGGCGAAATCGAATCGCCCCTCGTTGTCGTGCTCGATCACCCACTGGATCGTAGAATTACAGAGGTTGCAGACGCCGTCGAAAAGAATGACAGGCCGTTTGACGAACATCTCGGATTGGGTTCCTTTCGACTCCGGAACGGCGAAGTCCAGGGTCCGCGCATGAGTCGGCGCACTTTGGCTTTGGACCGATGCCATGCCCGGAAGATGCAGAAGGCTATACCAGGGTCAAATAGGGAGCAACCGTGCCTTGTGGGGACTCCCTGAAACAAAGGACAGGGAAATGAAAACCACGCTGCTCAACGTGCGTCGCCTTGCGGTGGCCGCGACACTACTGGGAGCCGTATTCTCGCCGTTGAACGCTTCCGCCCAATCTGAGCTCGACGCCTCCGAGGCTGAGGCATTCATCGGGGCCTGGACTATCGCGCTGAATACGGACTTTGGCGCGTTCGACATGGACCTCAAAGTCGAGGATCAGGGGGGCAAGGTCGCGGTCACCATAGGGGCGCCCACCCAAGGTAGCATGGCGAACGTGACCGACATTACTCGGGCCGGTGAGGGCCTGGTCCTGGCGTACGAGGTAGACGCCCAAGGGCAGCCGTTCCCCATTTCCGTGACCCTGACACGCGACGGTGAGGGGCTCACGGCCGCGTTCGACTTCGGTGGACAGTTCAGTGCCAGCGGGACCGGTACGCGGGCGGACGGCTAGACCGGCAGGGGAGGGTCAGCCGTCCTCGAGCAGGTGCTCCTTGATGTAGGCGAGCTCCTGGCGGGCCCACTTCCCGTACGTGGCCACGGGCTGGCGCTCCAGGTATCGGGCGAGGTCGGGGGCGGCCCTCGCTGGATCTCCGAGCTTCGTCGATAAAATTTCGTGGATCTCCCTGATGGCCAGAGACTCTCCATGGGGGGTGAAGCGCGCGGTCGCCAAGACCGTGCGTAGAATGGCGATGGCTTCCTCATGCTGGCCAAGGTTCGCCAAATGGTCTGCGCCTGAGCCAAAGACGAAGTACTCCATCCTGAGGCTGTAAGTCATTCCGACACCGAAGGCGAGGGCCACAGCCGGGACGACGGGGGCGCCCAGGACACTGGTGAAGAAGAAGATGAGGCCGCCGACCACGCCTACCTCCCACACAAGCGCCGCCCAGGCACCAAAGCCGAAGCGGTCGGCCATCGCCGCCACGACCGGGAGCAGCTTGTGCTCCAAGTAGAAGAAGAGCCCGAAACCCGTAGCCCCCAAGGCGCTCCATAACAGCCGGGACCCCTCGCCGATGGAGGGAGCGGAGAAGAAGCCCCAAGTCATGCCCGCCAGAAGGACAAAATGCATGATCAAGAGAAGCTGACCGCGACGACGAGCCCGATGAACAGCGGACTCTGTCCAGAGGAGACGGAGGACCAGCTTCTTCAGACGGGAGACTAGGGCTTTCACAGATCATTCAATATCGGGCGATCACTCCCGAGGGAACGTTCCAGGGCCTACGAGAAGTCCACCCCAAAGAAGATCACCGCAATCAAGATCGCGGCCACAGCGAGTGGTGCCACATAGCGCATGAAGAACCGCCAAGCGCTGTAGTGGAACCACCCGGGCGTAGTTTCGTCCACCAACTCGCTCTCGGTCGCTTCCCGGTTCATGAACCATCCCACGCCCAGCGTGATCAAGAGCCCGCCCAGGGGAAGTGCCCAGTTCGAGGCAAAGTGGTCGAGCGTGGCAAAAACCCCCGCCTTGCCATCGAAGATCTCGAAGGTCGAAAGGCCGGGAACCGCGCCGAAGGAGAGCGCCGAGAGCACCGTGAAGATGAAGATGGAGCCGCCGCTCACCAACGTCGCCTTGGGTCGGGCCATGCCCCGTTCATCAATGAAGTAGCTCACGACGACCTCCAGCAGGGAGATCGTCGATGTGAGCGCGGCCAGCGCCACCAGCAAGTAGAACATGGGCCCGAGGACCACCCCAAAGGGCACGACTTCGTAGAACAGCTGCGGCAGGGAGATGAAGAGCATGCCGGCGGTGGAGCCGCTCACCTGTTCATCCATTCCCGGGACCGTGAAAATCACCGAGAACATGATGATCGTGGCGAAAATGGCGATCATGGTATCAAGAAACACGATGGCTCCGGCGGCGCTTACGAGCGAACGGTCCGGGGACACGTAGGAGCCATAGGTGATCATGGCTCCCATCCCGAGAGACAATGTGAAGAACGAGTGGCCCAAGGCCTCGAGAATCCCACTGGGCTCCAACTCGGAGAAGTTCGGACGGAAAATGAAAACAAGCGCCTCACCGGCCCCTTCCATAGTCAGGGCACTCCCCACAAGCAGGACCAGAATCACGAACAAGATCGGGAGGGAGACCCGCGCCACCCGTTCGATCCCGCCGTGTACGCCGAAGTACACGACCCCAACGGTGGCCACCATGAACAGGCCCGAGAGGAAGGACTGGAGTCCACCGTTCCCGATGACCTCGACAAAGAGGTCGCCCGTCTGGAGGCCGGCGGGAAAGCCCCACACGCTCCATCCGACGGTTCTCACGAAGTACAGGAGAGACCAACCCGCCACGACCGCGTAGTAGCTGAGGATGACGTAGCCGGCCAAGACCCCCCAAGCGCCCACCCAACCCCACCAAGGCCCGATCGCCTCTTTCAGCGCGCCCACGGGACTCTTCTGCGTCTTACGCCCGATCAGGAGTTCGGCCATCATGATGGGCAGGCCCACACCCAAGATGCATATGAGGTAGAGCAGTACGAAGGCGCCGCCCTGGTTCTCCCAGGCGATGAACGGAAATTTCCACAAGTTGCCCAGCCCGATGGCGCTGCCGGTCGCCGCCAGGATGAAACCCACGTTGGAACCCCAGTGCTCGCGGGGCTGGCTCATCGATTACGCTCCGTTGTCAAAAGACGGACCCGGCAAAACTGCGGGCCTGGTAGAATCGGAGATTCGGGCCCAACATATCTGCGAATTTGAACTTCGGACAAGCGAGTGAGTAGAGTTCGGGCATTCCATTACTTTTCCTCAGTTGGGTGTTGGAGGTACGTTCGGTCCATGACGATGACACGCAAAACCCTCGTGTGGGTGGTCGGCTTGCTTGCGGCCGCACCTCTCTCGGCTCAGGTCGGACCCCAGGGAAGTAGCGTCGTCAAGGTCGGGCTCGCCCTTCGTCAGCTCGACGGTGTGAAGCGGGTCTTGATGATCGGTGCGCACCCGGATGACGAGGACTCCAGCCTTCTCGCGACACTCGCCCGGGGCATGGGCGTCGAGACGGCCTATCTCTCGCTCACTCGGGGAGACGGCGGTCAGAACATCATCGGGCCCGAGTTGGGCGAGGGTCTCGGCATCATTCGCACCGGGGAACTCGAGGCGGCCCGTGATGTGGACGGTGGACGCCAGTTCTTCACGCGTGCCTTCGACTACGGCTTCTCGAAGAGCGCCGATGAGGCGTTCGCCCATTGGCCGCGGGAGGAGGTCCTCAGGGACGTCGTCTCGGTGATCCGCACATACCGTCCCCAAGTGATCATCTCGGTCTGGTCCGGCACGCCTCGAGACGGACACGGGCAGCACCAGGCGAGCGGGATTCTGGCCAATGAGGCGTTCGATGTCGCCGCCGATCCCGGGCGTTTCCCCGATCTGCAAGGGATCACCGCGGAGCCGTGGAGTGCGGCCAAGCTCTATCACTCGGCCCGGTTTCGTGGCCCGGGATCGGGCGAGGCGCCATTGACCATTCAGACCGGTACGTTCGACCCGTTGCTCGGCCGCTCCCACCACCAGCTCGCCATGGAGGGCCGAAGCAAGCACCGCTCGCAGGAGATGGGCGCAGCACAAGCCCTTGGAGCTCGTACCTCGGGCCTCCAGTTGGTGCAGAGCCGTGTCGGCGGGATCAACTTCGACACCGGTATTTTCTTGGGGGTCGATACGACGTTGGCCGGCCTCGTCGACAGGCTCCCGGAGGCCGCCGCGCCGGCAGTGGGGCGCGCCATCGCTACGTATCGGGCGGCGATTCAGGAGGCGACTGCGTCTCTCAACGCCGTCCAGCCCAGCCGAGCCGCCGGTCCTCTGGGACGGGCCTACTTGAGTCTAGAGTTTGTTTTCGGGTTGATTCGTGGGCTCGGGGACTCCGCCGTGCCGCTCGCGGAAGCTCTCGCGGTTCGTGCCGGACTGGTGCGGTCCGCGCTTCTCAACGCGGCGTCCATCGTGATCGACGTGCGAGCCGGGGACGCTCTCGTAGTCGCGGGCGAGGACGTGAGCCTGGACGTCCAACTCTGGAACGGGGGGCCGTTCCGCATCGATGGAGCGACGCTCCGGAGTGCGGGGGGGGACCAGAACGTGAGTCTTCCGGCCGTGTTTCTCGGCACCGAAGGCCAGACGGAGGACCCTCAAGCTCTCGATCCCGGCGCGATCACCCGCTGGAGCTACAACGTTCGGCTTAGGCAGGGTCTTGCCTCTTCACGTCTGTACTATCTGGGCGTGCCCCGTGATGGGGACATGTACCAGTGGACCGGGGATCCGGGCTCGGAGGGGCTTCCGAGGAACGCGCGCCCACTGCTTCAGGCGGTTGGAGAGATGGACATCCACATCCCTGAGGTGGGACGGCCTATTCACGTGGTGTGGGGGGGGGACGCCGAGTTCGTGGGAGTGGACGGGGCGCTCGGGGAATTCCGGGAGCCGGTTCTCGCCACGCCCGCGGTTTCAGTTGCGATCGAGCCGGCGGTGATGGCTTGGCCCGAGAGATCCGGTGAGTCTCGTCCGGTGACGGTAGTTCTTCAGAACGAAGCAGTGTCGGGGTCGTCGGGCGATCTCGCGCTCGAGGTCCCCGAGGGGTGGGACGTCACGCCCACGAGTGTCCCATTCGATCTTCAAGGCGAGGGGGCGAGCCGTGGATTCAACTTCGAGGTGAGCCCCGTCGGTGCGGCGGACTCGGGCGAGCACGTATTCCGCGCGGTGGCCACGCGGGACGACGGCGTGCGCTTCGATGAGCGGGTCGACGTCATCGACTACCCCCATGTGGAGCGGACGCTGTACATACGCCCCTCCGAAGTTCGTGCCGTGGTGTTCCCGGTTCGGATGCGGGAGGGCATTCGGATCGGCTATATCATGGGTTCGGGGGACGACGGCCTCGAGGCGCTGCGCCAGCTTGGGGCCAACGTCGAGGAAGTGGGCCCGGATCGGATTCGCGAGGGGGATTTCTCCGGATACGACGTGCTTGTGTTGGGCATCCTCGTCTACGAGACCCGTCCGGACGTTGCAGCCGTGAACGACCGCATCCTCGCGTTCGCCGAGGCCGGCGGCACGGTCATCGTCCAGTACAACAGATACGGGTACCCGCAGGGTGGCTTCGCTCCATACCCGGTCAGCATGGGGAGCGGCCGCTCGGCGCCACGAGTCACCGATGAGAACTCTCCCTTCGCCTTTCTGGACCGTGAGTCCCCGGTGTTCACTTCGCCCAATCGTATTGGCGAAAAGGACTTCGAGGGGTGGGTCCAGGAGCGGGGTCTCTACTTCTTGGCCGAGTGGGACGACCGATTCACGCCTGTGCTGGAATTCAACGATCCGGATGAAGAGCCCGCTCGGGGGTCGCTATTGGTGGCGCCGGTCGGCCAAGGGCTGTACGCCTACGTCGCCCTCGCCCTTTTCCGCCAGCTCCCGGCCGGAGTCCCGGGAGCGCACCGCCTATTCGCCAACCTCGTGTCGCTGACCGCCGAGGACTGGAATGCGTATCAGGCGCGTCGCTAGCTCCACTGTACCTTCTTCAACAGCCTTCTAGGCCTCCGCGCTCCCGATCCTGCTCAGCGTCACACCGACGAGCAGCACCACCACCGCACCGATGACGTTCTGCCAGAGGAACTCGATCGTCGTGCCGAAAGCGACGAAACCCACGGTCGCCATCCCGATGATAAGCCCGTAAAACGCTCCGCGCGCTTTGGCTCTGGGCAGCATCGCCAGTAGAAAGACACCCAATATCGAGCCGTAGAAGAACGATCCGAAGCGGTTCACGACCTCGATCAGCGAGCCCAGCGTCGCCGCGTACGTGGCGACCACACACGCGAACACCCCCCAAAACGCGGTCGCACCCTTCGACACGGCGAGATAGTGTGCGTCGGCGGCGTCGGGCCTTATCCAACGCCTGTAGAAATCGATGACTGATGCGGTCGAGAGCGCGTTGAGTTCGGCGGCGATGCTCGACATCGCCGCGGCGAAGACCCCTGCGATGAAGAGCCCCGCGAGGCCGATGGGAAGCTCGGACAACACGAAGCGGGGGAAGATGTAGTTGGTGTCCCCCGAGGCCTCGCCGGTGACGTCTTCGACCATGGCGAGCGCCTCGCCTCGGATGGTCTGGATGTCGGCCTCCCGGGCGACGAACGCCTCCATGGCCGCGGTAGCATCGTCGCCTGCGTCCGCGACCGCCCGCGCCGCCGCCTCCCGAAGCGTGAACGCCTGAGCGTAATCGTTCTGCAACGCGTCGTACGCGGCGCCTCGCTCGGCGACCACCGCGGCTTCCTGTGCCGGATTGTAGAGCAGAGGCGGGCGCACGAACTGGTAGTAGACGAAGACCCCGACGCCGACCAGGAGCACGAGCGCCTGTAGCGGAATCTTCCAATAGGCGCTCATGAGGAGCGAGCTCTTCGCCTCACCGGCGGACTTGGCGGCGAGATAGCGCTGCACCTGGCTCTGGTCGGTACCGAAGTACGACAGCATCAGGAACGTCCCGCCGATCACGCCCGACCAGAACGTATACCGCTCGCTCAGGTCGAACGAGAAGTCGAACACTCTCAGCCGGCCGGTCGCCCCGGCAATCCTGAGCGCTTCGTCGGGATTCACGGGCATCTGTATGATGAGCACGATCATGATCGCCACGAGCGCGATGACGATCAGGACCATCTGCTTCACGTCGGCCCACGCGACCGCTTGAACCCCGCCGATCATCGTGTAGATCACTGTGGGGACGCCAATGAGGGCCACCGCCCACACGAGAGGGATCCCGAAGACCGCACTGAGGACGACCCCGGGAGCGGCCATGATGGCCCCAGCCGAGAGCCCCCGAGAGATCAGAAAGAGGAACGCGGTCAGCGAGCGCGTCCTCGCGTCGAAGCGGCGCTCCAGATACTCGTACGCGGTATAGACGCCCGACCCGTGCAGCAGCGGGACGATCGTCACACCGAGGATCACCATCGCAAGCGGGAGCCCCAGGTACAGCTGGATAAAGCGCATGCCGTCCGTGGCGCCCTGACCCGGAGTGCCGATCATCGTGATCGCCGAGAGCTGTGTCGCCATCACCGAGAGACCCACGACCCACCACGACAGGCTCTTGTTGGCGACGAAGTAGCCCGAGATCGTGTCGGTATCCTTCGACTTCCGTATGCCGTCGACGACCACCCAAACCACGTAGACGACGACAATCAGCCAGTTGATCCAGTGCATTCGGCTCAGCTCTCCTGAGCGAAGATCGTGCGGCGGAGACCCCGTAGAGCACCCCGTGGAGCACCGGTCATGGTTGGTAGCGGAGCTGCATCAGCAGGAGCAGGCCGAGCGCGACGACCTGAATGATGATCACTCGGAGAAGCGTGGTGCGGAATCGCGAGCTTTCGGAGCCTTCGCTGGGGATCTCTTCGGGCATTGCGGCGCGGGGCTCAAGGAATAGGTATGGCGGAAGGCCTGTTCACCGGTCGGCATAACGTGAGGCGCGCGATCAGACCGGTCAACATGAGGCGTACGCGAGCGTTCGGCGCGGAGCTGACTTCGAGTTCCGCCATTACCCGGCACACTCGCGTGAAGCTCTCAGCTCAGACATGTTCGTCTTGCTCCGGCGCCTCTTGGTCTTGCTCGTGCGCTCGACGGGTCTCCTCTTTCAACACAGCGGCCCCCGTGCGTTGCCTCCTAGAGGTCGCTCAGCAACAAGCCGAAGGCCGCCACACCGATCCCCGCCAGGATCGACATCAAGACCGCCGTGTCCACCAGCCCCGAGCGTGTGGCCTCAAGAGGAACGTCGAGAGGCGTGATCACCTCGAGGACACCGCGCACGTCCCCCACCTTCCAGTCGACCTTCGGGCTGTCGGGATGCGTGTTGTGGCAATCGACGCAGGCCGGACGCATCAAGTCGGCGGTAGCATACCGGAGAACGTCTCGTTCCCCCATGGTCTCGAAGCGATAGAAGGGCTCCTCAGGATTCAAGGTCAGGGCCTCCCGGGCGAATTCGTCGGTGAGCCCTCCGCTCTCCTCTGCCCACGGAAATGGGTACGCCCTGTAGAGACGAGACTCCGCGCCCGATCCGGTTCCCAAGCATCATGCTCAGCGTCGCCGGCAGCGGGATAGCTCCATCTTGAAGAAAGTAGTCGTGGGTTATCTCGACGCCGGCGGGCCGAAGGCGCTCCAAAACCTCCGACATGTAGACCGTTCGGAACTCGGCAACGGTCCCCGTCAGTAACTCAGCGTTCTGTGTCGCCTGCGTGGTCACGAGGAGCGACTGAACCACTCGCACGTGGGCCAGGGTCGAGGCGACGACGGCGACGAACACCACCACCACGACGGAGACAGGCCGCTTCGCGAGGAAGCGGCGCCCGGTCAGGATCACTCCGGTTACCCCTCGCTCGCTCCGACGCGCTCCTCAAGCCCAGGATCCACATTATGCTGAGAACGGCATGCACGCTGGCAGCGCGTCACTACTTCATCGACTGAGAGTTGCGAAGGCGGGTAGGGGCCGTCTATGATTTCCGGACCGCGGACCGCGGACTCGACGGGTTTCCCGGGCCATACGTGCCGGGGACGAACACCCGAACACCCAAGATGGGAGCCAAGATGAGACAATCGATCGAGGTAGTTGCCGCACTGGCTATGATGGCCTTCTTGCTGGTTCCCTCCGCAGCGAGCGGGCAGAACCAGCAGCAGCCGATGAGCTTCTTCATCACCAGTGTCGGTCCGGGAGACGGGGCGAACCTGGGAGGCCTCGCCGGCGCCGACCGCCACTGTCAGAGCCTGGCGGCAGCTGTAGGCGCTGGGGACCGGACCTGGCGCGCCTACCTCAGCCTGGTGGCGGGAGGAGGCCAGCTGGCGGTGCACGCACGGCACCGAATTGGCGACGGACCCTGGTACAACGCGAACGGCCAGATCATCGCTGCGAACGTCGCCGACCTGCACGGTGACTTCGAGCGCGACCGGAACAACATGAGGAAGCCGAACGGACGCGATGAGAATGGCAACGTGGTAAACGGCGTGGGAGATCAGCCCAACCAGCACGACATCTTGACCGGCTCCGATTCCCACGGGCGTGCGCTCGCCGGCGCTCCGAACACCGCCACGTGCGACAACTGGACGAGCAACGGAGAGGGCAGAGCGATGGTCGGACATTTCGACCGTCTCGGGGGCGCCAACGCCTCTTGGAACTCGGTGCACCTGAGCCGCAGCTGCAGTCAGCAGGACCTTGTCGCCACGGGAGGGAACGGACTTTTCTACTGCTTTGCGATCTGATCGGCGCCGACTATAGACAATCCGTCCGATAAAGACGAATCCGACATTGATCTCGATCTCGGATTTGGAAAATTCGTTTCGTCGAGGAGCTGGCGGCGCCTCCTCAACCGGTGCGGCACACTCAACGTGCGCCGCACCGGCTTACTGGGTGTGGATTTGGCGTGCGTTCACGACGTCCTGCCAGTGCCCTTGGGCCGACATGGCGGCGCTTGACCTGCGGAATCGGTATCGCGAACGCGAGCTCATGGACGCACCCGGCCTGGACCCCACGCAACACGTCCAGGCACTCCAGGCGCTGGCGAGGGTGAACCGCCTCTCCGGGGTGGCAGCACGGGTCTGGAAGGACGTCCTCCACATGAGCCGGGAGCACGGCGTTCGAGCCAAAGGCGGGCCGCTGCGGCTTCTGGACGTGGCCTGTGGCGGTGGAGACGTGATGTTGGATGTGGCCCGCCGGGCACGGGCAGCGCACGTTCCGCTCGAGGTTCACGGGTGCGACGTGAACCCCGTGGCGCTGGAGCACGCGCGCGGCGAAGCAGCACGGTGGGGCCTGGTCGCGAACTTCATCGAGAAGGATGTTCTCTCGGAGGAGCTTCCAGGGGGGTACGACCTCGTGTGCTCGTCTCTCTTCCATCATCACCTTTCCCGTGCGGAAGCAGTGGACCTTCTGAGGGGCATGGCAGCTGCGGGCGGCTCCGTTTTGGTACAAGACCTATTGCGGAGCACCGTGGGATATCTGCTGGCGTGGACAGGACTCCGGCTCCTGTCCAGATCAAAGGTCGCTCACGTGGATGGCCCCCTTTCGGTACGGGCCGCGTTCACCCTGTCGGAGGTCCGGACCATGGCCGCGGAGGCCGGGCTCGCGAAGTCGGTCATCCACCGTGGTTGGCCCGAACGGTTCATCCTCAGATGGAACGAGGCGTGACCGACGGCGCTGCGGCGGGAGCGGGGGCCGGGAGCGGCCTGGGCGGGAAGCTCTGGGACGTGGCCGTGGTGGGCGCCGGGCCCGCCGGCGCCATGGTGGCGCTGGAGCTAGCCCGAAAGGGGTGTGCGGTCCTGCTTCTGGAGCGCCAGCCGTTCCCCCGCTGGAAGGTCTGCGGAGCCTGCATGAACGGGGCTGCGCAAGCGGCACTGACCCAAGCGGGCCTCGACGGGCTGGTGCCGCGCGCGAGGGCACCTCGGCTGACGGAGCTTCGTATCGCGGGCTGGGGCAGGACGGCGACCGTGCCCCTCCACGGCTCAGTAGCGTTGTCCAGAGAGGCGCTAGACCAGGCGCTGGTCCGGACCGCGGTGGATGAGGGTGTCGTTTTCGCAGCTGGAGTCTCCGCGGAGTTAGGGCCGGTGAGGGACCGTGGACGCACCCTCACGGTACGGGGTGACGGCGGGGAACGCAGCGTCCGGGCGCGGGTGGTCGTCGCCGCAACCGGGCTCCACGGTCTACGTGTCCCGGCCGTGGCCGGTCCCGGGCCGGTCGCCACGGTTCAAGCGGGTTCCCGTGTGGGAGTGGGTGCGGTGCTGGAGGGCGGTGGCGCCGGCTACGGTCCCGGGGCCGTCCACATGGTGGTCGGGTCCGCAGGATACGTCGGCCTGGTGCGCCAGGAGGATGATCGCCTCAACGTAGCCGCCGCCTTCGACGCCGAGTGGCTGCGCCGCCACGGATCGCCTGAGCATGCGGTTCGAGCCCACCTGGAGGCGGTCGGCATGCCGGGACTCCCCGATAGCGTCCACCGCGGATGGAGAGGCACACCGCCCCTCACACGACGGGTCTCTTCGCTGGGGGAGGAGCGCCTCCTTGTCGTGGGCGACGCTGCAGGCTACGTAGAACCGTTCACCGGGGAGGGCATGGCATGGGCACTGTGGGGAGCGCTCGCACTGGCCCCCTTGGTGTGTGCTGGAGTGGCGCGCTGGGACCCGGCGCTGATACGCCGGTGGAGTCGGATGCACCACCAACGGATTCGACGCGGGCAGCGGGTGTGCGGCATGGTGGCCTGGGGCCTCCGGCGTCCCTGGATGGCGCAGATGGCGCTACGTGGGTTGGGGGCAGCACCGGGCGTCGCGCGTCCACTGGTGAATCACACGTCGGCCGTCACGTACCTTCGAGGAGAGAGTCCATGGTGAAGCTCCGCTTGTCAGGTATGGGCACGGCCGTCCCGCCCGGGGTACTGAAGCAGACCGACGCTGCGGAGGCCAGCCGTCTCTTCTGTGGGGCGAATGGCAGGCGCGCGCGGGCTCTCGGCATGCTCTATCGCCGGTCCGGGGTGGAGAGCCGTAACACCGTCGTGGTGCGGGCCGAGCAGGGAAAGCTGCAAGAGCGAGTGCCGTTCTATCCGGCCGCCAGCGGGCCGGAAGATCAGGGCCCCACTACGGGTCAGCGAATGGCCTCGTACGAAGCCGAAGCGCCTCCGCTGGCCGAAATGGCTGCCCGGCGAGCTCTGGAGGACGCCTCCACCTCCGTGGACAGCATCACCCATCTTGTCACCGTGTCGTGTACGGGCTTCTTCTCCCCGGGTCTGGACGTGGCCCTCATCGACGCCCTGGAGCTACCGCGTACGGTGCATAGAACCCACGTCGGTTTCATGGGATGCCACGGTGCGCTCAATGGGCTGCGGGTCGCCGCCTCGCAAGCTGGGGACTCGCAGGCCCGGATCCTCCTGTGCGCGGTCGAACTGTGCAGCCTCCACTTCGCTTACGGATGGGACTCGGAGATGTTGGTGGCCAACACCCTGTTCGCGGACGGGGCGGCAGCCGTAGTGGGTGTGCCCGTGCTGAATGGCGAGACCTCCGGGTGGAACGTGCAAGCCCAGGGGACCTTCCTCATGCCCGACTCCGTCGACGCCATGTCCTGGCGCATCGGCGACCACGGCTTCCGCATGAGGCTGTCGGCTGAGGTCCCTGAGTTGATCCGGACGAACCTCGGCGGCTGGCTGGGCGGTTGGTTACGGCAACAGGGGCTCGCGCTGGAAGACGTGGGGAGTTGGGCGGTACATCCCGGTGGGCCGCGGATTTTGGACGCGGTGGAGGACGCCGTAGCCCTGGAGAACGGCTCCCTGGATGTGTCCCGGGACGTTCTCCGGGGCCATGGAAACATGTCGTCCCCAACGGTGCTCTTCGTACTGGAGCGGCTCAGAAAGGCGGACGCCCCGCTACCGTGCGTGGTGCTGGCCTTTGGCCCGGGGCTGGTCGTGGAGGCCCTGCTCGTGGTATGAGAGTCTCGATGGCGACCTCGGCCTGACGGCCCCTCTACCCGTTCACACCCTCGCGAATGATCTCCACGAGACACATGATGCCGAAATCGACCTGAGCATCGCTCGTCACCGCCGGCGGTGCGATCTCCACGACTTCACCCTGATCGCCTGCCGGCAATACCAATAGCCCTCGACCCAGGGCGGCTTCGGCCACGTGGGCGCCGCCGCCCACGGCTGGCCCGCCGTCTTGTGAGCACAGCTCGATCCCGATGAGCAGCCCGCGACCGCGAATCTGCTTCACGCCAGCGACCGTCGAGAGCTCTTCGTCGAGGCGGTCCGCGATGCGCTCACCTAGATCGAGGGCTCGAGCGACCAGCTGCTCCTCCTCCAGAACGTCGAGGAACGCCAGCGCCGTCGCACAAGACACCGGATGACCGAGAAACGTGCTGGTGTGCAGCGCCTCGCCCCCCGACTCAGGCCACGCGTCCATGACCTCACGGGATCCCAGGCAAGCGCTCAGCGGAAGCCCCCCACCGAGCGCCTTCCCGATGCACACCAGATCCGGCAGGACGCCCTCGCGTTCGTATTCGAAGACGACACCGGTGCGCCCCAGTCCGGTGAAGATTTCATCGAAGATGAGGAGCGAGCCATCCGCACGGGTCAACTCTGCGAGCCGGGCGAGGAAGCCCGGAGGCGGGACGCGGACACCCGACCGACCCTGCACGGGCTCCACGACGACAGCCCCGACAGGCTCGTTGGGAAGGCCCTCTCCCACGGGAACGCCATCCGACAGCAATCGCTGGACTTCGGCGAGCGCCACCCGCGCTTCCTCCCCCGTCTGGGGGTACGGCGCGAAGGATACCCCTTGATGAAGACGCGCCCGGAAAGGGTCCCTGAAGTCGGGGCGTGACGTCACGGCGAGGCTGCCAAGGGTGAGCCCATGGTACGCACCCTCGAACGCGATGATTCCGGAGCGGCCGGTGCTCAGCTCGGCCGTCTTCAGCGCTGCCTCCATCGCCTCCGACCCCGAGGAGCTGAGCACAGTCCTGGTCTCCTCCCACGGGGCAAGCGCGCTCAGCCGCTCCAGAAGCTCGACCTTGGGTGCGGGGGGATGCACGTCTCCCATGCCGTGGACGAGCCGCTCGGACTGCTCCACCAGTGCCCGCTGGATCCGTACATGCCCGTGACCCGCGAACGAGACGCCGAACGCGCCCGTGAAGTCCACATAGACGTTCCCGTCCACATCACGGACGTTGGCCCCTTTGGCTTCCTCCCAAAAGACCGGGAAGTCGGCGGATAGATAGGTGACGTTACGGGACTCGACCAAGCGTAAGCGCTCAGCGAGCGCCCGGGAGCGCGGCCCGGGGGGGCGCGCCACCAGCGACGGCACCATCGAGCCGAATTCGGAGGCTGGGTCGGGCACCGAGCTAGAAGGCTGCTGAAGGAGTACAGTGGGCCACGGCCTTCAGTCCCCTCGAAGCTGGTCCTCTACAGGCATGCCCATGGCGTGGTAGCCCATGTCCACGTGTAGGGTCTCGCCCGTGACCGCCCTTCCCAACGGGGAGCAGAGGAACGCGGCCGCGTTACCGACATCCTCGGCGGTGTTCACACCGGCGAGCGCCGCATTCGTCCGGTAGTAATCGACCATTCGATCGATCGTACCGATGGCCTTGGCCGCGCGGCTCGCCAGCGGGCCGGCCGAAATCGTGTTGACCCGGATACCCCAGCGACGCCCGGCCTCGAAGGCGAGCGTTCGCGTGTCGCTCTCCAGCGCAGCTTTCGCAGAACTCATGCCTCCGCCATAGCCCGGAACGACGCGCTCGCCCGCGAGATACGTCAAGGAAACCACTGAGCCCCCCTCCTTCATGAGAGGACCGAAGCGCTGGACCAGGCTGACCATGGAATATGCGCTGGCGCTCACGGCGGCCAGGTATCCGGCGCGGCTGGTGTCGATGAGCCGCTTCTGCACCTCAGGGCCGTTCGCCAACGCATGGACCAGGATGTCCAGGCAACCCTCGCCCAGCTCGTCCCTGAGGCTGTCGGCGACCTCCTGGATCGTATAGCCTGAGAGTTCGCGGTATCTCTTGTCCTCGCGTATTTCCTCCGGGACATCGGCGGCCGTATCGAATGCCGCGTCCAGCGGGTGGATCTTCTCGAACTCGATCTCACCTCCTCCCGGAAGACTGAGATCGAATTTTCCGCGCGCCATGCTCTTGGTGAAGATGTTGAGGACGGGAGGCCACGTGCCCACGCGCACCGACGCGCCGGCTTGCACAAGCGCCCGCACGATGGCCCAGCCGTACCCCTTGTCGTCCCCGACGCCCGCCACGAACGCCCTCTTTCCAGTCAAATCGAGGGAAAGCATTACATCCCACTCCTTCGCTGTCGTTTCATCCTTGTGTGGAGTCCCGGAATTCCCGGGTCCGGGTTGGATGGACGCCACTTCCATCCTTATAGCACGACCCAAGCGCCCAAAGCCAGGTAGGCACCGAACAGCACGGCCCCTCCCTACGCCGAATCACCAACCGCATACGAACGATCGACACCATCAGAACCGTGATGAACATCATCGCGGGAAACTCGAAGCGCACCACGTCCGGGCTGATTTGCAGTGGCGCGACGAGTGCTGTAGCCCTGAGTACGCCTGAGATGTTGAAGACGTTCGAACTGAGAATATTCCCCGCCGCGATGTCCGCTTCTAGCCTCCAGGCGGAGACCGCGCAGGTGGCGAACTCGGGAAGCGAAGTGCCGATGGAGACCAACGTGACTCCGATCACCAGCTCCGAGATCCCCATCGCCTCCGCAAGCGCGGTGGCGGACTCGCGTATGGCGAAGGCCCCGAGCACGAGACCCACGATGCCCAGGAAGACGAAGACTACGTCCCTCGCGATCGTCCGGGGGGTATAGACGGACCGCTTTCCTGGTGGATTCATCGTACTTGCCCAGAGCTTCCTTGTCCTCCTCCCCGGCGCTGCGAAGGACGTAGGCGAGGTAGGCGAACAGCATCGCCAGAAGCAAGACGCCTTCGAAGCGCCAGACGTATTCGTCCCAAATCAGCGGGAGGAGCACGATCGTAATGAGGATCATCACGGGAACTTCCCTCGTCACAACGCGGGCGGACACGTGCAGAGGCCGCAGCATCGCGCTGATCCCCAGGACGAGCCATTCGGCGCCGAAATACAGGACGCCGATGCCACTGAGAAAGAGCAGGATATCACGCGTCACGCGCGCGTTCCCTCACGCCGGCTGAGCCACGCCCGGAATTGCTTCAGCGTCATCGTGTTTAGTACGTCCCCCTTGTTCAGCCAGGCGCGGCGCGCCTGATCCACCCCATACGACATATGGTCCAGCCGTTGAACTGAGTGGGCGTCGGTATTGATGCAGACCCTCACCCCCAACTCCTTCGCTCTGTGCGCGTGGACGTCGTTCAAATCCAGCCGATTCGGGTTCGCGTTGATTTCGACAGCCACGTCCAAATCGAGCGCCGCCTGCAGCACCTCTTCCATTTCGATCTGAAACGGCTTCCGGCGGGTGAGAAGGCGTCCGGTGGGGTGGCCGAGGATGTCCACCTGCGGATGCTGCATCGCCGTGATGACGCGATCGGTCATCACGACCCGATCCAAATCCATGAGCGAGTGAACGGAGACCACCACGAGATCCAACGTCTCGAGGACCTCGTCGCTCATGTCGAGGCTGCCATCCCGGAGAATATCCACCTCCAAGCTCTTGAAAATCTTGATCTCGTCCAGCCCCTCCTGAACTCGGGCGATCTCTTCCCACTGCTCCACAGCTCTCTCGGGGGTGATTCCCCCGACCATCGCCAGCGCCGGACTGTGGTCGCTCATGGCCAGATACTTGTACCCTCGGGCCTCGCAAGCCAGGGCCATCTCCTCGATGGAGGCCTTCCCATCGCTCCACGTCGAATGCATGTGGAGATCACCCCGAATGTCCTCCAGCGTCACCAAATCGGGCAGGGAGGCGGCGCGCGCCGCCTCCACCTCACCGCGGTTCTCACGCAATACGGGGGGCATCCAGGCCATGCCGACCGCTTCGAACACGGACACCTCGGTCTCTCCCGCGACGCGTTCACCCTCCTCCTTGCCCACCTCCTCCGGGTCCACTCCCTCCGGCAATCGAAATACACCCCACTCGTTCACGCGCAGGCCCTGCCGCTGGGCGATCTGGCGAACGGCGATGTTGTGCTCCTTGGACCCCGTGAAATAATGCAGCGCCGCCCCGAACGAGCGGCGTGGAATGATGCGGAGATCGACCTCCAGTCCGGAGCGGAGCACGACGGCCCCACGCGTGTCCCCCTCCAGGACCACGCGTTCCACCGACTCGAAAGAGGTAAAGTGCTCCATGACGGCGGGCGCCGGTAACTCTGCCTGCACCAGCAAGTCGACGTCCCCGATGGTCTCCTTGCGCCGGCGATAGCTTCCCGCGACCTCCATACGTTTCACGCCCGGCGCGTCTCGCATGTGGTTCAAGAGAGGCTCGATCAGCTCGTCCACCTTGGAGATGAGAAACCGACCGGAGTAACGGCGAAAATCCTCGATGGACGTGAGAATCTTCTTCACGCTGGTCTTTCCGAACCCCTCGAGGTCCTCAACGCGGCCCGACTTCAAAGCCACCTCGAGCTCATCGACCGTGGTGACGCCCAAGGATTCCCATAATTTCTTGGCCTTTTTGGGGCCCACACCATCGAGTTTCACGAGCTGTACGAGAGATCTCGGAACTTCGGTGGAAATTTCGGCCAGACGGGCGAGTGCACCGGTCTCGACAAGCTCTACGATGTGCGCGGACAGGTCCTTGCCGATTGCCGGCAAAGCCGTCAGATCCTCGCCGGCCTCCACCATGGCCGAGAGAGGCCGCGTCAGGCCGCGTACGGTGCGAACCGCGTTGCGGTAGGCCCGTATACGGAACGGATTCGACCCGCTGATCTCCAACAGATCCCCGAATTCCTCCAAGACATCCGCAATCTCGATATTCTCCACGGCTACAGTGCCCCGGCAGCCCGGAGAACTTCGACGAAGTCGTCTTCACTCAGGATCTCTACGCCGAGATCGATGCCTTTCTGGAGCTTGGAGCCAGTGTCCTCGCCCACCACCACGTAGGTCGTCTCCCCACTCACCGAGCCGACGACCCGTCCGCCGTTTTCCTCGATCAGGCGCTTCGCGTCTGAGCGAGAGAAACGCTCGAGCCCCCCGGTGAAGACGAACCTCATGCCGGTCAGTCCCTCGCCGCCCGCCCGCTCAGGGGGCAGCAACGCGTTCATGTGACGGAGGACCGCTGCGATACGTTCACGGTTTCGTTCGTCGTCGAGAAAGGCCCTGATCTGCTCCGACATGATCGGCCCGATCCCGTCCACCGCCTCGAGTTGCTCGACCGTGGCCGCCTGGATGTCGTCGAATGTCAGAAACTCCGCCGCGAGCGTCGCCGCGAGCGTCGATCCGACCTCGGGGATGCCTAAACCATAGAGGAAGCGGGTGAGCCCAACTGTCTTCTTCTCCTCTATGGCCTGGGCCAGGTTCGCCGCGGACTTCTCCGCGAATCCGTCCAGAGGCACCAGCTGCGCCGCCGTGACCTCGAAGAGATCGGCAAGCTCCCTCACGAGTCCACGGTCCACGAGAAGCGTGGCCGTCTCCTCCCCCAACCCCTCGATGTCGAGACCTGCCCGGGATGCAAAGTGTGTGAGCCCTCTCTTGAGCTGGGCCATGCACCCGAATCGGTTCGGGCAATAGCTGAACGGGCCGTTCTCCTCAACGGGCGTATCGCAGTCGGGACAGCGCGCCGGCATCTGGAAGAGCGTCCCCCGCTTCCGCCCGGCCTCCGGAACGCGCTCCACCACCTGCGGGATCACGTCACCGGCTCGCTGGATCCTCACGAGATCCCCATGGCGGATGTCCTTCCGGGCCACCTCCTCCCGATTGTGCAGCGACGCGCGTGAAACGGTGACGCCACCCACCTCGACAGGCCTCAACAAAGCCACGGGTGTGAGCTTCCCAGTACGACCCACCGAGACCGCGATCTTCTCGACGCGCGTAATTTCTCTCCGAGGCTCGAATTTGTAGGCGAGGGCCCAACGGGGGTGATGTGACGTGTCTCCTAGATCCGCCCGTGAGTCCAAGTGGTCGACCTTGATGACCACGCCGTCGATTTCATAGTCGAGATCGTCCCGATGCGCCGCATACGTCTGGTGATACTCAAGAATCTCCTCGACCGACGCCGCCAACATCACGCGCTCCGGCGTCCTGAACCCCCAATCCCGTAGCGCCTGCACCGCCTCGTGATCCGACGTGAGCTGCGCACCACGGATCATCATAATGTCGTAGGCCAAGAGGTCGAGCGGCCTCTCTGCGGTCAGACGGGAGTCGAGTTGCCGGAGGGAGCCTGACGCCGAATTGCGTGGATTCACATAGGGCTCCGAGCCCTGCTCGACCATTCGCTCGTTGAGCTCCTCGAACGCCGAGAGATACATGATTACCTCCCCACGAACGGCGAGCAGCTCCGGCGCCGGCCGATCGGTGTCACGGAGTCGAAGCGGAAGGCTAGAAATGGTTCTCAGGTTTTTTGTGACGAGCTCTCCGACTCGGCCGTTCCCGCGGGTCACGCCCCGTACGAACAGCCCCTGCTCGTACACGAGCTCGATGGAAGCCCCGTCCAGCTTGGGCTCGAGTACGTATCGGGGCTCGTCCTCGAGCCCCTTTCGCACACGCTCATCGAAGCGTCTCACCTCGGCAGGATCCTGGGTCGAATCCAGCGACAGCATCGGGACGCTGTGCTCGGCGTTGGGAAACGCGCTTTGCGGCTCCGCACCCACACGCTGGGTCGGCGAGTCCAACGTGACCAGATGGGGATAGGCGGCCTCCAGGGTCTGGAGCTCTTCGAAGATCCGATCGTATTCCGCATCGTCGATCTCCGGGCGGGATTCCACATGATACAGGTAGGAATGTCGCCGAAGCACCGCACGCACCTGCTCCAGGCGTTCAGCCACATCCGCTTCAGCTGAATCGCCGTCCCCATCACGGCGAGACGCGGCGTCAGTGCTGGGCGCATCGTCGGACATGTCCGGCCGTTTCGTGCTCAAGGAAACTCCAATTTAGGCGGGATTCCCGCCGAACAGTCTGCGTCCTGGCTTTCCGGTGAGTGCCGGCTCCAAGGATATTCCGAATGGGGTGTGAACCTAGTAACGTGGCGAATAGCAGCGAGCCCGGACAGGTCTGGCGAGGACCGATGTGCGGCCGTATATCCGGGCATGACACCCCTCGATATCGATCGCCTCCGTGCTGAGACCCCTGGCACGCGAAACGTCATCCATCTGAACAACGCCGGGGCGGGCCTCATGCCGGATCCGGTGCTCGAGGTCATCGCCGAGCACCTGGATCTGGAGGCGCGAATCGGGGGCTACGAGGCCGAGGCCGCGCGCCACTCCGAGGTCCAGTCCGTATATGACTCCGTTGGCACCCTCATCGGAGCCGATCCCCAGAACGTGGCCATCACCGACAACGCGACGGGAGCCTACATCCTGGCACTCTCGGCCGTTCCCTTCACCCCGGGCGACGTCATCCTTACGACGCTGAACGACTATGTGTCCAACCAGATCATGTTCCTCTCGCTCGCCTCTCGGTTCGGAATCGAGGTCGTGAGAGCACCGGACGAGCCCACCGGCGGAGTCAACGTCCGGGCCCTCGAGAAGCTCGTCCACAGGAAGCGGCCCAAGCTTGTTGCTGTCACGCATGTCCCGACGAGCTCCGGCCTGGTTCAGCCCGTGGCGGAAGTCGGCGCGATCTGTCGCGAACGTGGGGTCCTCTACCTGGTCGACGCGTGTCAGTCCGTCGGGCAGATGCCTGTCGACGTGGAGAACATCGGGTGTGACTTTCTGACGGCGACTTCACGAAAGTTTCTGCGCGGGCCGCGGGGAGTCGGTTTCCTGTACGTCTCCGACCGGGCTCTCGAACTCGACCTGGAGCCGCTCTTTCCCGACATGCGGGGGGCGGACTGGATCGAGGGAGATCTCTATCAACCCGCTCCGGGTGCTCGACGCTTCGAGAACTTCGAGGCGCCGGTGGCGCTCGTGTTGGGCATGGGGCGGGCGGCCCGCTATGCACTCGATCTAGGCCTCGAACCGATTCGGGAACGTGCCTGGAACCTGGCCGAGTCGATGCAGGAGCGTCTCGCCGAAGTGGACGGCGTTCAAGTCCAGGACAAGGGAAAGGAGCGTTGCGCGATCGTGACCCTTTCCGCCGAAGGACACCATCCGTTGGATCTTCTGCGCGCACTCAGGAAGGAGGGCATCAATACGTCACGCACCGGGCGAGATGCCGCCATCTTCGACTTCGACGACAAGGGCCTGGATCAGGTGCTCCGGGTTTCACCCCATTATTACAACACGGAGGAGGAGATCGTCGCTTTCGTCGATGCGCTGGCGCGCCTCGCGAGCTGACCTATAGGTAAGCATCGGCGCCGTGGGCGCATCGTCGAACACCGCATTGTCGTGTACGCCGCATGAAGGAATTTTGACCGGCCGTCGTACCACTGCAGGACAAGGGGCGAAAGAGCGTTGCAACCGGAGGTCGAGCGCGAAGTGGTCCGAATGTCCAAAGCGGGAGACCCCCGATCGTACGATCCGTTGGTGCGAGCGTACGAGGGTCCCGGGCTCCGCCTGGCCGTAGGGATGCTCGGTAGCGTCGACGAAGCCAGAGATGCGCTTCGGGATACCTTTATCAAAGCCTGGCAATCCCTTCACCGCTTCGATATCACCCGACCGTTCGGACCTTGGTTCTTTCAGATCCTGCGGAACCAGTGCCGCGACGTCATCCGAAGCCGCCAGTCACGAGGTGCGTGACGAGCAGATCCAGGTCCGCGCGTCCGGGTCTGCGACTGACCCGGCCCGTCTTCATGAGCGGAGCGAGGCAAGCCTGATCTTTTGGGCAGCACTCGACACCCTTGCCGACGACCACCGCGAGATCCTGGTTCTGAAGGATCTTCAGGGGTTTCTCTATTCTGAAATCGCCGAGACCCTGGAGATCCCGGAGGGCACCGTAGCCAGTTGTCTCTATCATGCCCGCGAGGCGCTGTGCGAAAGAAACGAGGAGTACCCGTGATCGCCGCGGATACACTGAGTGAGGAACGTGTCGTGAGTGGGCAAGTGAGCCACGAAAGCCTCATGCGTTATCTCGACGGAGAGGCCACCCCCGAAGAGCGCGCTCGAATCGATGCCGCCTTGGCGGACTCGACCGAGTTCCAGGGGGAGCTATGATTTTCTGAACCATGAAGAGTGACCTACAAGCCATGACGTTCGGTCTCGCCAACGATCAGTCCGTTTGGGGCGCGGTGCATCGACAGATTACACGCCCGCTCGGATGGCTTCTGCTCTCCGCTGGATTTCTGGCCTGGGCTCTGTACGGATCGTACCTCTACATCGCCTCCGCGATCGACCCCCTGGAGAAGCTCGCGACCTCAGCGATCGGCCTGGGGATTATTTTTCTCTTTGGGACCGTCATCCACGAGCGGCGCACAGAGTGGCTTACGGACCCCTACCGAAGCGTCTACCGATGATCGTTGTCACCACACCTGAAATCGCGGGCAAGCGCATCGTGCGTACCCTCGGGCTCGGGCGAGCAAACACGATCCGCGCACGCCATGTGGGCAAAGATATCGTTGCGATTTTTCGCAATCTGGCCGGCGGCGAGATCCACGAGTATACGAAGATGCTCGCTGAGGCCCGTGAACAATCGATCGACCTCCTCCTCGAGGAGACACAGGCATTGGGTGCCAACGCGGTGGTCGGTCTCCGCTTCCAGGCGGCCGAGATTCAGTCCGGCGCCGCGGAAATGCTCTGCTACGGCACCGCGGTAGTGGTCGAAGACGGCGGCTGAGGCCCCGCACTCGACCGACCGTACTCCTTCAAAATCCTTCCAACGCCTCACGAGTCGCCCGATATCCCTCCTCCATGAAGAAGTGGCGCCTTTCGAAGTCGAACCCGTCCGTGTCCTCGAAGTCCGGCTGCACGTAGGTGAGTGGCACTCCGGTCCAGTTCCGTACCGATTCCATTCTGTTCCGGCCGGCCATGATGGAGAAGACCCTCTGATGAACGCCGACTAGACCGCCGTCCATCACGGCTCGGGCATCGGCGTGCGGGCCGGCACCGACATCGATGGCGATGATTCGGGTGGCGCCCATGTCCGCAGCTTTTCTGAGAGGGAGCATGTCCAACGCTCCCCCATCGATGAGCATACGCCCTCCAATATCGGCGGGCGGAAAAAGAACCGGCAGCGCGGCTGAGGCGTAAACAGCGTCGACGAGGGCCACATCCTGATCGTTCCCGTGACCGAACCAGACCATATCTCCCGACGCCAGATCTACCGCGTTGACCATCAGAGGGAGGCTCAACTCACCCCACTGCTGGGTCGGGAGTACTTCCAGGATAAAGCTCCGGAGGGTGTCGCCCCGGAACACGCTCGGGGATCGAATTCCGTTGATCCATATGGCGCGGCGGTTCAACCTCAGGACGTCTCGCCGCCGGAAGCGCCGGGAGTGCTCCTCCATCTCCTCGATGGTTCGCCCCCCGGCGAGAGCGGCTCCCATCATCGCGCCGGTGCTGGTCCCGATGATCCCGGCGACCGGAATTTCGGCCTCCTGGATAGCCTTCCAGGCCCCGACATGCGCGAACCCCTTGGCTGCGCCACCACCCAAGATGACCCAAGTCCGAGAGTCGGTCCCTTTCCCCTCCTCAGGGACTTCGCCAGAGTCCTTCAATGCTCGCACCAGGCATGGAACGGTTCCTCGCTTGACGGTGTGTTGCCGCCAATCTAGTTTTCATATAAATGAGAATCATTCTCGATAAGGCCCCTTGAGCCGCCCCCCCCCTTCTCTATGAGCGATAGTCCTATCCTTACGATTACTGGCCTTCGTGCCAAGGTCGCCGACGAAGACGTCGATATCCTGAATGGTGTGGATCTTGAGCTTCAACCCGGTGAAATACATGCCATCATGGGACCGAATGGGTCCGGAAAGAGCACCCTCGCCAAGGTGTTGGCGGGACATCCCGAATACGAGGTAACGGGCGGTGAAGTCGTCTTCAACGGCGCACCCCTCCTCGATCTGGAGCCCAACGAGCGTGCTCTCGCCGGAATGTTCCTGGCGTTTCAATATCCCGCCGAGGTACCGGGTGTCTCCATCGCGAACTTCCTGAGGACGGCCCTACAGGCCCGGCTTGAGGACGGAGAAGAGGTGGATCTGTTCGATTTCCAAGACGAGCTCATGGATCGGATGAAGCTCCTCGACATGGAGCCGTCCTTCGCCGAGCGTCCTGTGAACGACGGATTCAGCGGCGGCGAGAAGAAGCGTAACGAAATCCTTCAGATGGCCGTGCTTCGCCCCTCATTCGCGCTCATGGACGAAACGGACTCGGGACTCGACATCGACGCTCTCCAGATCGTGGCACGCGGCGTCAACACGCTGCGCGAGGAGAATCCGGAGATGACGATCCTCCTGATCACGCACTACCAGCGCTTGCTCAACTTCATCCAGCCGGACATGGTTCACGTGATGGTCAATGGACGGATCGTCCGATCCGGAGGACCCGAGGTGGCGCTCGAGCTGGAGGCGGAGGGATACGCCGACTGGAAGGACGCGGAAGTTGTGACCGCATCATCTGAGAACACGACGTCACCCGAAGCTTCATTGAATCTTTGAGTCGCCCGCCGACTTCGGAAGGAAAGGATTAGAGCACCATGCCAGAAAATGAGCTAGTAGAGGGACTCGGCCTCGACGAATACCAGTACGGGTTCGTGGATGATGAGGCGCACGTCTTCCGGACCCGGCCCGGCCTGGACGAGGACATCGTCCGGCAGATTTCGAAGCACAAGGACGAGCCGGAGTGGATGCTCGAGTTCCGTCTGAAGGCGCTCAAGATCTACGAGCGGAAGCCGATGCCGACCTGGGGCGGCGACCTCTCGCATCTCGAAGCGACGCTCGATGAGATCTACTTCTATGTGAAGCCGCAGGAGCAGATGGAGCGCTCCTGGGACGACGTCCCCGACACCATCAAGACCACGTTCGAGCGCTTGGGCATCCCCGAGGCGGAGCAGAAAGTCCTGTCCGGCGTCGGCGCGCAGTACGAATCTGAGATGGTGTACCACTCCCTCAAGGAGGAGTGGTCTTCCAAGGGTGTGATCTTCGATTCGATCGAAGACGGGCTCAAGAACCACCCGGACCTCTTCCGGGAGCACTTCGCGACCATCATTCCCGCGGCCGACAATAAGTTCGCCGCGCTCAACTCGGCCGTCTGGTCGGGGGGATCGTTCCTCTACATTCCGAAGGGAGTGCAGCTCGATACCCCCCTACAGGCGTACTTCCGGGTCAACCAGGAGCGCATGGGGCAGTTCGAGCGCACGCTGATCATTCTGGATGAGGGCGCTCAGGCTCACTACATCGAGGGCTGCACGGCGCCGGTCTACACCACCGAGTCGTTCCACTCGGGTGTGATTGAGATCGTCCTGAAAAAGGACTCAAGATTCCGGTACACGACCATCCAGAACTGGTCGAACAACATGTACAACCTCGTCACCCAACGCGCCGTGGTGAACGAAAACGCGACTATGGAA
>Ga0310121_10001030_pt1 | contig 29400 bp, 30 predicted proteins | sample CB27_Tmax_986_MG_FD_203504 | JGI IMG/M metagenome (GOLD analysis project Ga0310121, IMG submission 203504) | Marine microbial communities from Western Arctic Ocean, Canada - CB27_Tmax_986 | ecosystem: Environmental > Aquatic > Marine > Oceanic | place: Canada: Western Arctic Ocean | collected... | reverse complement strand
GGCCTTCTCCGCGACGGACGCGATCTCCAGGGAAATCTCCGACAAGCTCTTTGCACCGACATCGAGCGAGGCGTTGAACTGCGGAAACGTCTCAAGGGCTGCGCCCAGAACTTTGACCGTGTAGGCAGTGACAGACAGCGGCAACGACGGCCGTCGCGTCTTGAGTTTTCTCCGCACCGCTTCAAACTCCGTCACGTGCGGCACGGCCTGCCAGGCCCGACTCATCTGTCGAGCGGTGGCCCGACGGACACTGGACATCCGTGTCCGTTCAACCACACCCCATTGGCTGAAGTCCGGAAGGTCTGGCTCTGACTCGACGGGTGTGGCGGTGGCTTGACGGGCCCGGGTCAGAATCCGTCGGGCATGGGCTTTGACCTCGTCGGCGATCACTCGCCCGCGCGTCCCGGAGCCGGACACCTCGCCGATATCTACGCCGAACTCCCGTGCCAATCGCCGAATAGATGGCGCCGCCAGCACGCGTGCACGCTGCAGGCCCACCTTGGACGCGCGCTCCATCCGCGGCAAAACCGCAGCGGGACTTTCACCATGATGGTATGGACTCCTCCTAGTTTCTGATGGTCATGATGACGGCATCAGCTGACAGCGATCAGTACAAACACAGGAGGAGACCGACATGCATGCGACGGATCGTAGGAAATATTAGCTCCGGTCCCCTGTCGGCCCAAAGTAGAAATGTCCGCTTTCTCCGTTCCCACACTCACGTCAGGTCTTTCGCCGCCGGCAGTCGGCGGTGCGCGTCGTGCGCGCTGCGCGGCGCCTTCGCGAACCGGCGGTTGTAGTCTGACATGAACGCGGGCGCGAACGCGTTCGCCGCGTCGACGTCACTGATCGCGCGCAGCAATGAGCTCAAGTTGACGATACCGTCTGCTACCATCGGAAGCACGCCGCGACCAGATTCGACGCCGCTGCTGGATGCCGCTGCTGGATGCCGCCGCTGCCGTCGGCCGGTCGACCTCTGGGTTGGCGCTACTGGTCCTGTTCGGTTCGCGGGCCCGCGGAGATGACGGGCCTGGTGCCGACTGGGATTTCGGGTACCTGGCTCGAGACGATGCCGACGTTCCCGGGCTGCTGGCATCGCTGGTCGAGGCGCTCGGGGAGGATCGGGTCGACCTCGCCGATCTCGGTCGCGCGAGCGGGCTCCTGCGGTACCGCGCGGCGAGGGACGGGCAACTGCTGTTCGAGGCGGCGCCAGACGCGTTCGACCGCTTCAGACTGGACGCGACCCGTTTCTGGTGTGACGTCGCACCGATGCTCGAACGAGGCTACGGTGAGGTGCTCGAGGCGTTGTCGCCGTGAGTGTGATGGACACGGCGGTGTTGGCGGAACGGACCATGGCGGTCCAGCGGCATCTCGCCCGGGTGGCGGCGCGTCTGCCGGCCTCGGCCGATGACCTGCGACCCTCCTCCGATGCGTCGGACGCGGTCGTTCTGCATCTGTGGCAAGCGAGGGAGCCGACCAAGTAACGGATCCAGCCGAATAACGGACTCAGCCGGCGAGGAGACTCGCCAACAAGAATCCCTTCACCCAAGGAGACATCATGCGACAACCCCTGTTCGGCGTCATCTTTGCCACAACCGTCGTGCTCGCGTTTGTACTCGGCCGGCTCTCCGCGCAGGATGTCGAGCCGTCGTGCCCGATGTGCCCTTCGACACACATCGGTGCCGGGGAGATCGAGTCCTATGTCACGGTCGGGCGAGACACCAACGCCGTCGATCAGCAGGTGCGTTCTATCGACATCGGCAAGACAAACATCCAAATCGCTGTAGCCCACCGCGGCGCACTGGCCGAGCCCCGGCCAAACTCCGTGGCGATGCACGACCTTGTCACCGAGGTCTACTACGTCCTGAGCGGCTCCGGAACAAACCGCACGGGACCCGATCTCGTCGACGCGCAGCGCCGACCGTCTGACAACCGGGCCGTGCAGTTTCTGAACGGCCCGGGTCGCAATGCCGCGGATATCCGAAACGCGGAAACCACTGAGCTTCAGGCCGGCGATGTGTTTGTCATTCCAGCGGGTACGGGCCATCAGTTCACAAAGATCGGCGACCACATCAGCTATCTGATGGTCCGAATCGACCCCGACAAGGTCGTGCCCCTGATGGACGCCGCGGCGTCACACGCGTATCTCGCTGAGCGCGGCCAGTAAGACGCACCGTGCCTCCGGGTTCGCTACCAGTGGTAGCATCCCTGGCACGACCATGCGACAACGACGATTCGCCCTCTCCGGCTTACTCCTCGTCGCCAGCGGTCTCACGACCGCTGGCTTTTCGTGGGCTCAGATCGACCCGTCCGACAGACCCAATGTTGACGGCGTCTTTACCGGCCGGACGTGCGTCGACACCACATCCGAGGTATGCCCCGAATTGAGTCGAGAAGGGGTCGTAGAGCTACTCACGGCCCGCGCCATGGCGCTTGTCGACGCGTTTGACGAGCTTGCCGCGCCAAAGTATGACTGCGGACCGGCAACCCTTCCTGGGCTGTTTGGCGACCCCTACGCGTTTCGTGTCGAACAGCATTCGGACCGCGTCACATTCACGTATGAGAAGGACGACATCGTGCGGACGGTGTGGCTCGACGGGCACGAGCACGTGCCCCCGGGCGCGGGGTCGTTCTTTGTCCATGGCTACTCGACCGGACGATACCAAGGCGAACAGCTTGTCGTCGAAACGACAAAATTCACGTTTGACCCGGCCGGAATCGCCGGCGACTTTATGAGCGCGCCGTCATCGACCCAAAAGCGCCTGGTCGAGCGATACACCCGTCACGGCGACAGCTTGCGGATGAATCTCACGGTTGAAGATCCGATTTTTCTACTCAAACCGATCTCCTACGTGATGAAGTGGCGACCGAGTGACGACGAACTGTCGCTACCGTGGGACTGCCAACCCGAGGCAGCTCGGCGTAATCTGCGGCTCGTACCGACAAAGTATCCGCAGGACCCACCGGTCGACCGCCGGAACTAGTACTAGTGCACCGCCTCGTCGCAAGAAGGCAAGAGCAAGGACGACAACAAGAGACGGGAATGAACGATAGATGAAGAAAGCGCTGATGCTCACCGCGTTCGGAACCATGTTCGGAACCATTGCGCTGGCGCTGGGCTCGCTCGGGCACGCCCATCACGGCGCCGCCGGTCTCTTTGACGAAACCCGGATGGTCGAAGTGACGGGCACGGTCAAGACGTGGAGCTTTGTCAATCCGCATCCCATCCTGCTCTTGGAGGTGGCGGACGAGAACGGTCAGACCGCCGACTGGGATGTCTATTTCGGACCATCCGCAGCGTCCGCGCTACGGCGTCGAGGCTACGCAATGGACACCTTCACGTTTGGAGAGACCGTCACCGTGAACGGTCACCCGGCGCAGACGGCCGGGGTCCGGGGTATCGATGTCTTCGGCCGAACCAGTAGCGTGACCCGCGCGGATGGCGGTCGCGTGCCATAGCGAATATCCACTCCTCGAACGCTCAAGTGTGAACCAGGCGGTGGTGCGCTGTGCCCGTTCGGTTTTCGCGGTCCGCTCGTTTACCTGTACGAGCACGGGAGAACGTAGACGACTGGTTGTCGCGCGATGCCCCGTCAGGAGAACTGACATGCGAGCATGGTGGACAGCGGTGTTGGTCTTGGCCGTATCGGGGTGGTCACCCGAGGCGGCAGCACAGATCGTGCCGGCCTACGAGACCGTTCGACACGCAGAGCTTGATGGGCGTCAGATTCCGGTGCAAGGGCTTCGGCTCGTGCGGGACGGGTATCACATCCATCTGCGTTCCGGCGCGTTACACCTGTTGGCTCCGCTGGACGGCGTCACGTTTGGCGCGGTCTTCCTCGGGGAGGGCGAGTATCGACTCGAGCCATCGACCGAGTCGGAGCGTCGTCATCTGCAACTTGTCACCGATGACGACGAACTCGAGACGCTGTCCGGTCAATTCGATCGGTTGTGGCTGCTGTTCACCGACCAGACCGCTCAGGAGGTGCTTGCGCATGCCGCGGTGGTCTCTGGTGAACGCGACCCACGGGCCGCGGAAGCATACGAGGACTACCGTGAGCTGCAGCGCGACCACGTGCAGATCAACCTCCAGCTCCGGATCGTGAGCGATCTCCTCAACCGCCCTCAGGGCGAGGACGGCGTGTTTCTGGCGCTCGTCGACGGTGACGAATACGAACCAGCGCTGCTAGCGGTTGATCCGCTCGGAATCTCCAATCTGTCGGCCCAGTTTGGAATGATGGGTGGCGAGGAGATCGCGTTCATCTCGTTTGACGATCGCTACGGCGGGCTGTGGCATCTGAGTGCGCCGGCCGGCGAAGCCCGACCGGGCCGGGGGAAGCCACGGCGTCAGCTGGCCGACGCCGATCACTACGACATCGCCGTAACGTTCGATGGCCGTCGGATATCGTGGCGTACAACGATCACATTCATCCCTCTGGTCGAGGATCTCCGGGTCCTGCCACTCCATCTATTTCACAAGCTCGACATTCAGTCGGCCTCGCTGGAGGAGGGCGGCTCGAAGGAGCTCGGCGTGATCCAGGAACACCTCGACCAGCGCTGGCTTTCGTTTGACGACGCGGGTGATGCCGATGTCGCCGTGGTCTTTCCTCAAGCCCTGACTCCGGGAGAGACGGTTCGAGTCAGCATCGATTACGAAGGACGGGATGTCGTGCAAGGGCGGAGCGGGTCGTACTCGGTCCGGGCCCGAGACAGCTGGTATCCCAACCTGGGCGGGTTCTCAGATCTCGCAACCTACGAGATGACGTTCAGGTTCCCTCGGCGTGAGCAGCTAGTAGCGACCGGTCGGCGCGTGAGCGAGGAACGAGACGGTGGCGAAAAGGTGGCGGTGTGGCGGAGTGACATCGCGACCCGGGTCGCGGGCTTCAACTACGGCGACTTCCTCGAGCGATCCGGAACCGACGACGAGACGGGGCTGGCGTTTACGGTCTACGCGCGTCGGTCTGGCGTCAAGATGGCCCAGTCCGCGTTGGCCGACGCCATGAACGCCTCTCGGGTGGCGACGGCGCACTTTGGCCAGGCGCTCTATACCCGACTCGCGATTAGCCAGCAAGTCGAATGGAATTTTGGACAGTCGTGGCCGATGCTGGTGTTCTTGCCCTCGGTCGCCATGGTCGGGGCGACGGAGCGAGCCTTCAACTTCGATGGCCTCGACGGTCGGGATGCGAAAAGCTTGTGGGAATTCGCCGATACCGTCGGCTGGCACAAGGTGGCTCATCAGTGGTGGGGTCATCAGATCGGGTGGGAGAGCTATCGGGACCAGTGGATCTCGGAAGGGTTCTCGGTGTTCACGGCCGCTTTGACCCCGGAGTTCGTGGAAGGAGTGTCTCGGGCCAACGACTACTGGGAACGACAACGGGAAGAGATCTTCGACCGTCGCGCGTCGGTGGCCAACCACAAAGCGGACACAATGACGCAAGGGTATCGCCTACAGACGCGGCGTTCAAGGCGATGATGCAGGAGTTCGCCACCGAGTGGGCGGGTCGAGCTCCGTCCACCGACGACTTTCGCGTGATCGCTGAACGCCATCAAACAGCCGAGATGGACCTGAGCGGGGACGGCACGCTGAACTACTTCTTGGACCAGTGGGTGTACGGAACCGACATTCCTCGGTTCGAGTCGACGCTGGAGGTCGACGACATCGGTGACAACACCTATCGCATCAGCGGTAGCGTGACCCAGAGCAACGTGCCGGACGGCTTCCTCAGCCTCGTGCCGTTGTATCTAGATTTCGGGGACCAGCTCGTCAAGCTCGGGGCGGTGACCTTGAACGGACCGGGGACCCAGGAAGTCAGCGGCGAGATGTCGTTGCCGCGTGCACCCCGGCGAGTCCGGGTCAACGCGTTCCATGACCTGCTGGCGCGTTAGTCAGCCGCTCGGCGAACAGCGCATCATAGACGCGGCGCTTGGATTTCAGGTGACCATCATCAGTAGGATCTAAGAATAGTCATGACCATTTTGCGCCATGTCTAAGTTCAGACGCCGCTCGAATACCTCCACGCCTCTATTTGCCCGGGCCCGGTTCAGCTCCCTATGTCGAGCTGACAACAAAATCGAGACAGTTCGGTGTGACGGTCACTCTGGCCAGTCCCACTGCCGCAATTCATAGTACTTGCGGCGCGGTGTTGCCTCGATCGGATGGATGCCGTGCTTGCGGCACCACATGACATGAAAGAGTGCTCCAGCGCCCGCCGCGACGATTGGTAGCAGAAGGGCGACATGACCCGCTGCGTTGTAGAGCCCGACTGTCCCCGCTATGACAATCGACCACTTCAGCAACTTGCGCCACCATGGTGTCTCGACCTCGAAGACCGCAAACACAGACGAGCCAACCGTCAAGATGACAAGCAATACATACAGCTCGAGTTCGACACCCATCGGACCCCCTCAGCGCAAACGCCGTCCGCCACGTCTGCGTGACGCCTCTAACCCTGAGTCTCTCGTGTCACGACCAGCCCGCGGCGAAGAACACGAGCGAACCACGCTTCGGAGATAATAGCGGCCGGTGACGATAGCGGAGCAGGTGCCACCGTGGGGCTGACGGTACACGATACGGGTCTGCCGGGCGTCTTGCGAGTCGTGCCTCGAGCGTTTGGTGACGAACGCGGATATTTCTATGAAAGCTGGTCCTCGCGTCTCTATGCGGAGACGGGTATTCCGGACCGGTTCGTCCAGGACAACATCTCGAAATCCACCCAGGGCACACTCCGAGGTCTGCATCTCCAGCATCCCCACGGCCAAGGCAAGTTGGTGCACACCTTGGTCGGCGAGGTGTTTGATGTCGCGGTCGACGTACGCGTTGGGTCATCAACGTTCGGGCAGTGGTATGGGGAGTATCTGTCCGAAGAGAACAAGCACCAGCTCTATGTTCCGCCGGGTTTTGCGCACGGCTTTTGCGTCGTCTCGGACGAGGCGCTCTTCGCCTACAAGTGCACGGAGCACTATCACCCCGAGAGCGACCTCTGTATCGCCTGGAATGATCCCGACATCGGCATTCGTTGGCCGGTCGCCGAGCCGACGCTCAGTCCGAAAGATCGAGTCGCCCCGCGTCTGAGCGCCCTACGTGATCGACTGCCGGCGCTCGAGCGATGAACCTCGCGTAGGTTCTCCCGAGTCCGCGACGGCGGTTCCGCGATGGGCTGGTCTCAGGGTGACGTAAGGAGCGGGAGACAGTCGGTCGCGTCACCAATGGTTACCCCGGTCCGGCCGTTTGCCGACATTCACCAGCGCCCGTAGTGTGGACGTCGGTGTGTTGCCCGGCATCAAGACCGCACGCCCAGCAGGACTTCCATCGTTAGCTGGTCAAGACGTTCATACGCGAGCTCCCTCGCGCCGAGCGCGCTCCGATCAAAGCGATGCTCGCGCAACGTCTGCGCCGCCCCCTCGGTATAGGACCCCACCCGGGGGGCGGTCTGGGATGCCTGGTCCAGCGCGGCGACTCGTGCTTGGATCTCCGGGTCGGCGTTCCACCGGGCCACCTTGTCCTTCAAAATGAGATAGGTCCGCATGCAGCCCCGAGCGAAGTCCTTGACCCCCTCGATCCCCTCGGTTCGGTAGGCGTGTGCATCAAAGTGTCGTGGCCCGTCGTAACCAACGTCTTCCAGAAATTTGACAAGCCAGAACGCCGTCTTGGGGTTTGCCGCGCCAAATCTAAAGTCCTGGTCATAGCGTCCCATCACCTGGTCATTGAGGTCGATGTGAAACAACTTTCCTGCTTCCCAGGCCTGGGCGACAGCGTGGGTAAAATTGAGACCGGACATCTGCTCGTGAGCGACCTCAGGGTTGACACCGACCATGTCCGGGTGGTCGAGGGACGGTATGAACGCAAGATACGCGGCCGTTGTGGGGAAGTAGTTATCGCCTCGCGGTTCGTTTGGCTTGGCCTCGAGCGCCAACCGAAACCCGTACTTCTGCGCACGGGAGTATTCACACAAGAAGTTGACCGCCTCGCGCAGCCGGCCGATCGCGATGTCGAGACGTCGGCACGCGTCGGTCTCGGTGCCCTCGCGGCCACCCCACATCACAAAAATCTTTGCCCCCAACGAGGCTCCGAGGTCCATGGCGGTCATCGCTTTTTGTATGGACAGCGCCCGGACCGCGGGATCATTCGCGGTGAACGCTCCATCCTTGAACGCCGCGTCCGTAAAAAGATTCGTGGTCACCATCGGCACCACGATGCCGTGGCGCTCGCAGGCGCGTCTGAACTCACGAACGAGTCGGTCGCGCTCGGCAGGCGACGCATCAATCGGCACGAGGTCGTTGTCATGGAGATTGACACCCCACGCCCCGACCTCACCCAGCAGGTCGACAATATCGACCGGTGATAGCCGAGGACGCACCGGCTCTCCAAAGGGGTCGCGTCCGGGATTGCCAACCGTCCAGAGTCCAAACGAAAACTGGTGCTCGGGACGAGGAGCGAACGAATCGTCGGTCATGTTCTCTACTCGGGATGAAGCGCGCGATAGAGCGCGGAAAACTTCTCATAGCGATCGCTGAGAATCGAGACGTGCCGCGGTACGGGTCGAACCGTGTCAGACACGGAGGTCACCGCGTCGCACGCCTCCTCGACGGTCGCCCACAGACCCGTTCCGACCCCCGCCAGAATGGCCGCCCCATAGGCCGCGCCTTCCTCCGCCGCGAGACATTCGACGGGCCGACCATACACATCTGCCTGAATCTGGCGCCACAGCGACGAACGGGCCCCGCCACCGCCCAAACGAATCCGGTCGGTCGGCAGCCCCATGTCGCCAACAATGCTCAGGCTGTCCTTCAAGCTGAACGCCACCCCCTCAAGGATCGACCGCACGATGTCGGCCCGTGTGTGCGACGCCGTCAACCCAACGAGCGCCGCTCTAGCATGCGGGTCGAGATGCGGCGTGCGCTCCCCCATCAGATATGGAGCCCACAAAGCGCCTCGTGACCCCACCGGGGCAGTCGCGGCCTCGTCGCAAAGCGCTTCGTACGGGTCTCGGGGACCGCCGGTCTCCGGGTCACCCTCTTCACCCCCAACCTGTTCAGCGTCGACGTGCCCCGTGGCGCCATATTCGGTCCAGACATGTTCGGTCCCGGCATGCTCGGTCCCAGCGCGGATACCAAACGTGTCACGGAACCAGCGCAAGGAAAGCCCTGCGCCTTGGGTCACACCCATGACGTGCCATCGCCCGGGAACGGCATGACAAAACGTATGCACCCGTCCGAGCGCGTCGAGGGCCGGACGATCGGTGGCCGCAAAGACCACACCCGACGTTCCGATTGTGACACTCACGGTACCAGGTCGGACAACACCCATTCCGACAGCTCCCGCGGCTTGGTCTCCACCCCCGGCAACGACCGGAAGACCCGGTCGTAAGCCAAGGGCTTTGGCGGCCGTGGGCGTCAAGCGGCCGCTGATCTCATGACCTTCATATACGCTCGGCAAAAGGTTGGCGTCGATCTGGGCGCACTCAAGTAGTTCGGTCGACCAGCGTCGATGGGCGACATCGAACAACAGTGTCCCGGACGCATCCGCCACGTCTGTGGCGCGTTCGCCGGTCAGTCGAAGACGGACATAGTCCTTCGGCAGCAGCACGGTCCGCACCGCGTCCCACCGTCCCGGCTCGTGTTCCCGAACCCACAGCAGCTTTGGCAGCGTGAACCCCGTCAGCGCCGGATTGCACACCAACTCGATGAGACGTCTGGGGCCGACGTCCTCTGTCAAACGCCGGCACTGTTCGTCGGTCCGCTGGTCACACCAGATGATCGCCGGTCGCACCACGCGGTCAGTGTGATCCAGCAGCACGGCTCCGTGCATCTGCCCCGAGAGACCAATCCCTGTCACGTCGTCGAGGACGACGTCGCGCGCGCTCAGCATCTCTCTGACCGCGACCCGCACAGCCTCCCACCAGTTGTCTGGATCTTGTTCGGCCCATCCGGTCTCGGGGGATGCAAACGGCACGTGCGGTGCGGTCGCAGTCGCGATGACCACGCCGTCTTCGCGGACAAGCACCGCGCGCGACCCCGTCGTCCCAATATCGACGCCTATGACGGACATGCCGTGGTGTATGAGTCAGTCGATGTAACTGGTCCGGGCGAACACGTCGCCCTTTTTCTCCACCAGTTCGACCTCAATCGTGTGCACGCCGGATTCTCCGGCGGGGGGTTCAACAAAGAGCACGTAGTGCCCGACGAGCGCATTGGCCACTCGTTCGACAGACCGCCTCGGATTGGCATACATCCGAGCAAAAAAGCCACCGGTTTCTGCCGACACGGCTTGCAGTCCGTGCTCGAACGTGTGGTAATCCGCGTGGGTGATGTCGAGGGAAAACACCGCTGCGCGGGCCGCGTGCAGCGCGTCCCGCGCCTCTTCATACGCCTGATACTTTGTCGCGCCGTAGGTGCTCATGTCTATTCCGAGACGACCAAACCCATAGCCCAGCAACACGACCGATTTTGACCCCGGCAACGGCTGGAGGGCCTTCCCGAGCCGCTCCAGCGCGTCCTCAATGGTGTGCAGGCTGCGACCATTCTCCTGACTCAAACGAGCGACGAGCGAGAGGTCGGTGTCGCCGGTCACGGTGGGAGGATTCCGAAACATCACATCATCAGCGAGGACGCGCGCGACACGCTCAAGGTCGCTGGTAAAGTCGAGCCAGATCTTGAGATGAGAGTCAAAAGACACGACGGCGACCCGATCCGTGCTGGTCAGGTGAGCGAGCAGCCGCTCGCTATCCTGTAGGACCCGAAGCAGCCCGATCGCACGGTCGCTCTCGAGGCTCTTCTGCACGACAAAGACGACAAGCCGACCAGACCGGCCGGGGACGAGCATGGCTTCCAGGCTGTTGGCCGCGATCGGGTCGGTCGGCGGCGTATCACCGCCTATCCACTCCGCAGATTCGACGCGAACCGGCTTGCCGTCGATGCGCACGTCGAAGTCGGCAGGTTTGAGACCCACGAGTGGTTCCCCGTCGTCATCGACGACCCGCGCGTCGATCAGCACGCGCGCCACGTTCACCGCTTCTTGGCGCGGTGGTGCCTGAGGCGCCGCCGCAAGCGCGGAAACGGTGACGGCCAGGCAGACTCCGGCGCCCACGGTGCGATACGCACCGTGCCATAGGTCGTGTCCGCTTCGCGACGGGCCGACCGCTTCCTCAGCGTCGGCTGCAGTGCCGTGCGTTCGACATACGCGAGAGGCCCGGTGCGAGATCCCGACGTGGGTCACTGCACCAACTGCCCGTCCCGCACCCACACGTCGTCATCGACGCTCACGGTCGTGTCGACAAAGAAGTTCCAACGCACATACCCCCCGGTCACCGTGCCTCCCAGCTCGGAATTATCCCCGAGCGAGAGTCGGACCACGCCGTCGCCATATCCATAGTAAGGAACCCACGGATTGCGTTCGGGCACCCGCAGCAACGGATTGAAACCGAGTGCAAATTCTCGAAACGCGCGAGCCGCGTCTGGCACACTGTCGAGCTCCGCTTGGACCGCGTCCAGACCGCTGGTTGCGTCCAATCCCACGACGCGTCCGTTCTCAAACTGTATTCGCAAGCCTTCGACCGGACGACCCGCCCACTGTGACGACGGAAAGACGATGGTGCCCTGCACGGTTTCTTCCAAGGGCGCCACCCGAATCGCACCGGCCGGCAACTCGATCTCTCTGTCGATGAGTACGACGCCACGCCCCGTCCGCTCTGCCGAGGCATCGCCGTCCTGAAAATTCACCGGTCGGTCGCCGATTCGAAACTGAATATCGGTGCCCAGCGGGGTCGTGACCCGCACGGTGGCGTCTCGCATGGCATCCACAAAGCGCTGTTGGTGAGCGGTCAACGTGGCGTAGTCGGTCTCAATCAACGCATGCTGATACACCGCGTCGACCTCGTGTCGCCCCGGTAGCGGCTGACCCGGCAACGGAAAGGCGCTGCCATTCTCAACCCAGTGAAAGTGGATGGTCCGACCACGTCCCTCGCGCAAGAGATCCTGCAGCGCCGCATACACCGGGTGGTCAGGTCGCGCCCCGGGCAGCATGATGGAACCATCGACGTCGGCCAGCATCTCCCGATAGACCGCACGTGCGCGGTCGCCGGCACGTCTCAGCGTCTCCGCGTCCCACTCCGCCGGAATCGGTTCCTGGATGACATCAATCACACCGAGATCGACCGCACCGGCTTCGGCGAGGGCGTAACGAAGATGGGGAATCAGCTCGTCAAAAAGTCCTGGACGCGCGACGAGTAGAATGCGCTCTCCCGGTTGCGGCGCGAGCTGGGTGACGAGCTGCTCGGCAATGCCGACCCAATCCCAGGTCAGCGTTGGTTGACCCTGGGCGGAACGCGGTACGGACGTCACAACGGTGACGAGAAGGGCAAGCAAGGCAATTCTGAGACATCTCATGCTGCCCACTCTATGCGATACCACGACGGGCCGCAGCGAAGCATCCACGCCGCATCAAAAGGGGAAGCGCGTCACACGCTGTGTCCTTGCGGACGGGTTCGCCAACCGGGTCGGGCGGCTGGTTGCTGACGAGAACGATCGAACGGACGTAGCGTGCCGGGTCCGGGTCGACAAGCACCCGCAGCGTCAGCGAACCGACGTTGAGATAGCGCACTTCCCCCAGGCGGTGCAGGGTCAACCCCTTCGCCTCGAGCCCCGGCACGTCTTCGGCCGGCAGAACCGCGAGGACACGCTCTGGTGAGCTCAAGAAATCGAAAACCGCTTGCTCCGAAGGCAGCTCCCGAAATGGTGCGTGCGTATAGAAGATGAGGTTCCGGTTGAGCACCCGAAACCTTCCGTACGGCTCGTTCTGACCGCGGTGGTCGGCGAGCATTTGCGCCATCCGCTCGACGGGCGCGATCCCCGGCGAGGACAGCGCCACCACATGGAACGAGATACTCGCGACCACCGACCCCGCCACCAGCACCCACGGCGTCCAGCGAGGCCGCGCGACGCTCGCCAACGCGGCCAGCCCGGACAGCCCAATGACGCTGGCCAGCATCGTCGTCCAATCGTTCCCCCATTCCGTCAACACGGGCGCCGCACGGTAGACTAGCGCGGCCACGGCACAGAGCACCATACTCGCCACCCCGGTCGACGCGACAAACAATCCTCTGCCCGCTTGGCCGTTCTCAAGCCGCGTCAGAATCGCACGCGCGACCAGGACGGCCAAAGGCGGTAACACGGGCAAGATGTATCGCGGTTGCTTGCCGACCGAGAGCGTGAAGAAGAGAAGTGGCGCGACGGCCCACCACGCAAAGAGAATCGCGGCGCCCGATCCGACGACGCCGCTTCGCCACATAGACCGGAGCCGGCGAGCAGCGCGCGGGACCCACAACACCAGATACGGCGACCACGGCAAGAGCCCTGCCCCGACGATCGGCAGGTAGTACCACACGGGCCGCGGCGCGTTGTAGCGCACGGTCGCAAAACGCTCGAGATTCTCCGCAAAGAAAAAGCGCTCGAGATACGGGACGCCGTGCACCCGCGCCATTTCCCCATACCAGGGGACCGCGAGAAGGACAAACACTACGCCCGCGAATCCGACATCCCACCACCCGAACCGACGAAGGGACCACCCGGACTGATAGACCTTCCACGCGCCCCACGGCCCGACAATGAGCAGCGGCAGGGCCAGGCCGATCGGCCCCTTTGTCAGCAGCCCTCCGGCTGCTCCGAACGCTGCCAGGACAAGCCATCCACCGTTGCCGTCGCGGTCCGAGTGACCAGTCGTTCGATGGATATCGGGTTGCCTGGGATCCACAGCGGCAGCGAGCGCCGCCGTCGTCGCTGTCACAAAAAAGGCGAGGGTGAGATCGGGCAGCGCTTGCCGAGCCATGGCAACGTACCCAAAGCTGGTCGCCGTGACGATACCAGCGAGCAGACCGGTCGCCGCGTCATACCAGCGGCGCCCAATGGCATACGACAGAAGCGCCAGCCCAACGCCCGCGAATGCGGATGGCAGTCGGGCAGCAGTTTCGCTGACCCCACCGATCAGGAACGACAACGCCGCGAGCCAGTAGTAGAACACCGGCTTCTCGAAACGATATGTGTAGTTGAAATGCGGCGTCAGCCAGTCGCCCGTCTCGACCATCTCCCGTGCACTCTCGGCGTAGAACGCTTCGTCCGAGTCGGAAATAGCCGGAGAGCCAAGACCGACAAAAAACGTGAGAAAGCAGATGCCAACGATGGCCAGAAGGTGTCTTTTCACTGGCGACTCGGTCCGGCCGGCTCGGTCACGTTCGCCCGCCGGACCTCCCGTCGATTCATGATCGAAACAGTAGCACGGGGGGTAGAACGAAACGCAAACATGACATTACTCACTCGTCGTGAATGGCACGCCTGACGTTATCCGGGGTCGTCGCGGGCACCACCGCGCTGATGTCCCGACCGTCGCGAGCGGCATCTGTCGGCGCCGGAAAAAACCAAACGCCCCGGGTCGGTGGAGTCGTGATCGGGGTCCAAAGCTACAGCTTTCGCGACCGGGACCTGGACGGTCTTATCAACGGGATGGTCGAGCTCGGACTGTCGAGCTGTGAGCTGTGGGAGGGCCACGTCGAGCCACGGGAGCTACGAGGGCGCGATGCCCGCGACGAGCTTCGACGGTGTGGCGGACAACCGTGTCGATGGACCACATTCGCTCCATCCGTCGGAAATTTGACGACGCCGGTCTCGAACTCAACTCTTACAACGCCAGCTTTAAAGACCACTTCACTGACGAAGAGATCGCTCGCGGGTTCGAGACGGCGCACGCGCTTGGAGTACCCGCCATCACATCATCGGCACATGTCAACAGTGTCCCTCGCATCGCCGACATGGCCGCCCGATACGACATGCCGGTGGCCATGCACAACCACTCACCGGTCGACCCCAACGAGTTCTCCGGCCCCGAGGACTTTGACCGGGCCATCGCCCAAGGCGATGGACGCACGATTGCAGCCAATCTCGACATCGGCCATTTCGTGGCAGCCAATCATGACCCCGTGCGGCACCTCGCAGCACATCACGACCAGATCGCGACGATTCACCTCAAGGATCGGAGACGCGACGAGGGTCCAAACACCCCGATCGGCGAGGTGCTCAGAATGGTACGCGACGGGCAATGGGACATCCCCACCAACATCGAATACGAGTATCCCGGCGACGACACGGTGAGTGAAGTGCGCCGATGTTTCGATTTCTGTCGGAATATTCTTGGCGCGCGACACACTACTGGGCCCAAGGGGGCAACAGATGCGTGCACACGCCAAACATGTGATCATCGTCGTCGTCGCGCCCGACAGGTTGTTGGCCCCCTCCTCGGTCGCGCGGCTCGCGGCCACACCGGCGCGGGTGCTATATGTGACCCAATCCGCCGACTTTGCGCATCCAGTTCTCGCTCATTCTGAAGAAGTCCTGGTCCGGCTGGGTGACGAGTCCGGCGAGTTTGAGGTCGACGTGTCACACGACGCATCAACCCTCACCGCGGCATGCTTCGAGATTACGCGGCCGTGGTCTTTTACACGACCGGCGAGCTGCCAATGAGCGCTGACCAGAAGGCCGCGCTCATCGCTTTTGTGCGAGACGGCGGAGCGTTTGTCGGGGTCCACAGTGCGGCAGACACGTTTACGACTGGCCGGGTTATCTGGATCTGATCGGTGGATGCTTCAACGGTCACCCATCGCGACAACCTGTCACGATCCGAGTCGAGGACGCGACCCATCCATCGACCCGACACCTGGGCGACGCGTTTGCGATCGACGACGAAATCTATCAGCTCCGAAACTGGTCGCGCGGGGCAGTGGGTGTCCTCTTGAGTCTCGATGTCAGTTCGGTCGACATGGCTGCGACCGGAATCAATCGAAGTGACAAGAACTTCGCGATCGCGTGGACCAGACACGAGGGTGCGGGACGCGTGTTCTACACCGCCCTCGGGCACCGCCCCGAAGTGTGGAACGACGTTCGATTTCAGCGCCACCTCGTCGAGGGTATCGGCTGGGCGATGGGTCGAGATACTGACGTCGACGACGGATCTTTTCCGCAATAGCCGGCGTGTCTCCCACGACCCGCACCAAACTGGCGGCCTTGATGTTCCTCCAGTATTTTGTCTGGGGGCGTGGTCCGTTCCACTGGGCACACAGCTGGGGTTTGACGGTCAGCAAATCGGTCTGGTGTTTGGCACCACCGCGGTGGCCGCGATGATCTCGGCTTTTTTTTGTGGGAATGGTCGCCGACCGCTACTTTGCGACGGAGCGGATCCTGGCCATCCTCCATGGGGTCGGAGCCGTCCTCTTGCTCGCGACAAGTACTCAGACGACCTTTCCTGGCTTGTGTTTCATGCCCACGCGGTAGCAGGCGGGCATCTCCGGGGTCAGATTTGGGTCGTCCTCGCGGTCTGGGCATTCGCGGTGCTCGTACTCTTCGCGGTAGCATTCCGCGACACGTGTTCGACCTGACCTCCGTGGTCACGCGTCGACGCTGAGATGGGTATCGTCGCCGTTGGCAAGGTCCTCGCCCGCGATCGTCAACCTATGGACCCTGGTCCGAAGCCATGACAAGCACGCCGAAACAAAACGTCTACGTCTCTGGACTGCCACGCTCGGGCTCCACCTTGATGTGCCAGCTCCTCGGACATCACCCGGATGTCTACAGCATTGTCCACAGCTCTCCCCTGTGTCAGATCCTCGAACAGACTCGTCAGACGGTGAGCGACAATCCGTTTTTCTTATCTCAGCTCGACGTAGATTTCGAGACCGTGAACGCTCGTCTCCTCAACGTCTACCGGGGTCTGCTCCGAAGCTGGTTCGAAGAGACCGACAAACCTATCGTCGTCGACAAGAATCGCGACTGGGTCCGGATGGTGGAGATGCTCAATCTGCTTGACCCTAACTTTCGCATGGTGGTCTGTATTCGAGACCTCAAGCAGATATTCGGTTCCATCGAGCAGCAGCATCGGCGAACCCGTCTCATCGATTTCCCTGACCACATGGCGCCCCATTCCGCGCTGGGACGCTCGAAAGCGCTGTTCAAGGAAGATGGCGTCGTCGGCGGCCCTTTGCGGGCGATAGAGAACATGCAGGACATCGACGACGAGCAACTGCGCCTACAAACGTGCTATGTCCCGTTTGAATGCTTGGTCCGAGAGCCAGAGAAGGTCATGGGCCTCGTGTTTCAATGGCTAGGTCTCGAGCCTCCCCCCATCGACTTCACGAGCCTCACGGTCACACAGACCGAAAGCGATAGCCACTATCGCTTCAAATATCCGCACACCCAATTCACAGCGATCCTGGACGCGCGCGAGCATTTCGTCCCTGAGCGGGTGTCCCTGTTTATCGATAGCCAATGTCGATGGTTCTACGAGTGGTTCTATCAGAATGGACCAAAGCCTATGCTCCCCGGGTTGGAATGACATCGCGGTGCAAGAGTCCGCTAGTCTTTGGTCCTCCAAAAGCCTGATTCCTGCAGCACGTCGCCCGGGAGGGCTGGGGACGAGGCCACTAAAAGGTGGCTACGACGGCGAACGTAAGAAAGTTGTCCACCTTGTTGAGCGCGGAAAGGACGGTGTCCCCGGTGGAGGCGCCCTCGGTATCCACCAACGGCACGGTGCCCAATGATGGCTGAGCATCATACAGCAACTGCCAGCTGACCTTCAGCGCCAACCGACTACTCACGTTGACCACGAGCGCGTTGCTCACGTCGGCCCGAAAGTCTCCGGTGTCCTTCAGATTCTCGTCCACGACAAGCACAGTGGTGAACTCGGCGTCCGAGGTCACTTTCTCGCGATAGTCATAGCTCACCCGCAGACCGGCAAACGAGTCGGCCGGACCGACAACATTTTCCTGTTGGGTCATTGTCAGGCCGTAGGACGTCTTGAATGTCCACTGCTCGCTATCCACCCAGGACGTGCCGATTCCGCCACCGCCAGCATAGCGTTGGTCGACTCCGGCAAAGGTATTGCGCTCCCAGCCGCCACCCGTATACCAAAATGTTCGCTCGTTCAGGTTGCGGTCAAGTTGCCCGCGAAGATAGTAGTTCTCGGCCGTGAGCACGCTCGTAGACTCCGTCATGACTTCGAAACTCGTTGGCGACCCGACCGCCGACCGGGTCACGGTGGTCGACTCTGCACGGAGTGCGCCGGCGTCAAACGAAAACACCGCGTTCTCCCAGGTCCGGGTGAGCTCGTTACGAAATCCGAACGTACTGGCCTCCGCATTACCCCCAGTCATGACCAGGGTCAGCTCGGCAACATCGGCCCATCCGAGGTTGGGCTCCGCGTCCTGCGCGGATACCACGCCAATCGCCACTCCCCAGTGTGCCGCAAGCGCGGCGGTACACACGGGCAGCCATCCGTGTCGAGTCATCGTGAGTTCCTCAGCTTTCTTGCCAACGTTGACAGCGGCCAGCGCTCTGCGTCTACCTCCGGATGACCGCTATTCTAGGTACCAACTGGCGTCGATACGTGAACACCAGCGGCTAGGCGCGCATCTCGAAAGCATGTGCATTGCTGTGACCCCGCCGATAGGTGTCTCAGTAGATCACCAGAACATACTCGTCAGAGCTGGCGTGGCGTGGCTGAGGACTCACGCACTCGGGAGAGGGTTGCGGTCTCAGAAGAACCAGCTCACCGAGACGAATCCGGTCGCCGCGGCGAGCCCGTATTCCGATGGCAGCGGACGGGTCAGTGTGATCTCATCGTCACCAAAACCGAAGTAGACACCGCCGCTGATCGCTGTCTCGTCACCTGCCGAATACGCCAGTGACGGCGCCACGAGCCGGCTGTTGTCATTCAGGTTCCACAGCACGAGCCCGGCCAAGGTCCAGAGGGGATTGAGCTGAATCGATGCATTCGCCGCCAGCTCGTCTCGTCCGAGCACTTGGAGCTCGCCCCGCCGGAACGCGTGCGATTGCAGAATGTCGTGATAGTCCTCCGGTGCCGCGGCCCCGAGACCATCACGCTGATATTCCGAGCCGACGGAGACCGCACGCCCGTCCGCCAGGAAAAACGCGCGGTCCAGCCCCACGGCGGCGCGCCCGACAAGATTCTCCCCCACCTCACGAATAACCGCCTCGGCGCGGACCGCCCAGGCCCCGATGCTGCCGGCGACGGCGCCCGCCGCGGCCCCGTCGCCATACAATGTGCCCCCCCAGCCGGAGAGCTCCAAGTTTCGCCACGTCGTAAGGCCGCGACCCAGCGCGGTCACTTCCTCCCCAATTTCGGTCCGAGACGGTCGAACGACCACGTCGACGCTACTGAGCGGACCGGGATACAACCGAAAGCGGACGGCGTCAACACCGGCTCGGAACTGGCGAAACGGATCAGACGGAATAAAAGGGCTGAACGGGTCAGCCGGGGTGAGGAACAGAGTCGTACCCCACGAGACAGCCTGCCGTCCCACTCGAACGTCGAGGGCGCTCGTCGGACTCCAGCCGACGTTGAGCCGGTCGAAACGGTGTTGCCATACCGCGTGCTCTTGGGCAGTAATGGTCTCCTGTAGGTTGAACCATTCACCGCCACTCTGCACCCCGCCGAGCCCAAACCCTGGAGTCACAGCCTCTCGCCGGAGCGTCGCGGCGTGCTCGTAGGCCGCCTCGACCGAGAACGGTCCGGCCGACGGATCGACTGAAAGACGGAACCGGCTGAAGGTGGCGGCGGTGCTCGACGTCAGCGGTGTCGAGGCACTGACAAGCGGCGCCGTTTGGAAATAGCCGGAGAGCCAACGCGCCTGGGCGTGCAGCGTGGCGCTGCCCGTGACCGTCCAGCTACACGCTGCAATCAGAGCGACGACGCACCGGTTCAAGGCTGTGTCTCGTCTGAATCGATGGCGCCGTCGACCATCCGCACCACTCGACGCGACCGGTCCATGACCCGCGTATCGTGCGTGGCGAAGACGAACGTCACCCCAAGGTCACGATTGAGCTCCGCCATCATGTCGAGGAGGGCCTCGCTGGCGCGCGAGTCGAGGTTCGCCGTCGGCTCGTCAGCCAAGACAAGCGCCGGCTTGCTGGCCACCGCCCGAACTACCGCCACCCGCTGCTGCTGTCCACCCGACAGCTTCCCCGGTCGTCGGTCCTCGAGTCCGGTCAGGCCGGTCCGCTCGAACAGTTCGCGCACGCGAGTTCTCCGTTCGTCGGCCGGAATACCTTGCAACAACATCGGGAACTCGGCATTCTCCATCGCGGAGAATACCGGGAGCAGGTTGTAGGCCTGGAAGATGAACCCAACCTGCTGGAGCCGGAGCTCCGCCAACTCGGCGTTCGACAGCGTGCTCACCTCGCGATCCTCCACCCAGACCTCGCCCCGGGTCGGGCGGGTCAACCCGCCAATCAGATTGAGCAGCGTCGTTTTCCCGGAGCCAGATGGACCGGCCAGCGCCGTGAACTCGCCCGCGGCGATGGTGAGGCTCACGTCGCGGACCGCCTGTACCTCCTCGGCTTCTTGCTGGAAGATCTTCCAAACGCCCTGGGTGCGCACAGCCGGCATCGAAGCGGCGGCAGGGAGGTCGGCGCCCGATGGCGACGCGAGTGTGATCGATTCGTTCATCTCGGGTGGGTCCTTTGAAACTACCGCTCGAACTTCATCGCCTCGGCGGCATCGACCGTCGCCGCCCGCACCGCCGGGTACACGGACGCCAACGCCCCGAGGAACACGATAAAACCCAACGACTGCACGACGCGTGTCATCCGAAAGACGGGGTAAATAACCGGGTCAATCGCTACCCCAGAAAACGTCATCTCGTCGAGACCGTCCATCATTCGCGTCATATCGAGACCGTCGGCGAGAAAGAACCAGGTGAGGCCAAAGCCGAGCGCAACGCCGGCGACCCCACTCAGCCCGGTCAGAACCAGCCCTTCGATCAATACCACCGCGCCCGTTTGCGGCGGCGTGAGACCGAGCGCTTGGAGTACGCCGAACTCCCGGTAGCGGTGCAGCACCGACATCAGCACGGTGTTGACGATGCTAAAACCGATGATGATGAACAGGATGCCGAACATGACGTAGCTGCCCCACTCGTCGATGAGGACCGCGTCGCGGAGCGCCGGCATCGCCTCTTGCCACCCCATGACGACGGCCTCGCCGCGCCGGAGAGGGTCGGCCAACTCACTGCGCAAGTGCTGCACGAGTCCGGCCACCGCGGTGCTGTCATCGAGCATCACCCCGATGTTCGTGACGTCATGGCCCGTGCCAAGCCACTCGCCGGCGGTGTCCAGCGGAATATGAATCAACGACTGATCGATCTCGGGAATACCGCTCCGGAAGACGCCCACGACCCGAACAAGCTGGCCGGCGATCTCCTTGTGTGTATCTTGCGCAGTAAGGACGAGGCGGGATCCCAGCCGCAGATCCAGGCTCTCCACCAGGCCCACACCGACATACGCCGCGAGCCGATCGCCCGGCTCGAGATAACGTCCGTCAATGACCTGCTCGTCGAGCGGGCTGAGCGTCGCCTCCGTGACCGGATCAACACCCAGAATCTGCGCTGGTCGGGCGCCGCTCGCGGAGCTGGCGAGGCCCGTCACAGTGAGCCGAGCGAAGACCGATGTGACGTGAGAGGCGACATCCGGAGACTTGAGTGCGGTGGTCACCAGCGGACGCGTGCTCGCCGGCAGCCGGTCCTCGATCTTCCGGCTCAGACGAAACTCCGGGCGTTCGATGGTGACGTGACCGCTCCCGGTCCGGACCCCGGAGTCGATCCACTGCTCGTGGGTGCCGTCTCCCAGAAGCAGCGAGAAGATGAGCAGCGCCCCACCGACCATCAGTGCGGTGGCGGTCAAGATCGTGCGACGCGCATTCCTCCGAAGGTTGCGCAGGGCCAGAACGAGAATGACGCCGAGGTGCTGAGACGACTGTGGTTCTCTCATCCCTACAGGCCTGACAGGGTGTCGGCGGGTGGCACCCGTGCCGCTCGCGCGGAAGGATACAGAGCCGCGAGCAGCGCCGTGACGAGCAGTGCGACGCCGGCCCAAATCCAAATCGCGATATTCAGCTCGACGCGAAGCACCGGCCGGATCATGGCGCCGTTCATCGTCAACTCGCCGTAAAGCGAGCTGAGGTCGGGCGGGGCGGTGTTCCACCACAGCATGAGCGGGAGGCTGATCGCCACGCCGAACGCCAGACTGATAAGACCCATCCCCGCCGCTTCGTAGAGCACCGTCTTGACGACCGAGCGAGGCGTGGCCCCCAGCGCCAGCATGACCGCGATCTCTCGCCGCCGCTCAAAGGTCGCCATCAGCATCGTGTTGGCGACACCGAAGATGGCAATGCCAAACACGATGATGAAGACGATGAGGTAGAAGGAATCTATGAGTTGAACGTATTCGAGGATCACCGGGTTGAGCTCCGTCCAGGGTGCCACGTCGAGGGCGAGGCCGTCCGGGGCGAGAGCCGCGTCCAGACGGCCGGCGGTGTCATCGGCGATGCCCGGTTCCACGGTCGCCACTGCGATCTCGTGGACCCGTCCGGGGTCAAGCGCGATCAGCGTTTGCAAATCCTCGAGGGGCAGCACCACGTTCGACGCGTCAAGCTCGGCCAGACCCGTCCGGTATATGCCAGCCACCGTGTAAAGATCGTTCCCCATCGAGCCGTCCGCGCCCGGCGCCACGACCACCACTTCTTCTCCCACCCCGACGTCCAGCTGTCGCGCCATCTCCGAGCCAATCGCCAGCTCCTGACGGCCGGGCTCAGGCACCTGGCCATCGACCAAGCCATGGAGAAACCGACTCACGCTCAGCTCGCGGCCAGGGTCTATCCCCATGAACATGCCGGCCGACGTCGACTCGCCGGAGCTAACGAGACCGGCGGCGTAGACACGCGGCGCCGCCGCCACCACTCCGGGATCGGCTCCGATCCGGTCGAGCAGCCCACCCACGTCGGCGCCGTCCCGGCCACCGATCGTGTCGTAGATGCTACGCTCAGGTCGATACTCAGCGGCGTGAATCTCGATCTGGCCGCTCACGAGGCCGGTGGCGTTCTCGACCATCTCCGCGACGAGGCCTTCAGTCCATCCGATCATGAAGACGACGGCGAAGTAGCCGACGGCGAGACCGAGCGCCGTCAACACCGTGCGCTTACGGTGCCGGCCCAGGTTGCGCCAGCCGATACGCGGCCAGGGATTCTCTCTCACGCTAGTTGACCGCCGTCTAGATGAACGTCAAAGCCTCGGGATGCGAGGGCCGCCGAGCGCAAGGCCGCACCGAGTCATTCCGGGTGTATGGCGAGAAGCGGGAACGCGGCGCCAGGGGGTGCGGCGGGCCCAAGGATTGACTTCATCATCTCCGGCTCTGGAGTGTGCGCAGAGAGAAGAACGATTCGTCAAGACCGACGTCGAACTCCAGCTCCTCATAACGCATGGTAGTGCGCTCGTCCGGTTTGTCCGCCGGACGCATATCCATCAGCCCTGGGAGCAAGCGGCCACCGAAGTCCCTAAACTCGCTGAACACCATCGACCGGGCGAGCGCGCCATCCTCGTCGTAGTAGCTGACCTGTAGCGGCACGGTGTCGGACTGACGCACGCAATACTCGATCCGGCCCCAGACGACCGGCGCTTCCGGCTTGGGCGTTAGCGTGAGCTCCCAGACGGCGACGCCGTCGCGCTCACCGGTAAACGTCAAGTCGATGTCGTAGTCGTCGACCAAACGACTCTCTTGCACGAGGTCGTCATTTGTGAAGTGAGAGCCCATCCAAGAGCCGCCCATCATCGATGCCGGTACCTTGATAGTGCGGTCGACCTTTGGGAGGTAATTCCAGATGTCCCGATCCGCCTTCAGCGTGGCTGTACCGGCTTCTCTTGCCGGCGACCGAAGCCGCACAAGCGAGTAGTCCTCTCCGAGCGACCACAGCTCCATCGTCATTTCACGCGCCCAGTGCTCGGTCACGACCTCCATTGTGGCGACGCCATGACTCGAATCTCCGCGATACACATCTTGGACGAGGTTGATGATCTCCAAAGGGTCCGGCTGCGTCTGCGTCTCCGCCACCGCCACTGTCGCGAGACAGGCGGTGAGCACGAGACCCCGTGTCAGACCGTTGCGTTGTGCCATGTCTTCTCCTCTTCCGATGCGCGGTTGTCGCAGAGCCGCCTCTGAGACGCCAGGGCGTCGAGCCACTCATCCAGCGGTGTGCGGACTTCGACGAACACCGGAGTCCCGGTGCGAGCACTGAGCACACGTTGGACGGCTATCCTCTCGTCGTCGGTCAGTAGCCTGCGAGTACCGGAAACCGTTCGTCGTCCGCGCGCGGCTGCACCCCGAAGGCATTGAGCGCCATCGACACCATACGATAGCGCGCCGCCGTGGCGGCAATGCTGATCATCTGATGGGTGTCGTATTGCTCGGAGAGCACGGCCCATGTGTCGTCCGAGATCATCGAATCTCGATACATCTCATCAGCGGCGTCGATGAGGGCGCGCTCGGTCTCGTTCCAGCCATTCGCGTCCTTACCCTGGGCGATCCACTCTGGCTCGAGACCGTGGTCACGCGCCCGACCAACACTGCCCACGTGTTTTGCCCATTCATACACAGCTTGATTGTTCCAGCCGGTCCGAAGGATCAAGAGCTCGCGGTCGTGTGGGGCCAGTCGCGACCGCTCGGGGTTCAGAATATAGCCAGGGTTCGTGGCCCGGGCATCAGCCATGGCCTGATGCCGAGCGAAGGTCCGAGACACCCGAAGGCCCGGGCCGTCGAGCGGCTCGATACGCGGCGTGGTCAATGGGGGCTCCCGGTCGGGCGCCTCGACCCGATAGGCAACGGTTGCGGTCGGCATCTCCAATGCGGCCGTACGGTCAGGATCCGCCAGGGACGTATCGTCGGACGGGACATCCGGCTGCACCCCAAGCGAATTGAACACCACCGCGCGCGCGGTCGTATCGCTGACGGTCATGACCGCGTCGACGAGATTCAGCACGTCATACTGCGACGCCAGCGCCTCCCAGGTATTGTCGGACACCGAGGCGTTCTGAAACAGCTCATCGGCCAGCGAGAGCAGCGCCCGGTCGAACTCGCTCCACGTGTCGGCGGAAGACCCCTCGGCGATTCGTTGAACGTCCTCAGCGGTCACCCCGGCTTCGAGGGCGTGGTTCGCGTGGCTCGTCCACAGATTGGCACTCTGCGTCAGCCATGCCACGCGTAATGTCAAGATCGCGCGATGACGTGGTGACAGGGTTGAGTCTCGAGAAACGTAGCGCATGAACGGAAAGGTCCGGTCGGCCAATGCCGGTACCCGGGCCAACGTGCGTAGCGCTGAACCGGCGAAACCGTCGGCTTCATATTTCTCGACGACTTCTCGTTGCTCGTTGGTCCACTCCGCTTCGGCCAGAGGCGAAATGCGAGGAGCGCTCAGCCGGTTCACGAGCACGTTCGTGCCAGGGGCGTCGGCAATGGCGTGGGCTGGCTCGATCCGAAGGAGCACGCCGTCGTCCTCGTCGGTCAGGACATAGAGATACCCATCCGGTCCCTGCCGAATGTCGCGAACTCGCTGCTTGAGGTCAGCGAGTAGTGACTCGCGACGGATTTCCTGCCCCTGTCGGTTGAACACAATTCTCTGCACGTTCCCCGTGTGTGGCATTCCACCGACACGCATCGACCCGACAAACAAATTGCCATGCCACGCCGGAAAGTGCTCACCCGTGTAGAACGTCAGGCCAGACGGACCAATCGATGGCCACCACAGCACTTCCGGGCTCTCAAACCCGGCGAGCCAGGGCGTGTTGGTCACGGGAACACCGGAGTACTGTCGGCTGTATGACGCCACGGGCCAGCCATAGTTTTGCCCGGCGCGAATGATGTTGGCCTCGTCGCCACCCTGCGGTCCGTTCTCGGTCGCCCAGAGGTCACCGGTCTCGGGATGAAACGCGAGACCAAGCTGGTTCCGATGCCCCATGGAGTAGATCTCCGGCAGGTAGTCGACGCTGCCAAAGAACGGATTATCGACCACCGCCGACCCGTCGTCGTTCATCCGCATCAACTTGCCAAAATGCGTCGTCGGATCCTGCGCGTAGTCACCCGTATCGGCAAAGACATACGAGCCCCCGACCGTCATGAACAGCGTGCCATCCTCGGCAAACAGCACCCGTGACGCGGCAATGCCGCTGTCCAACCCTTCCGCCACAAAGATGTCTCGCACTTCAGTGAGCGCCCCGGCGTCGAGACGACCCCGGGCCAGCGCCACCGTCACGCCCGGCTCGCCATCCTTCTCGATGGCCTTGGAATAGCTCAAGTAGACGATGCGATCGTCGTCGGGATGGAGAGCGATATCCATCAGCCCCGCCCGTAGCGACTCCGAGGCCACCTCGGGCACACCCGGTATTGCGCGGTCCAGCAGTTGGCCGTCTCGAATGACACGCAATGTGCCTTTATCCCGCTCGGTCACCAGGATGTCGCCGTTGCGCCGAAATGCCATACCCCATGGATGTGACAGCCCAAGCGCCACCGGGACCACGCGGATCCGCGGGACCTCGGCCGTGCGCAGCACGAGCTGCTCGGCCGGCGGCGGCAATGCGGGCACGCCATCGCGTCTTTGGGCGGTCACCTGCGACCCAAACGACGACAGCAGCGCCAGCGCGCACGCGACGCCACAGACGGTTGAAGGACTAGGAACAGAAATTCGGTAGCTCATGGGGCCTCCGTGGACTGGAGCCGCTAATCTAGTGCTTCACGACGCCGATGCGCAAACCGAAACCTGCCGCGGCGATGGAAAGAGGACTGCACCTACGTAGACTCGTGCGCCAGAGCGACGGGCGCGTCCTCTGGCAGGGGCATACGGACGAGCAGCGCGGCGACCGCGTTGCAGGTGACCACCAGCGCCAGCAGTGTGAACATCGAGGAATATGATCCCGTCCGAGCTACCCACTGCGCCAGAAGGAGCGGACCGACCGCCGAGGCCAGCACCGTCAGCGCCTGCGCGGCGCCTTGAATCACCCCGAGCTGCCGTCGCCCGTAAGCGCGAGCCCAATACCCAAAGAACAAGACCATCACAAAGCCGCCGCCCAACCCCATCAACACGGCCCATCCCATCACCTGCCCCAGGGTCGCCAGATACGGTAGCACCGCCAAACCCGTCGCCAAAACGGCCATGGCCACGGCCATCAAGCGCGGCATCGACCAGCGTTCGGCGAGCCATCCGCCGGCAAAGTTCCCGACCAACGCCGTGAGCGCCGTCACGACCAGGGTTTGGTAATACACGCCCGCGCCAAATCCGCGGTCGGCCAGAATCGACTCGTTGAACAGACCGATTCCCGACGCCACCAGGCCATACAACGCCGCGCCAATCGCAAACACCCAGAAGGACGTCGTCGACACCGCATCCCGCCACGCCCAGCCGACCAGCGCGTCGTTCCCGACCGACGGCGCACCAACCCGGTGTGTCTCCGGATGCTCGACGACATCCTGGCCACGGTACTCGTCGGCTTCTTCTGCGGTCTCGCCGTCAACCCGAAGGCCCAATGTCTCCGGACCGCGGCGCGCCACCACCCAGGCAAGAGGGGTCAGACCAAGAACGAGTGCGGCGGCAATGCCGCCCCAGGCAGCGCGCCAGCCGTAGGTCTGAACGACAACGCCAACCAACGGGAACGCCAGCATAAAGCCGAGGCTCATCACCACGGAATACACGCCCATCGCAAACGAGAGCCGACGCACGAACCACTGCCCCACCATCGCCAGGCTGACGACCGACAACGCGCTCTGACCAACCCCCCGCGTCAATGTGATGAGCACGGCCATGACTGCCACCGTTGTCGCGACACTCATGCCCGCGACCACGATGCCCAAGAGTAGAGCCGTGGTCGTGAGGACGACCCTCGCCCCGAACCGGTCGAGTAACCGACCGACCGTGACGGCGCCACCAGCCCCGACCAGCGTCGCCCACAGATTGATTTCGGCCCAGGCCACCCGATCGAGACCAAAATCGGTGAGGATATGCTCTGTGACAATTCCGAGCCCCTGGGTCCGAGCAGGAAGCGTACCCACCATAGCGGCCGCCGCCAGCAGGACCACCGACCAGCCATAGTATCGACGGTGAGTCACCGATCGACTCTATCAGGTGCCGGACGCCGTCGAAGGTGAAGCCGTCTCGTCGACCTGCCGAAAGGAGCGCGCACCATGGCCTATACAGAAAACGTCGCCGAACGCGTACGGCAACGGTTCGCGCGACGCACGGACGTAGTCGAAAAAAAGATGTTTGGCGGACTCACCTTTATGGTGTCCGGCCACATGTGCTGTGGCGTCGTGGACGACGCGCTTATGGCCCGTGTCGGTCCTGACCAATACGAGGCCGCACTCGCGAGGTCAGGCGCCCGGACCATGGACTTTACCGGCCGGACGATGAAAGGCATGGTGTTTGTCGCAACGGCGGGATTCGCCTCGGATGACGACCTGTCATCGTGGGTGGGTCTCTGTCTCGCGTTTGTCGAGACCCTCCCCCCGAAGTAGATCATGACCGGGGTCGGCGGCATGGACCACGGGCTGCTAGGGGGCTTCCTCGATCACGAGAATGCGTTTGAATGGCTCTTCCTGTCCGTCCCCTTCGAAAATCTCTCTGCGATAGACCTCCAGGCCGTCCCCTTCCCGCGAGACGTAGATGACGTTGCCGTACCCCGCCCACCACGAAGCCGCGGCCGTTTCGGCCTGTGCCGGAACCAGATACGATTCGTAGTCGTCGCGCGTCAGTTCGCGATAGCCCGAAGCGGCTTCCGCCACCACCTCATGGCGGTTTCCGTTCACCACAAGGGCAACCTTGCCGACTGGATTGTCCTCGTTGTCTTGCATGATCTCGAACGACCACGAAACGGAGTGTTTCGGGACCGGCCTTCCCTCCGCCGCCTGCGCGGCGTTCTTCGAGGCAAGTGCCGAAACCGCTCCGAGGCGATCCGGCGCGGCGTTCTCTGCTGCAGGCGCGGCATCTTCGGCCGCCGGAGCCGCGATCTCCGGCACTCTCTCCGAGCAAGAGAACAGGAAAACCGTCGCCCAGAGCGCCGCGATGCATTTCAGGATCTTCGACATCAGGTAGCGAAGCGTCGGGGATTCTCCAGTCGATATCAAGTACCGAAACCGCTCCGAGGCGATCCGGCGCGGCTGTTCCGGAAACCAGGAAGCGATGGCGTTGCCGCTACTGGGTCGCCTGGAAGTGCATGGCGTCGCGGCCCCAGGCCCGGCCGCCGCTCTTCCAGCCGTGCTTCTCGAAAATTTCGACGGCCGCGACGGGCATGTTGGCGTATCCGGAAGCGCCCACCTTGTTGGCGGCCCACTTTTGCCTATTTCTGTTTTCGTTGGGATTCAAGTCGATCGCCACTCCCCACGAGTGCTTCGAAGTGGAGCTTCCATTGCGGACCTTCCTGTAATTGTAGATTCCGCCAAACACATCGAGGCCGTGCTCTTCCAGTCCGTCTTTTTCGAACTTCTTGAGGAGATCCCCGAGAATCGCGACGAGGCTGTCTGCGCACGTCGTGT
>Ga0310121_10001029_pt1 | contig 29431 bp, 37 predicted proteins | sample CB27_Tmax_986_MG_FD_203504 | JGI IMG/M metagenome (GOLD analysis project Ga0310121, IMG submission 203504) | Marine microbial communities from Western Arctic Ocean, Canada - CB27_Tmax_986 | ecosystem: Environmental > Aquatic > Marine > Oceanic | place: Canada: Western Arctic Ocean | collected... | reverse complement strand
TCGCTGAGAGCTCTCCGGAGGTCCTCGAGGTGTGGCTCCCGGGGAAGCCCCCGCAGTGGCCCATCGCCGGCCTCCTGCGAATGCTCGTGGGCCAGCACGTTCGTGAGCACGTCCGCGGAGCCGCGAACCCGGCCTGGCCGTAGTCCGGCCCGCCGACGAGCGCGCGATCCCGCCTTGGAGTGGCCAGCCAAGAGCGGCTACTCGGTCGTGTTCGACCCCTGGCGCCCGTAGACGGCTTCGATATCACCGGGGCACTCGCTCGCCCAGCGATGGACGTTCTCGAACACGCGTAGCTGCGACTCGAGATCGTGCGAGCGGGAGAGCGTCCCGGTCTCGCGCCGTTCCACCCACTTCTCGTGGAGACCCCGAACGCGGGACTCGAACGGTGTACCTTCCACCGCTTACCTCCTCGGAGTAGGTCGAGAACGCAAGAGGGCCGGGCGCGAACGCGCCCGGCCCCCCGCTTTGGGCCTAGCTCCTAGACTGCCGCTTCGCCGCGCTCGCGGGTGCGGACGCGCACCACGTCCTCAACGCTCGACACGAAGAGCTTGCCGTCGCCGATCTCGCCGGTCCCCGCGTTGTCGAGGATGGTCTCGATGACCTGCTCCGCGTGACTGTCATCGACGACGAGGACGAGCCAGGCCTTCGACAGGTACTCGACCCGGTACTCGCGTCCGCGCCACTGTTCGGTGATACCGCGCTGCTTGCCGTGACCCTTGACCTCCCAAACGGTGAGGCCGGGATAGCCGAGTTCTTCGAGCGCGTCCTTCACGGGCTCCAGCCGATCCGGCCGGATAATCGCTTCGATCTTCTTCATCGGTAGCTCCTTTCCAGGGCGCCGGCCGCGGCAGAGATGCCTGCGAGCACTGTGTGCGAGCTGAATCTACCTCCCGTGGTCACCGGCCGCCTCCGCCGAGTTGGCTCGGACCAAAGACGCCGGAACCGGAAGGGCCAAAGTCTGGGTAGGCGTCGATGCCGTGCTCTTCGAGGTCGAGGCCACGCATCTCCTCTGCCTCGCTTACGCGCAGGCCCATCGTCATCTTGATTGCAAAGAACAGGATGCCGGCGGTCGCCGCCGTCCAGGCGACGATGGCACCGATGCCGATGAGTTGTATCGCGAGCTGCTCGATGCCCCCGCCCAAGAGCAGGCCGTAGTTCGAGGGCTCGGCGTAGCCCGCCGAGATCATGCCGGCCTCGGAGGAGAGCAGACCGACCGCGATCACGCCCCAGATCCCGGCGAAGGCGTGCACGGAGACCGCCCCTACGGGGTCGTCGACCTTGAAGTTGTCGAGCATCTGCACACCGTAGTACATGACCAGCGCGGCGATGGCACCGATGACCACCGCCGCCCACGGATCGACCGTGGCGCAGCCGGCGGTGATGCCGACGAGGCCGGCGAGGATGCCGTTGATGGTCAGGCCAGCGTCGTAGCGGCCGGTCATCCACCGCGACCAGAGCATGGCCGTCACGCCACCGGCGGCCGCCGCCAGCGTCGTCGTTACGGCGATATGGCCCGCGAGCGCCGCGCCGCCACCCGAGAGCGCGAGGGTCGAACCCGCGTTGAACCCATACCAGCCGAACCAGAGGATGAACATCCCAATGGTGGCGAGGGCGATGTTGTGGCCGGGAATGGCCCGCACCTCGCCGTTCGGACCGTACTTCCCGAGCCGCGCGCCGACTGCGATGGCGCCCATCAGGCCCGCGATACCGCCCACCGTGTGCACGACGCCGGAGCCGGCGAAATCAACGTAGCCGTTTCCGAGCCAAGGGCCGTCGGGATCGTTGGTGAAGGCACCCATCCAGGTGTTCACGTCCCAGCCCCAGTGCACCACTACCGGATAGATGACGCCGGTGATGACGACCGTGTAGACCAGATAGGCCGCGTACTTCGTGCGGCCCGCGAGCGCGCCCGCGACGATGGTGGCGGCGACGGCGGCGAAGGCGAACTGGAAGAACCAGTCGGCGTAGCCGTCGAATTCGTTGAGGGCGAAGTTGCCGAGCCCGATGAAGTCGTTGGTGGCTGGGCCCGCGCCGTAGGCGAAGGCCCAGCCGACGAGCCAGAACGAAAGGCCGCCGACGCAGGCATCGATCATGTTCTTCATGAGGATGTTCGCCGTCTCCTTCGCGCGGACGAAGCCCGCGGTGAGCATGGCGAAACCGGCCTGCATGAAGAACACGAGGAACCCGGCGATCAGGAGCCAGGCGGTATCGAGTGCGCCGATGATGTCGTCGAGGGCAGCGCTGCTGTCACCCTCCTGGGCGGAAACCGCGGAGACCAGGCCCAAGGCCAGCAAACCGCCGGCGAGCAGCGCAAGCGGCCTGCGTGTGGCTGATAGGGCACCTTTCATTCGATCCTCCTCAGCCGCCCACTTCGGGGCGGACGATGGCAGCGAAAGTAGAGGCAATCGGTTTCTCCAGTGTTTCCGTCCCGTTTCCGGCAGGTTTCGAAACATACTGTTCACGTGGGAATTGACACCCGCCCAGGATTGAGACCCGCCCACGCCCGGTACGTGCGAGATTTCACAAGCACGGCGTCTGTGCTAGGATTCGGCGCGCTCCAGCGCCGCCGCCACGAGCGGCCAGGCGAGCGCGCGATCACCTCGGAACGAAACGGATGGCACCCGCGTGAACATCGTCGTTTGCGTCAAGCAGATACCCGATCCGGAAACCCCGGCATCGCAGTTCGCTGTCGACGAAGCGGCGAAGAAGGTCATCCCCGCCCAGGGCATCGCGCCCGTGGTCAACCCCTTCGATCCCCAGGCCACGGAGGCCGCGCTGCGTCTAAAGGATGCGGCCGGCGAGGGCACAATCACCGTCCTCAGCCTCGGCGAGGAGTCCGCGCGCGACGCGATCAAGCACGCGCTCGCCATGGGCGCGGACGAAGGCGTGCTCCTCACTGATCCCGCCTTCGCAGGCATCGACAACTTCCAAACCGCCGCCGCCCTCGCCAAGGCGATCGAGAAGATCGGTGACTGCGACCTCGTCCTCCTGGGGCGCGCCGCCGCCGACTGGGACATGGGCGTGGTGCCCACGGGCGTGGGCGAGCTCCTCGGCCTACCTGTCGTGACGATCGCGAAGGGGATCGAGGCCGAAGGCTCCACGCTCACCGTCCAGCGCGTGCTCGACGACGGCTTCCAGACGGTTCAGGTCGACCTCCCCGCCGTCGTCTCCGTCTCGAACGAGTTCGGCGAGCCCCGCTATCCCCAGCTGCGGCAGATCATGCTGGCGGCCAAGAAGACAGTCCAAGTCTGGTCCGCAGCTGACCTCGGCCTCTGCGAAGAAGAAGTCGGCGAGGGCAACCGCTGGCTGCCCCTCGAGGCGCTCTATGTGCCCGAGGTCGAGAGCAACGTGGAGATCATCGAGGGCGACTCGCCCGAAGAGAAAGCCCGCAACCTCGCGCTCAAGCTGCGCGAAGCGAAGCTCATCTAGAGGACGCCGATGTCTGGAACGCTCATCATCGCGGAGACGCTCGACGGGGCCCTGGCCCCGTTCTCGCACGAACTCATCGCCGCCGCCCGCCAGCTTGCCGATGGGGGCGCGGGCGCAGTCAGCGCCCTCGTCGCGGGCGACGAGTCGCTCGCGCAACTGCTCATCGAGCACGGCGCCGACACGGTCTACGTGGCGCCCACAGGGACCATCGGCGAGGGCCTCACCGAATCGGCCGGTGCCGCCGCACTGGCCGCACGCGAGGCCTCCGGGGCCGACATCGTGCTCATGGGCCAGACGAGCCTGGGGCGCGACCTCGGTCCGCTCCTCGCCTTCCGCCTGCGCACGGCCGTCGCAATGGACTGCGTCGGCTTGACGTTCGCGGGCGGGCGGTTACGAGCGACGCGCAGCTGCTACGGCGGCAACGCCCGCGCCGAGGTCACGTGGAGGAGCGATGTCCAGGTCGCGACGGTGAAGCTGAAGACCTGGGACGCGCTCGCGGCCGACGCGAGCCGCAGCGGCACCGTCACCCCGATCGAGGCCGCCGGCGACCAGCGCGTGACGGTCATCTCGACAGAGGCGGCGGAGTCGACCGGCGTGCGGCTCGAAGACGCCGAGAGCATCGTCAGCGGCGGCCGCGGCCTCGGCGATCCGTCGGCTTTCGAGATGCTCGAAGAGCTCTCGGGGATGTTGGGCGGCGCCACCGGCGCGAGCCGTGCCGCCTGCGACCTGGGCTGGTACCCACCCTCGCAGCAGGTCGGCCTGACCGGCAAGACGGTCACGCCCAACCTCTACATCGCCGTCGCGATCAGCGGCGCGAGCCAGCACATGGCTGGGATGTCGGGCGCGAAGAACATCGTCGCCATCAACCGCGACGGGGACGCCAACATGGTCCAGGTCGCCCGCTTCGCCGTCGTTGACGACTACAAGAAGGTCGTGCCGGCGCTCATCGAGGAGATCAAGAAGCTGGACTGAGGTCACGGCGGGCCCCGCGCGGCTTCGTCGAGCGCTGGCTCAGCGTCGCTCAGGCACCCGGCGCATGAGCGCTGCTCGGCTCTCTCCGCGATGAACCACGTCCGCATCGTCGCCTACCAAGAACGCTGCGGAGTTTGCGGCGATCGCCGGGGTGCTTCTTGAGGGCCTCGGCGACCTCGCGCTGCGCATCGACCACATCGGCTCGACCGCCGCCCCAGGGCTGGGGTCGAAGGACATCATCGACCTCCAGGTCACGGTGGCCTCGTTCACGCCCCTGGAGCCGTTGACAGCGGCGTTCGCGGAGATCGGCTGCCGCCTGCGAGACGTGCCGGATGTCGATCACCGCCCACCGGGCGACACCCGCCCCGCAAAGGAATGGGAGAAGCGCTACGCGCGCGAGCCCGATGGCGCGCCCGCCGCACGCACGGTCACGTTCGCATCGACGAGCGGACGAATCAGCGCTACGCCCTCCTCTTCCGCGACTACCTTCGCGGCCATCGCCCGGCCGCCGCGGGCTACGAGGCGGCGAAGCGCGCCCTCGCCCAGCTTCACCCTGGTGACATCGACGCCTACTTGGCCGCGAAGGACCCGATCTGCGACATCATCATGGCTGGCGCAGAAGCGTGGGCTGCCGCGACGAACTGGACCGCCAGCCCCTCGGACGCCTGAACGACGACACGTCGATGCCGGGAATGCGTGGAGCCTTCGCTCGGAATCGAACCGAGGACCTACGCATTACGAATGCGTCGCTCTTCCAACTGAGCTACGAAGGCGTGCCCCGAAACGTAGCGGGCGGGCCGGTCACTGTCGAGAGTCGGCCGGCGGGGGTGGCGGGGGCTCCGGTTCGAGGGCGGCAAGCCGATAGCCTGCAGCTCGGCCAAGCCGAGGTGCAGGCTATCGCCCTTGCCGTCGACGTAGCGGAGCGCCTCCTCGCCCGTGAGGCGCTGCCACCGCGGAGCGCCGCTGGCCGCCGGTAGTGAGTGGAGGCGGCGCGTGCCGTTCCCAGCGACGATCCGTTCGAGGCGCGCGATCCGATCGCTCAGCTCAGGACTCGGCTCGACCTCTTCGAGTGCGGCCACCTGGTCGAGGAAGCGCTGCCAACGGCCTGACTCGGCGCGGATGCGCTCGGGGCAGTTCTTTCCCGTCCAGTGGTGGTGCTGGACGATCCCCCCGCGGCCATGTCCCTGCCCATGCAGGTGGGCCACGAGCCAAGCGGCGTTCGCCGCGGCCGCTTCGGCGTCGATGCCCTCGTTCATGCAGATCTCGAGGCCGAGCGAGCGGGTGTTGCCGGGGCCGTTAAGGCCATCGCCGGCGTGCCAGCCCTGCTCGTCCCAGCGCAGCGACTGCCAGATCTCGGAATCGTCGATGGTCGCGTGCCAGGAATAGGGCGCTGAGCCTGCCAGCCAGAGCGCGTGGGCGTGAGCATCGGCGCCCGGCCGGCGGTTCCCGGTCTGGTGGATGGTGATGTACTCCGCGAGCCCGCCCGCGAACGGGCGGTTGGGGCGGTTCTCGCGGCGGGTGAGGAGCAGCTGGTGAATAGGCGGTGCCATGCCTCGAGCGTCCCATTGCCGGAGGCCAGTCCCGAGGGGTGCCTGACGCGACTTCCGTTGGCCCGGTCCGGCACCCGCGCCTACAGTGAAGCTGATGCCGACCTTTCGACACCTCTGGCTGTTGACTCAGCGGACGCTCATGGAGTTCGCCGATGACAACTGCACGCAGATGGCCGCGGCCATCTCCTACTACGTCCTGTTCTCCCTCTTCCCCCTGGTCATCTTCTCGATAGGCATCCTCGGCCTCGCTCTGCAGGACAGCGACATCCAGCGCGACCTGATCACCGAGCTGACCAGTCTCCTGCCTGTGGACGGGGAGGGCGAAGACAACGTCGAGACGGCCGTTCAGGAGATCTCCGGGCCCTCGAGCGGGGCGCTGGGGCTCATCGGGCTCGTGGGTATGGCTTGGTCGGCGAGTGCGATGTTCGGGGTGATTCGGCGCTCGCTGAACATCGCCTTCGACCTCTCGGGCAAGCGCCCGCTCGTGCGCCAGAAACTCGTCGACTTCGGCATGATGGCGCTGCTTGGCGCCATCTTCGTGACCTCGATCGGCGCGACGACGATCCTGCGGCTCGCGCGTACGGCCAGCGACGATATCCCCGTCCTCGGCGACGTTGCGACCGAATTTGGATTCGGCTGGGCCGTGGCTTCGTTCGTCCTGCCGATCTTCGTCTCCATCGCCGCTTTCGGGGTGCTGTACTGGATCGTCCCCGCGACCCATGTCCAGCTGCGCCACGTGTGGCCTGGGGCGATCTTGGCGGCCGTCCTCTTTGAGCTGGTGAAATTGGGCTTCGGCATCTACCTCGAGAACTTCAGCAACTACGACGTCGTCTTCGGATCGCTCGGCGCGGTCGTCGCCTTCCTCTTCCTCGTGTTCGTGAGCGCGAACGTGATGCTGCTGGGGGCGGAGGTGGCGGCCGAGTACCCGCGGGTCATGCGTGGAGACTACGATCAGACGGGCGCGCCGGGGGAGCAGCGCAGCCTTCGCCAGAAGGCCTGGCGCGCGGCCCGCGGGCTCGTCGTCCACGAGCAGCCGCAGGAGGAGGAGGCGAGCGCCCAGCGCCCAGCGGAACCAGCCCAGGACGACATCGGTAGCGCTGATCACCGAATCTTCTAGGTTGGCTTCGTACCATCGCAGCAGCGCTGTGCGAGACCGGGTCCAACGAACGTCCGAAGAGGAATCAGATGGCAGACGAACCAGCACGTAGTCCGATCCAGCGATACGGCGGATACGCCGTCTTGGTGATCGTCGCCGTCGCGGTCGCCGCGGCCGCCGTCTGGCTCTTTCTGTCTGGTGGTGACGAGGAGTCCACGCCGGTGGCCCAGCGCCCGGACGTCGGGCGCGGGCTGATCGGCCAGCCCGCGCCCGACTTCTCGCTCACCGACGCCCGCGATCCGGAAGCCGTCGTCAGCCTCTCGGACTTCCTCGGCAAGCCCCTCGTGTTGAATTGGTACACCACCGACTGCTCACGCTGTGAGGCGGAGATTCCGATCCTCCACGAACTCCAGGACGATCTCGATGGGCAGATCGTCGTCCTCGGGATCAACGTCGGCGCGGCCGGGACCGACGGCGCCGCCTTCCTGGACGACCTGGACGCGACGTACGCCGCCCTCGCCGACCCCGACGGGACTACCAGCGAGCTCTACGAGCTCGTCGACTCACCCACGACCTACTTCATCGACGCCGAAGGCTTCGTGATCGACGCCACCAGCGATCCCCTCGACCGCTCGGCGCTCATCGACCAGATCGGAAAGCTCGGGGTCGCCTACGGCCTCATCGACTCCCACCGTCCCGAGGTCGGTGAGCCCGCGCCAGACTTCGCACTGATCGATGCTCGCAATCCCGCCGGCGTCGTGCGTCTCTCCGACTTCCGGGGGACGCCGCTGGTGCTGAATTGGTACGCCACCTGGTGCGGCCCCTGTCGTTCGGAGATACCGGACTTCCAGGCGGCCTTCGAAACCCTGGACGGGAGGGTCGTCTTCCTCGGCGTGAACCTCCAGGAGTCGGCCAGTGACGCGGTGGGCCTGCTCGACGACCTCGAGGCGACGTACCCGGCCCTACTCGACGCGGAAGGCGCGGTTGCGGAGCACTACCGCCTGGTCGGCATGCCCACGACCTACTTCATCGACGCCGAGGGCATCGTCGTGGCGTTCGGCACCGGCCAGATCATCGAAGAGACGTTGGCCCAAGAACTGGGGAAGCTGGGCTTGGTCTATGCGCCGCCTGAGGACTAGCGGTAGCGGCTAGAGATCAGCGACGCGCGGGGCGATCTCGGCGGCGAGGTACTCGGGCACCTCGTCTGAGTCGAAGTCCATGTGCTGGAAGACCATCTCCTGGAGGCCAAGCTCGGCCAAGCGGCCGAGCTTCTCGACGACCTCCTCCGTGGTCCCGCTGAGAAGGCCGCGCCCCTCCATGCGCTCGCGAAATGCCTGGGGCGAATCGTCGGGCCCTGCCCCGAAGTGCGCCATCGTCTTCCGCGCAACCCCCCTCCAATGCGGCCTCGTTCGGGGCCGCAAGCGGAAACAGCATCATTGAGCGGGCGATGGTCGCGGGATCACGATCGACCGCCTCGCAATGGCGTTCCAGGACCTCGCACTTGTGGGCGTAGCCCTCCGGCTCCGTCACAGTGACGCAATTCCATTCGTCCGCGTGCTCGGCCGCGATCCGCAGGGTGCGGCGCTCGCCCGCACCGCCGATCAGGATCGGTGGCTGGCCCCCGGCCGGCTTCGGCTGATAGTTCGCAGCATCGAGCTGGTAGAAGCGACCCGGGAACGAAGCCGGGCTCTCGGTCCAGAGCGCGCGCATCATCCGCACGGCCTCGTCGAGCCGGTCGAAGCGCTCCTTGAGCGGTGGGAAGGGAATGCCGTACGCGCAATGCTCGGCCTCGTTCCAGCCGGCGCCCAGCCCCATGACGAAGCGACCGCCGCTGAGGAGGTCCAGCTGGGCAGCCATGCGGGCATCGTTTACCGGGCGGCGAAACGTGATCGGGGTGACCAGGGCGCCGAAGCGGTAGGCGTACGCTTCGCGCGCGGCCACGGCGAAGGACAGCTACGCTTCGAGCGATTGCAGCTGCCGCGCGCCGGTGAAGTAGTGGTCGGACCGAAAGAGCGAGGCGAAGCGAAGCCGTTCCGTGAGCGCAGTGATATGCAACCAGCGCTCCCACGTGAGGTCGTTCTGGCCCTCGGCCATTAGCCCGATGCGCACGCTCGCAGCCCCCTGCCGGAACCGCGATTCTACGCGGGCGCGCGCGCGCCGCCCTGCGCCCGCCAACCGACAACCCGCTTCGGCTGGATGCGGATAACGGGGAGGCGCTCGAGCGCCATCGCGCGGTACTGGGGGTAGCGGGCGCGTAGCGCCGCCAAAGCCGCGGGCCAGGCCCCGCCACTGGCCACGACCAGCGCGTCGCCCTCGAGGCGGACCCAAGCCAGACGCTCCCAGCGGTCCTCGTAGTGGTCGACGAGCAGCGCCACGCGAGGGTCGCGTTCGATGTTGCGCAACCGCGCGAGGGGCCCGCCCTGCTTCGGCTTTTCGTCGATCGCGATGGCAATGTCGCCTGCGACGAGAGCGAAGCAGACGGGGACGAGCTGGGGCAGACCTGTCGCGGCGATCGTGCCCAAGGTCCCGGAGCGGGCGTCGTCGAGGAGTTGTCGCTGCCACGTCTCCACGGAGCGCACTCTCGTCGGGGAGGCCCTCCGTGTCCAGGGGCCGCAGCTGCGGTAGAGTGCCGCCATGGTCGAGACCGTCATTGCGGGTGACTTCGGCGGCACGAACCTGCGGGCCGCACTCGTGAGCGACGCCGGTGAGATCCTCACGCGGCAGCAGATCCGCACCCCCGCAGACCTCCCCGCCCAGGAGATCGTGGCGCAGGTCGCGGATTTGCTGGAGAGCGTGAAAGCGAGCGATGCAGCCGCGCCAGAGGCGGCCTGCATCGCCGCCGCCGGCCTGATCGACGCAGAGAGCGGCACCGTGATGGTATCGCCCAATATCCCCACCTTCCGCAACCTCGTCCTCACGACGCCCGTAGCGGAACGGATCGGGATCCCGACCTACATCGAGAACGACGCCTCCGCAGCCGCGCTGGGTGAGTTCCGCTTCGGCGCCGGCCGGGGCGCACGGCACACGCTTCACGCCACCCTGGGGACGGGCATCGGCGGCGGGATCGTCATCGACGGGCGGCTCTACCGGGGGGCGAAGGGGCTCGCCGGTGAGATCGGCCACATCGTCCTGGACCCCACGGGGCCGCCTTGTCCTTGTGGGTCGCGCGGATGTCTCGAGGCGCTCGTGGGAGGCGTCGCCTTTGCGCGGCGCGCGCAACGCCTGCTGGACGAGGGCAAGGCACCGATCCTCGCCGAGATCGCAGCGAATCGCGCACCCACAGCCGCCGACCTCTCCGCGGCCGCCGCGCAGGGCGAGGCCGCGGCCGCGGCCGAGATCCAGAACGGCGGCCACTTCCTCGGCCTCGGATTCGGCGGCATCGTGAACGTGCTCAACCCCGACGTCGTCACGCTCTCGGGGGGCCTGCTGAGCATGGGCGAGCTGCTGCTCGAACCGATGCGCGAAGCGATGGCCTCGCTCGCTTATGGCCCCGCCACGGACACGCCCGTGCGCACGAGCGAACTCGCCGAGGACGCGGGGTTATTGGGGGCGGCGGCCGTCGCCTTCGAGCGAGCCGGCGAGCGTTAGTTCCTCAGGAGAGGGTGCGGGTGAGCAGCTCCGCGGCGTAACGCGTGCCTACCTGCCCCTTCGCAATCATCTCGTCGAGTTCCGCCCGTGAGTACCCCAGGAGTTCGAGGTAGGCCCAGTCGTTGTGCTCGCCGATGTTGGGCGGGGGCAGACGGATCGCGTTAGGCGTGTTCGCCAGCTTGAACGGCATACCCGGATGGCGGTGCGTCCCCAGCCCCGGCTGCGTCACCTCTTCGAAGAACCCCCGCGCGTTGAGCTGCGCATCGGCCTGCGCTTCGAGGCCGTCATGGGTCGGCGCGGCGCATACCCCTTCCGCCTGGAGCGCGTGAAACAGCTCCTCCTTCTCCCGGGGCCGGGTGAGGTCGCTCAGGGCCTCGTCGAGCGCCGCACGGTGCTCCAAGCGCAGCGCCGGTGAGGCGAAGCGGACATCGTTCGCGAGCGCGCCGGCGCCGAGGACCCGACAGAGGGCACCGAACTCCGCGTCGGTGGCGACATCGATCGCGATCCACTGATCCTCGCCGCGGGTGGGGTAGACGTCGTGGGGGGCGTGCCAGGGGTGGGTGTTCCCGAGCGCCGTCGTGACGCGGCCGTTCATCGCGTAGTCGAGCAGGAACTGGCCGAGAATAGGCAGGAACGACTCCGCCAGCGCCATCTCGATCTGCTGGCCCACGCCGGTGCGCTGACGATGGAGAAGCGCCATCGCTACGGCCAGGGCCCCATGCACGCCGGCGATCGCATCCGAGGCGAGGGCGTCGCCCGTGAGCTCGGGGCCCGCATCGGGATAGCCTCGCAGGAGGGTGTGCCCGACCGTCGCTTCGGCGTGCATGCCGAAGCCTCGGTAGTCGCTGTAGGGCCCGTCGAGGCCGAAGGCGGGCATACGCAGCATGATCAAGTTGGAATTGACGGCACGCAGCGATTCGTAGCTGATGCCGGCTTTCGCCATCGTCGTGGGCACGTTGTTCTCGATAAAGACGTCGGACACGGCGACGAGCCGCTGCAGCGCTTCGCGGCCTTCCGGAGCCATGATGTCGCACGTCATCGAGCGCTTGTTGCGGGCACCGACGTTGAAGCTGGGGCTGCGGTTCCAGGGGTCGTCGCGGGGATCGAAGTCCGGGTAGGCGGTGAGTGTCTGCCCCTGCTCGGCGATGCGCTGTGCCTGCTCCTTCGTAAGCGCCACTTCCGCGCCACGGGTGGTGGGCTGGATCCGATTGACCGGCTCGACGCGGACGACCTCCGCCCCCCAATCTCCGAGGATCTGGCTCACGTGCGTGCCCGCCCAGACGACCGTGACCTCGGCCACCCGGACGCCCTCGAGGGGGAGCGCGCGGGGCGCGGCCGCGCCCGCCTTGGAGCGAGCCCGCTCAGTACGCGGGGCGAAGGGAGCGTCACCATCGTGCTCGCCGAGCAGGGGAGCACGAGCGGCCGGGGGGCGGGGGGTTGCGGACATGATGAACGGCCGCCCCGGGTAGGCGAGCCGGCCGGCCTCCGGATGGTCGATCGCTTCCCACACGTCCCGCGCGCGGAAGTGCGGGTCATCGAGCAGATCCTTCGCGGTCTGGAGGGCGCCACAGGGGAGGTTCTGCTCCTGCGCGAGCGCGATGATCTCCCGCTTCGGCCGTTCCGCGAGCCAGGCCCGGTAGGAGGATTCGATCTCCTCGGCGAGCGCGGTTGGCATCAGCGTTGCCGGGGCGTCGATCTCGGGATGCTCAAGCAGATCGGCCCGTCCGATCAGGCGGAGGAGGCCGGGCAGGCGGGGGCCGGCGCCGTGGAGGTTGATGTGGCCGTCGGCGCAGGGGCGAACGCCCGAGCCGACGCGCAACGCGGTCGCACCCCGCCCGCCGCCCACACCGGCGTAGGACGCCGCCAGGAGGGCGGCGCTGCGGCGATCGCGTGAGCCCGCCTGGCACTCGTTCACGGCAAGGTCGATCCAGTCGCCCTCCCCGCCGGCTTCGACCCGCAACCGCACGAGCACGGCCGCGAAGCCAGCGATGATCCCGGCGTGGTAGTGGGCGAAGTGGCCGGCGTGCTTGAGCGGGCCCAGGCTGGGATGACCGGTGGCGAGCAGGGGGCCACCCATCGCCTGAAGGGTGATCTCGGAGCCGCGATACCCGCGGTAGGGGCCGGTCTGGCCGAAGGGCGTGATCGATACGAGTACGAGGTCATCGCGCTCGGCCGAGAGCGCCTCCCACCCCCAACCCGAGACCACCGCGGAACCCGGAGGAAAATCCTCGAAGACGATATCCGCTTCGGCCGCGAGCGCCCGCACCTTCGAAGCGTTCTCGGGGTCCGTCACATCGAGCACGCGGGAGCGCTTGTTCGTGTTCAGGTGGAGGAAGAGTCCAGAGCGTTCCGGGTGGGGCTCGTCGCCGGGGAAAGGCCCGAAACGACGCAGAGGATCGCCTCCCGGTGGCTCCAGCTTGAGCACATCCGCACCGTAATCGGCGAGGAGCTTCGTCGCGTAGTGGCCCGCGACTCCCCGGGTGAGATCGAGGACACGGGTTCCAGCCAGCGGTCCAGCCATCGGGCGCGCACAATACCACCACGCGGGAGGGCGTAGGCGCGAAGGCACGGAGCCGCCCGGCTGAATCCGCCCGATCCCGCGAGACGTATAGGAAGCGACGGCCGGGTTCTGCCCGTACGTTAGGAGGGATAGGCCACGCCGCCGCAGGGCGGCGCGGTCTTTCCAAAGGCGCCGCGAGGAGTGCTCTGGGGACCGACGTTCCCCGGCTTTTCCCAAATGCGCCATCGGGAGTGCCCACCGGAACCAGTCTCGCTGGCTCGGAGCAGGATCTCATAAACTCGCTCCCTCGACTGCTTCGCGGGCGCTCTCGCGCCCAGCTTCGCGCTCGCTCGTTGTCTTTGGTCGACCACCCCAGGCGCCAGCGGCCACGGGCCCGGTGGGTGGGCGCTGCAGGCAGCGTCGCTCCCTAAGCCCTCGACTGAGTACCGGGTCGCGGGCATGCTCCCCCGATGGAATCGACCCTGCTCACGATCGATACCGCGGACCGGCGCGTCATCGACGTGACCGACGAGGTCTCGCGCTTCTGCGCCCAATTCCACGACGGCCTCCTGAACGTCTTCGCCCCGCACGCAACCGCGGGCGTTGCGCTGATGGAGACCGGATCCGGCTCGGAGACGGATCTCGACGAGCTCGTCAGACGGCTGCTCCCACGGGACGATCGTTACGCGCACGCTCATGGCTCGCCCGGGCATGGTGCGGACCACCTCCTGCCTGTCCTCGTGAGCCCGTCGCTCACGGTGCCGGTCGCGGACGGCAGTCCGTTGCTCGGAATCTGGCAGCGGATCGTGCTCGTCGACTACAACGCCGACAACCCGGAACGCCGGTTGCGCCTTAGCTTCTTGGCGGGCTGAGCGAGCGCAGCGGCCGGTCGGCGAGCGCGCAGACGTAGCAGTCGAGGGACGCCCAGGGAGGTGGGGCCCGGGCGCAGCGAGCTATAACCCAGCGAGCACGGAGGCGAGCGGCCGCTAGGCCGGGGAGCCGCAGCAGTCGAGCGTGGGAAGGGGCGGGGGTGAGGGGCCCGAGCGAAGCGAGCTATATCACTTCTTAGCAGGCGCCGCGCTCGACCACCTGCTCACAGTGCGAGGCCGCCCGCACGGAGACGGTCCCCATCTGCGCGAAGGGGCCCATGAAGCCCTCGACTACCGCCGCGTCGGGGGCGTCGACGATCAGGTCGAGCTCATGCCCGCCATCGACCACGGCCTCGGCCAGGATCGTGATGCCCGCCTGGGGCGCCCCGGCAAGGATCTGCAGGAGTTGTGGCGCACGTTCCGCATCAGCGGCGGGGCAAGCGGCCGCGTCGTGTTTGTGCTGGACCACGAATAGAGACATGGGGGACCTCCGCAGATGGATTCTGGGGGCAGGAGAATCAGTAGCGGTGAGTCTACCGCCATCGCCGCCGACCTCGTTGCGAGGGCGAAGCGGAGAAGCGTACGGTGCCGTCCATGAACTACGACGACCTGTTCCACATCGGCATCATCGTCCCCGACATGGCTCAGGGGATGGCGGAGATCGCGAAGCGCTTCGGCGTGACCTTTCCCCGGCCCCCGGGGACGAGCGAGGTGATCGTACGGACCGCCGCGGGCGAGGCCAAGGTCGGCGTCCAGGCCGTCTACACGGCCGAGGGCCCGCCCTATCTGGAGCTGATCGAGGGCGTAGCGGGCACCGTCTGGGAGGCCGGCGAAGGCTCGCGCATCCACCACCTCGGAGCCTTCGTCGACGACATCGAGGACGAGGTCCAGCGACTCACGGCGGAAGGCGCCGAGCTCGAAGCGACGCTCGATATTCGAGGCGGCCTGCTTGCCGTCTCGTACGTGAACAGCGCACTCGGCGTTCGTCAGGAGCTGCTACCGGCGACGATGCGCGAGGGCATGATGGCCAACCTCCAGGCGGAGGCGCCGTAGCCGCCACCCTGCCGCGACGGGGTTCGCCTCACGAGCGGCGTAGCTGTGCCGCTCCTGACCGACCAGGAGAAACATTTTCACGGCGGCGTCATCCTGCCCGAGACAGCGCAGGGCATGGAGAGTTCGGCGTCACCCAGCCACGACCGCCCGGTTCCGCCACGATCGGCGCACACCAAGGCTGGCATCTCCGGATTCTCCTCGCACTGCGCGCATACGGCGGCGGCCCGCCCTACCCCGGGAGTAGATCTCGAGGCTATGCCCGGAGAATCGTCGGGGAGGCGGGCGAGGGAGCGCGTATCCGCCGCCTCGGTGGCTTCGTCGACGATCACGAGGGGGAGGCGGAGGGCTCACGCGCGTCGGGGCCGAGCCCGAATTGGCGGGCGGCGGCCCCCTCGATTCGGGCTCGGCCTCCATCAACGGGTTGCGCCTGGAACTGATCCCTCGTCCAGCCGCGGGGGGAATCCCCCTTGAGCGGTTCCGGCTGCAGCACCTCGCCGGGCGGGCCGTCGAAGACGACACGGCCGTCGTGGATCACCAAGCCCCTCGGGCTCCTTGCCTCAGCTCGGGAAGAGCGGAGGAGCGCCTAGCTGTGGCCGATCCAGGCGGTGATGCGCCAGCCCTCTTCGGCCTGCGCCACGACGTAGGACGCGTCGAAGCGCACGTACTCCTCACCGTTCTTGCGGTAGCGGCCGCAGTCGACCGTGACGAACGCAGCGGTCGGGCTCGTGAAGGTCACATCCACGGTGTGGAGGACGCTGTGGTCGTAGTCCTCGGGGAGGCCCGCGTGAGCTGCCGCCCAACGGGCGTCGGACTCTTCCTCCGTGGCGATGAGATTGACGCGGCCACCGCCGATGCCGAGCGCGGGCACGTGACAGTAGGGCCGCATCATCTTGGGATCGCCCGCGTGAAAGGCGAAGCCAAAGGTGTCGCTGTACTCACGCACCCAGGCAGCGAGCGTTGCTTCGTCGGTCATGACAACCCCCGCGGGCATTGTCGCAGTTCGAGGGGTCGGAGGTCCTAGTCCGTGGCCTCGGCCTCGGCCTCGCGCTCCGCGATCAGGTATGCGCAGGTGAGGTCACCCGCGGGGCGGTGGGCCACGCGCCTCACGGAGCGCTCGGGGAAGAAGTCCTGCAGGAGATCGCGTTCGGCCTGGCAGATCGCGGGGTGCTCGGTCGCCAGCCGGAGGATGGGGCAGTGGTGCAGCACGAAGCGCACGTCGCCCTCATCGTCCGCTTCCGTCTTGCTGAGGAAGCGGTCCTCATCGAAGATCTCCGGGAGCTGCTCCGCGCGCGCGACGGGATCGAGAGCGGCGAGCCGCTGGCCGTGTCGCTCACTTCGGCGGGCGGCGCCATCGCGGAAGTACGCTTCGAGCGCGCCCGGCGCGTGTTCCTCAGCAAAAGCCGCAAAGCCAAGAACGACGCGATCGTAGCCGTTAGGGAAGAGGCGCTGCCCGCGCTCGGTCAGGGAGTAGAGGCGCCTGCGCCGCCCGGGACCGTGCCCGAACTGCTCGAAGGAGACGAGCCCCTCGCTCACAAGGATCGCCAGCTGCTGGCGGACGGCGCTGGGGGTGACGTGGGTGGCGGCCGAGAGGCCATCCACCACACCCTCGCCCTCACGCTTCAGGGTAAGAATGATCTCGCGCGCCGTCTGCGAGAAGCCTTCGAGAGGTGAATAGTCGCGCTGCGACTGAGGGACATCCTGCATAGGACCCTAGGGTTCGAAGCTAGCACACCTGCTCCCACAACTAAAGCGCCCGGCCCCCGCGTGACGCTCCCCTGGAACACGCGCATCGAGTTGACTGGAGCGCTGGGAGGAGCGATAATAGCTGGTCAGCTGTGGGCCGGACCCTGGGTCGAGCCAGGGGCGTCCGTCCACGCTCACTTGTACGATGTCCACGCCAATCCGGCCCAGCTTCGCCAGGTGATCATGAACCTCGCGATGAACGCGGCCGAGGCCGTCGCGGATGTCGGCGAGGTGACCATCAGGACCAGAGTCATTCGCGAGCGGCGGCCCCCAGGAGCAGCCGCGAACGTCGCCGCGGTCCCCGTCCCGTCCGGCGATTACCTCGCCCTGGAGGTCCGCGACACGGGTGCGGGAATGGATCCCGCTACCCAGGCTCGCGCCTTCGATCTGTTCTTCTCGACGAAGGGTGGCGAGCGCGGGCTCGGCCTCGCTCGCGCGCGGGCGATCGTGGCCGCCCACGGCGGCACGATCGCGATCGAGAGCGCCCTCGGGGCGGGGACGACCTTCACGGTCCTACCCCCACGCGCTGCCGGGACGCCCCCCGAGCCAGCCAGCGCAGAAACGAGCGCGGCTTGGGAGGCCGAGGGCAGCGTCCTCATCGTCGACGACGACCTAGGCATCCGCACGCTCGCAGCGCGCATCCTTGGGGGGGCAGACCTCCGCATCGAGCTCGCCAGCGATGTCGCTGAGGCGCTTGGGCGCATCCGCAGCAGCCGCGAGGCTTTCGGCTGCGTGCTGCTGGACCTCACCCTGCGAGGCGGGAGCGGACTCCAGGTCCTGGAGCATCTCCGCGACCAGGGGGCGGCGAGTACGGTGGTGCTGATGACCGGCCAACCCTGCGCCGAACTCCGCGCCCGGGCCGCCGCGCTCGGCGTGACCACGGTTTTGGAGAAGCCATTCGACAGTTCCCAACTGCGCACGATCGTCGGCGCGGCGCTCGCCCAAAGCCAGGGCGCGTAGCCCAGAACATCCGTTCCGGTATAGTGGCGATATGTCGTCAGATGAGCGGGTCGTTGACGTGGCCGCCCATGATGACGATGAGGTCCAGGCGGAGCGCACGCTGCGGCCGCAGCGCATCGGCGACTTTCCCGGCCAAGATCGGATCAAGGAAGTTCTGGGGATCGCGATCGAGGCGGCCCAGAAGCGCGGCGATCCGCTCGACCACCACCTTTTCTACGGACCGCCCGGCCTGGGCAAGACCACGCTGGCGCACATCCTCGCCGCGGAGATGGGCGTTGCCATCCGCACGACCAGCGGTCCCGCGATCGAGCGGCCGGGCGATCTCGCCGCGATCCTCACGAATCTGAAAGAGCACGACGTGCTCTTCGTCGACGAGATCCACCGCCTCTCCCGCGCCGTCGAGGAGATCCTCTATCCAGCGATGGAGGAGTACGCGATCGACCTCGTCATCGGGAAGGGCCCGGGCGCACGATCGATCCGCCTCGCCCTGCCCCCCTTCACCCTCATCGGAGCGACCACGCGCTACGCGATGATCAGCGCGCCCCTGCGCGATCGCTTCGGCTCGGTCTATCGCCTCGACTTCTATGACCTGCCCACGCTCACCGCGATCGTGCAGCGCTCGGCTGCGCTCCTGGGCATGGATCTGGGCGTCGAGGCCGCCGAGGAGATCGCCGGCCGATCGCGGGGGACGCCCCGGATCGCCAATCGCATCCTCCGCCGGGTGCGCGATTACGCCGAGGTACGCGCCGATGGCCTAGCCACGATCGAAGTCACGCGCGCCGCCATCGACCTCCTCGAAGTCGACCCGCTGGGCCTGGACGAGATCGACCGGCGCATGTTGCATTCGATCATCGTGCAGTTCGAAGGCGGGCCCGTCGGCCTCGAAACGATCGCGGCCGCGATCAGCGAGGAGTCGGACACGGTCGTGGACGTCTACGAGCCGTTTTTGCTGAAGTGCGGACTGATCCAGCGCACCCCCCGCGGCCGCGTCGCGACCGCGGCCGCCTACCGCCACCTCGGGCTTGAGCCGCCCGCGCGCGAGGGCGCGCAGCCCAAGCTTTGGGGCGAAGGCGCGCTCGAGAGCCCCGACGACGGCGACCCCGAGTTGTCCGTGAGCGCTCCAGCCTCTCATGATTGACCCGCCAGCCGACTGGCGGCGGGGGACGGATGTTCGAACGAGCAGTACTACCCAACGGGCTACGGGTCCTAACCAGCGAGATGCCCCAGACACGATCGGCCACGATCAGCGTCTACGTGGGCGCGGGGAGCCGCTACGAAGAGGACGCCGAGGCGGGCCTCTCCCACTTCCTCGAGCACATGCTGTTCAAGGGCGCCTCACGGCGTCCGACCGCGCAGGAGATCTCTGAGGCGATCGAGTCCGTGGGCGGCGTGCATAACGCCGCCACCGATCGCGAACTCACGGTCTACTACGCGAAAGTGCCGGACTGGGCGGCCGCGGAGACGATCGACATCCTCGCCGACATGGTCAGTGCCCCGGAGATGGATCCCGGAGAGCTGGAGAAAGAGCGCAACGTCATTCTCGAGGAGCTCGCGAGCGTCGAGGACAGCCCCGGCGAACTCGCCGCGATCCTCACGGACGAGACCCTCTGGCCCGATCAGCCGCTGGGGCGGAACATCGGCGGCACGCCCGAGAGTGCCCGCGACCTGCCCCTCTCCACAATCACACGTTACTTCCGGTCGCAGTACGTGCCCTCGAACATGGTCCTGTCGGTCGCTGGCAACGTCGAACATGAGGCGGTCCTCGAGGCCGCCGCGCGCTGGCTGGGCCCGCTGCCGAGCGCCGCGCCGGCGCCCTGGCACGCCGCCGTTCCGCGCGATCAGCAGCCGCGGGTCGCCGTGCGCACGAAGGCGACCGAGCAGGCGCATGTCTGCCTTTCCTTCCCCGCCCTGCCCCTCGCCCACCCCGACCAGTACGCGGTGAGCCTCGTCAGCGCGCTCCTCGGCGAGGGCATGTCGAGCCGCCTCTTCATCGAGCTGCGCGAGGAGCGCGCGCTCGTCTACGACGTCCACTCCTATGTGAGCGAGTACCGCGATGCGGGCGCCTTCACCGTCTACGCCGGCTGCGACCCGGAGAACGCTCGCGTCACCCTCGAGCTCGCGACCCGTGAACTCGAGCGCTTCCTCAGCGACCTCACCGACGCGGAGCTGGGGAAGGGAAAGCGCATGGTCGCCGGACGCATCCAGCTACGCATGGAAGATACCCGCGCCGTCTCCGGCTGGCTCGGCGGGCAGGAGCTGGTGCTGGACGAAGTCCTCACGGTCGATGAGGTGGTGAAGCTCGTCGAAGCCGTAACGATCGACGACGTGCGCCGGGTCGGGCGCGCGATCCTGCGGCCCGAACTGGCCACGATCGCGGCTGTCGGGCCCTTCGAAGACGACGCGACCTTCGCCGGCATCGTCTGATGGCGCAGCGCGCGGGCGCTATCTGATGGCGCGACGCGCCGGGGTTATCTGATGGCGCAGCGCGCCGACGTTACCTGATGGCGCAGCGCGCCCGGGTCACCTGATGGCGGAACGCGCCATCTTCGGGCCGCCCGCTGCGCAACCCCTGGAGGGAGGCACGTTCCTGAGCGTGCACGTCGTGTCCGTGCACGAGGGGCGACTGGTTGCGTTCGATGTCACCGCTCCCGAAGCCGAGGGGCGCTGGCTCCCATGGGCGATCCTTGACCACGGCGGCAACCCCTACGAGGCGGCTTCCGCACTCATCGACGACTGGTGCCACGGCAGCACGATGACGGATCTGCGGCTCGTTGACGTCATCTCCCGCGCAAGGCCCGGCCCGGCCTGGGAGCTCGCACTGGTGTTTCGCGCCGAGCTCGCTCGCACCCCCGGCGGGGATACGCGGCGGCAGCCGCACATCTGCGCCGAGGGCGACTACGAGGGCCTCAGCGGATTCGGCGCGGTCGAGATCGAGCGCTGGCTTGCGGGAGATGAGCCCGTGCAGCGGGAAGCCGGCTCACCGTTGGTGTTCTGAGCTTGATCGGCGGGAGGGTGCGAGAGCGACGAGTAGGCTGCAACGGTGCCCGTACCTCGGCCCCCGACCCTCGATCGTCGACGGCGATGACTTTCGGCGACTCAGCCGGAACGGGCCACGGTTTGGCGAGGACCTGATAAGCGCCTCTACACCTGGGGCTCGCTTCACTGGCGAGTTCGAGGTCTTCTCCCCCAACGGACGGCACCTCGGCAGCGTGGACCCAAGAACAGGCAGGAGTAGGAAGCTGGCCATCAGGGAACGTAGACCGGAACTGCAGGGTCGATGAACTTTGTAGAGCAGTGGCTCGCAGGTGAAGCGAACGCAGCCGATATCTATTGTTCGCGGATCGCTGGCACGAGAGCGACGGCTCCAATGAACTCCATGAATATCTCGGACTGACCTCCTCCGAATACGATCTTTGGATCGAGCGACCTGAGGCGCTGCGCTTCATCCTCGCCTCGAGGAGGCAGAACGTCCCCGTCCGAGACCTTCTCGAGGACGGCCACGAGCGACAGGAAACGGTTGGCGATCTCAACCCCGCCGAGGCCGAACAGGTGCTCCGGTGGCTCGAGCGCCCGCAAGGCGCCTAGGTCGAACTGACGCACGTGCCCATCCTGATCGTGATTCGCCCACGAGGCTCCTGTACGCTAACTGTCCACGACGCAGGACCCTCCAGCGCCACACGCGGCTTCGTGGGGGAGCACGAGATGACCGGCCTCGCCACCGACCTCGACCAGCCTTTCGCCCGCAGCCCCGAGAAGTGAGCGATGCCCCTCGCCCGCCGAAGCCCCTGGCGGATCTCCTGGATGAGTTCCGGCTCCTGGACCGCGATGAGCGGGTCGAGTACCTGATCGAGTACGCGCACGAATTCGAGAGCGTCCCGGAGCGAATCGCGACCCGCCCCTATTCCGAGGATCATCACGTGAAGCGCTGCCAATCGGATGTCTTCGTCTGGGCGGAGACATCCGGTGAGGACGCGCAGAAGTACCACTTCGCGGTCGAGAACCCCCAAGGGATCTCGGCGCAAGCGTTCTGCGCGATCCTCGACAAGACAGCCTCCGGCGCGCGGCTGGCGGATGTCGCAGGGATCCCCGGCGACATCGTCTTCGACATCTTCGGCAGGGATATCTCGATGGGAAAGGGCGAAGGGCTGGTGGGCATCGTCACGGCCGTTACCGAATTCGCGAAGGGGGCCCTGGCGGAGCGGGCGACGGCTTGAGGCCGCCTCCCGTCGTCGCCGAGCAGCGCAGCGATGCCTGAGATTCCGGACCTCGAGGCGATTCGCGGCTTCCTCAACGAGCGTCTCCCAGGGACGGCGGTGACGGCGGCCGAGGTCAAGATCCCCTACATCGTGCGCACGGGCGCGAACGCGCTCATGGAATCGCTGCCCGGCGATGTCTTCGGGGAGACACAGCGGCACGGCAAGTTCCTGCTGTTCGCCCTCGCCTCCGAGCTCGTGCTCGCGATCAACCCGCTGCTCACCGGACGCTTCCAGTACGTGGAGGCGGCGGCCAAACGCAAAGGCAAGCTGTGCCTGCGGATCGAACTCGCGAACGGGATGGAACTGCGCTACGCCGACCTCCGCGTGATGGGCCGGATCTACCTCCTGCCCCTGGAGGATCTCGAATCGATCCCGAACTGGCGCGAAGGCGGCCCCGACCTGCTCGACCCAGGCCTGACCGAGGACGTCTGGCTGGCGCGCATCCGCAAGTACCGCGGCCGGATCAAGAACGTGCTCACCAAGGCCGAATTCGTGCAAGGAGTGGGCAACGCCTATAGCGACGAGATCCTCTGGGAGGCATCGATCAACCCGTTCACCGCGCGTTCGGATCTCGACGACGACGACCTGCGCCGGCTGTTCCGCACCGCGCGCGAGGTGATGGCGTGGGCGACCCCACTCGCGCGCGAGCGCATGGTCAAGGGCGAGACCCTCGACTACACCGAGCGGCGCGACTTCTTCCGCGTGCACCGCCTCGGCGGCGAGGCCGTCTGCCCGCGGGACGGCGCGAAGATCACCGACATCGAGGCCAGCCGGAAGGTGACGAGCTTCTGCCGCACCTGCCAGCCCGGCGGCCCCGCGTTCTCCTAGGGCGAGGGTGCCCCATCCGGACACGCATGCGGGCCGGGCTGCGCATCACGCGGCCGCCTACGATGCCGCCGCCGAGAGCTACGAGCGCGAGGGTGAGCGATCGGGACGCCCGTGGTTCCAGCGGCCGTTGACCGAACTCCAGGCGCGCTTGCCGAGCAGCGGCCGCGTGCTCGACCTGGGCTGCGGCCCCGGACTCGAGTCGGCCGACCTCCACGATCGTGGCTTCCTCCCCGTGGGCGTGGACGGCTCGCGGGGGATGCTCCTGCGGGCAGCGCTTCGGTGTCCCCAGGGCGAGTTCGTGCAGGGGGACATGCTCTCCCTTCCGCTGGCGAACGAAGCCGTCGACGGCGTCTGGGCGTCCGCCTCGCTCTTCCACCTCGCCCGCGAGGACGTCGGACGCGCCTCGCCGAGATCCACCGCGTCCTTCGCCCCGGCGGGGCGTTCTACAGTTCCGTGAGCCGGGGCGCGGGCTGGGTGCCCGGCGACCACGCCGCCGAGGTCTTCTACACGAACTACGCTGAGGCGGAGTGGGCCGAGCGCCTCCGGGCCGCGGGCTTCATGATCGCAGCGCTCCGCGTCGAGACGGAATCGGTGAACCTGAACCGGGGCGCGACGGGCTGGCTCAACACGCTCGCGCTACGCCCCGCGGGCACTCCCTAACCAGCACAGCGCCTACACTGCCGAGCGCGATGGAACCTGAGTCCCGCTACGTCCTCTCGCAGCAACTGCAGCTCCACTACGTGGTGTGGGGTGAGCCGGAGCGGCCGCCCCTCGTGCTCCTGCACGGCGGACGCGACCACGCGCGCTCGTGGGATCCCACGGCCAAGGCCCTGGCCAGTCAGTACCAGGTCTTCGTGCCCGACCTGCGCGGCCACGGCGATTCCGACTGGGCGCTCGGGGGGAACTACTCCATCATCGACTACTCCCTCGACCTGCACGCGCTCATCGGCAAGATCGGGCGGGAGCCGGTGGCGTTGGTGGCCCACTCGCTCGGTGGGAGCATCGCGCTGCAGTACGCGGGTACGTTTCCCGAGAAGGTGGGGAGCGTGATCAGCATCGAGGGGTTGGGGCGGCTGCCCTTAGCCGGTTCCGAACACCGCCCCGCGCACGAGCGCATGCGCCGCTGGTTGGCGGACATGAGAGAGCTCGACGCCCGCGAGCCCCACCTCTACGAGACGATCGACGCCGCGGCAACGCGCATGGAGGAGGCGAACCGCCACCTCGCGCCGGAACTCGTGCGCCATCTCACCGAGCACGGCGTCCGCGAGGTCGAGGGTGGCTACGCCTGGAAGTTCGACAACCATGTGCGCGCCCGCTCGCCTTACGAATTCAACATGGAGGACGCGCGCGATATCTGGAACCAGATCCGCGCGCCGATCCTGTTTCTCTCCGGGAGCGAGAGTTGGGGCGGGCGCGAGGGCGGCCCCGACTACAGCGCGTTCCACAGCTTTCGCGCCGAAACGGTCGAGGGCGCGGGCCACTGGGTCCACCACGACCGTTTCGAGGTTTTCATCGCGCTCGTCGAGGAGTTCCTGGCGAAAGCGGCGGCCACCGGATAAAGCCACCTTGCCGTGTTCGCAGGGGGGGGCCTTTGCTATCCTCGTTTTTGCGAAACGGCCTGAGCCCACCGGGGCCGCGGCCCGGGGTAGCGAACACACATGTCCAATCGGCAAGCACGACGGCAACAGAGCCGCCAAGCTCGACGCGGAGCGTCGTCTAGCTCGCGGGGCGCGCGCGCCCCTCAGCCCGGCGGTGGGGGCGGCGGGGGCTCCAATTTCTTCAGCCTCCCCTACCTCATCGGCGTGGTCGTCTTGGCGCTCGGTCTTGGCGCCGTGGTCGTCTTCCTGGCCCTCCGCAGCGACAGCGGTGGGGAAGGCGATGAGCTCACCCAGAACCTCGAACAGGCGTTCACAAACCTCCCCGTGGAGATGCAGGACGGTCGCAAGATCGGAAGCGACGCCGCGCCCGTCAAGATGGTTCAGTACGAAGACTTCCAGTGCACGTTCTGCCTGCGTTACTCCGCCAACCAAGAGCCGTTCCTCATCGAGGAGTTCGTGAAGACCGGCATCCTCCAGATCGAGTTCCGCCACCTGCCGATTCTGGGGCCCGAGTCGACGACGGCCGCGATCGCGACCTCCTGCGCGGCCCAGCAGAACCGCATGTGGGAGTTCGCCAACCGCCTCTTCACGCTCCAAGCGCACGCCGGCCAGCATCGCACCGAGCGCACCAACATCGGGCGCTTCGATGAGAGCGAACTTCTCGCGGTAGCCGCGGACCTGGAGATGGACAGCGCCGCCTTCTCCGCCTGCCAGGGGAGCGCGGCAGCGCTTGACGAAGTGACCCAGCACCGCGCTGAGGCGCAGGCGATCGGTTTCAGCGGCACCCCCAGCTACGTCATCAACGGGTCACCGCAACAGTCGGGCGCCCCGAGTTCGAACGAAGGCTGGCGCACGTTGATCGAAGGCTTCCTCAGCGTGGGCAACCCCACCGAAGTGACCGAGCCGACCGCCACAACCCAGCCGGGCGAGGGTCCCCAGCCGGATGACGGTGACGCCGACGACGGTGGCGGGGGCGATGGCGATGGCGATGGCGATTCTGCCGGGGACGGCAACTAAGGCGCGGTGGGATGACTCAGCCTGAGCCCGCCAGCGGGCCCAAGGGCAGCCTGAGCCCGCGACTCTGGGCCCCGGTCGGTGGGGTCCTCGTCGTCGCGGTCATCGCGCTGGGCCTGGCGCTCCTCCTTCAGGATGATGGCGCGAGCGAGGAACCCAGTTCCTGTGTCCTGGGCACGCCCGGCTGCGAACTCCGCCAGCCGGTGCACTGGCACGCGGACTTCGCGCTCTACATCCGCGGCGAGCGCTTCGACTTCAGCGATGAGCGCTTCCTCTCCGGCGGCGAGGACGACCACCTCAGCGAGAACGTCCACCTCCACGAGCCGCGCTATGACGTGGTGCACGTCCATCTCGAGCAGACGACCTGGCACGAGTTCTTGGCGACGCTGGGTTTCGCGCTCACGGAAAGCTGCCTCACGCCGCCCGCGGGCGAGCCCCTCTGCAACTCGGAGAGCGAGCGCCTCTCGTTCTTCCTCAACGGTGTGCGCCTGGACGGGATCGCCTTCGAAGACATCACGGACATCGACCGTGTGCTGATCTCGTTCGGCAGCGAGACCGAGGCCGAGCTCGGGGCACAGCTCGCGTCGGTCGCGGACGACGCTTGCATCGTTTCTGGGCTCTGCGTCGACCGCGAGCCTGAAGGTGGCATCGAAGACGAGCCCTGCACGGGCCGCGGGACCTGCACCTAGCAGGCTCTGCGCGGCGCACGAGCCTGGCTGGCCGCGGCGTGCAGCCTGAAGCGCGTTTCCCCGGGGTCTAGGCGGCGCCGAAGAGCCCGTTCTCCTGACACTCCGAGGTGTTCTCGGCGACGCTCGTGAAACGGTCGCTAATGTCCGCGGGCGGCAGGGGGATGTCGCCGAGCGCGCTGAGGGCGTCGATGTCCGCAACGGATGGATCTTCGAGTGCCTCGGCGAGGCTGTTGAAGCTGTCCCGCACCGTGTCGTGGAAGGGCGCGAAATCGCTCGGCGGGTTGAGGTCGTCGAGATCGTCGACGAAGTTCGCCGTAATCTCCCCGAGCTCCTCGAGGATGTCGAGAAGGTCCTGCACGCTGTCAGGATCGTCGAGGCCGGAATCCTCGATCAGCGCCTGGCCGTCCTCCAAGAACATGTTGACCGCATTGCAGAGCCCGCGGACGTAGGACGCGTCGTCGTCGCCGCCGCCCCCCGAACCGCCGTTGTCGGCGGAGCCGTTGTCGGCGGAGCCATTGTCGGCGGAGCCATTGTCGTCACTGTCACCACCGCACGCGGCGGCGACCAGGGCGAACCCACTGACGAGCAGAACGAAGAACAGCGGCCATGAGTGGCGGGGACGGATCGAGCGCATCGGCGGGTACCTCTCCGGTCTCGGCTTTGAGCACGCGCTTCGTAACACCCGCTCATTGCGCGCAAGGAGCGCTCCGGCGAGTCTTGGTGAGCCACGCGTGTGGCGAGCAATGAGCGCGTGGCGCTCAGTCGCGGGACAGGAGCGGGAGGGTGGCGAGCCTCGCGCTCGGTGGCGGCGTGGGGGTCGTGGTCACAGTCGCAGTGGGGGTGACGCTGGGGCTGGGCGTTCCGGATGGTTCCGCGGAGGGCGACGGGGACGGGCTCACACTCGGCGTCGGAGTCGGCGGATCACCACCGTAGATCGAGACGAGGCCGGCAATGTCATCGAACTGCGGACCATCCAGTGTGGTGCCCGACTGATAGGTCGCGCACATCAGGGAGCCGGGACACTCGCCGCCCTCGCCGGTATGCCCAAGGCCCAGGGCGTGGCCGAACTCGTGCGCAATCACGGTGAAGTAGTCGGTACGGACCGGCTCCCCCAGAGTCCACTCCCACCCGGGGTCGATCTGCATGTCGAACTCGACGGCATCACTCGGGTCGCCGGAACCCCCGAACCAGACGCACGTCCGCGCGAGCGTGCTCCCCGTGAGCGCGCCCCACCCAACCGTGTTCACCCCATCGACGGAGCCCGCACCGGGACAGGTGCTCACGGGGGCAGCAGTCGCGCCGCCGTACGTGAAGGTGAAGGGTGCGCCCCCCAACCCGTGCCACGACTCGGCCGCCGCCTCGAGGACGGCAACCTCACCCTCCAGATCTGCGGGCTTCTGGACGGGGTTGTACCGCCAGCTGGCGACCGCGCTGGGCCAGGCATAGTCCTGCGTCGCGAAAGCGGCGGTGACGATACCGTCCGCGAGGGTGGCCACCATCGGCATCGAGGAGAGGACCTCCTCGCGCAGCCGCTCGGCCCGAACCTCCGCACTGGCCCCGTCCGTGTCCAGCTGAAACTCGTGGACGCGCAGACGGAGGACGCGATCATCGAGGCGCACGACGAAATCGGCACGGACATCGACGAAGTGCGGTCCGCGAGGACCCGCGTTCGCCGCGACCGCCGAAAGGGCGGCGAGGGCCGCGAGCCCAGCCGCCACCGCGGCAATCGCAACGAGTGACGAGAACGAGAACAGGCGGTGGGCGCAAAGCCGTGTCAGAAGTCGCTCCGTTGGGCTACGTCCAGCGTGCCCGACAACGCCCTGAGCCACCAGCCGGGTGTCGCAGCGCGGTATCCATGAACGTAAACGGCGGAGCGCCGGGAACGGATGCGGGGCCGCTAGAGCTTTTCGACCTGAAGGAAGTCGAGCTCGACGGGCGTTTCCCGTCCGAGCATGCTCACGAGCACGCGTACCTTGCCCTTTTCGGTGTTGATCTCGTCGACCGACCCAACGAGGTCCTCGAACGGCCCGGAGGAGATACGGACGCTTTCGCCAACCTCGAAGCCGACCCGCACGCGCGGCTGGTCCATCCGCATCGCCCGCAGAATATCGTTCACTTCGTCCGTAGTGAGCGGCACCGGGCGCGATCCGGAGCTGACGAAGCCAGTCACGCCACTGGTGTTGCGGATCATGTGCCAGAGGTTGTCCGATTCGGGATCGCCCTCCTCGAGGGTGATCGTCTGAACGAGGACATAGCCCGGATAGAGCTTGCGCTTGACCGTGCGGCGCTGGCCTTCACGGATCTCGATCTCGTCCTCGGTGGGGACGATCACGTGAAAGACGCGATCGCCGGCGTCCATCTGATCGACGGTGGTCTTGATCGCGTGCCGAACCTTGTGCTCGTGTCCGCTGTAGGTATTGACGAAGTACCACGCGTGCCCTTCCGCGCTGATCTCCTCGTCACTGAGCTGGTCCTGTTCGGCGTAATCTTCGTCACGCGAGCGGCGGCGGCGCGAAGGCTGGGCGCCCACCTCTCCCGGACCAGCCTCCGGCAGCGACTCGTGCGCGCTTGAGTCCCGCAGCTTGAGCTCCTTCTTTTTTGCCATCGTTAGGAGAAGAAGAGCTGTTCGATGATCCATCCGAACAGCAGATCGAACGCACCGAGGATCAGCCCGACCGTGATACCGACAATGGCGACGACGATGGTGAGATAGCGCGTCTCCGCGAAGGTGGGCCAGGTGACTTTGCGCAGCTCCGAGATGATATCCGCGACCGCGCGGGGCTGAAGGCGCCGGAGGAAGCCGAAGGGTCGCCCGCGGCGCTGCGGCTGCAGGCGCGGCGTCCCGACGGCGGTCACTGCCGTGGCCGTGCCCTCAGCGGCGCCGCCCGCCTGCGTGGCGGGGCCACGAGCGGAATCGCCGTCGCGGGGGGCGCGGCGCGCGCGCGATCCTCGTCGACGCTGGGCACGGGCCATCTGCCTACCTTGTCTCCCGATGCAGCTGGTGTTGGCGGCAACGGGGGCAGAACTTGCGCAGCTCCAGCCGGTCCGGATCGTTGCGCCGGTTCTTCTGACTAGTATAGGTGCGTTCACGACACTCGGTGCAGCCGAGGGTAATGATGAGACGGTCTCCTTTTGCCCTCGCCATGGTGCCCTCCTAGTCCTCAAGAATCTTGGTGACGACGCCCGCACCAACGGTGCGGCCGCCTTCGCGGATGGCGAAGCGCAGACCCTCTTCAACCGCGACCGGCTGAATCAGCTCCACTTTCATCGTGATGTTGTCCCCAGG
>Ga0310121_10001028_pt1 | contig 29463 bp, 24 predicted proteins | sample CB27_Tmax_986_MG_FD_203504 | JGI IMG/M metagenome (GOLD analysis project Ga0310121, IMG submission 203504) | Marine microbial communities from Western Arctic Ocean, Canada - CB27_Tmax_986 | ecosystem: Environmental > Aquatic > Marine > Oceanic | place: Canada: Western Arctic Ocean | collected... | reverse complement strand
CGACGGATCAGGACATCGATCTTTCGGCAGGACTGAATCAGAACACCGTGATCAGAGGAGGATCGGCCAATCTGATCTTTTGAGAGGAGACCGATGGCGGTTTGGACCTCGATGGCAATGGAACGGGCGACCTCTTTGTGGGGGACTTCGTTGCGGATGGTACTGCCTCAAGCCTCAGACCGCTTTCCGGTATCGGCTATATCTTCTATGACGCCCATCGCTTGAAGGGATTTTCCTTCAATCTGGACAACCTGCCAGCGGGGCTGACTCTCATCAGAATCCTGGGTCCAAGGATCGGGGCCGACATGGCGATAATGGCTGATTTCGACGGTGACGGCTTCGGGGATCTCCTCTTCGGGTCACCCCACGCCTATCCCCAGGGCCGAAGGTCTGCAGGGGCCATTCACGTCCTCTACGGTCAAGCGGAGCCGTGGCCATCGACAATTGACACCGCTCCTGGGGCTCTTCCCTCCTCGACTCAGATCAGAATTACTGAGATTCACGGTGCCCGGGGTGGCGCCCCGAACGATGCCGGAGATACCCTCTGTTATAGCGTCTCTGCGGGTGATGCCGACGGCGATCGGGTGGCAGACATCGTCACCAACGAGATGGCAGGAAACGGTCTGGCTCCAGGCACCATTGATGTGGGCAATCTGGTTGTATTCAGCGGAGCCTACGTCTCGAAGCCGAGCATTCGTCGCTTTCCCCAATTCTCAAATGGCCAAGGTTCCAGTACCGAGGTCGTTCTGATCAATCCCTCTTCTTCGATCAGCGCCGCCGGCTCGATCCAGTTTACTGACGACCACGGCATGCCCGTCGATCCCTCCATTCTGGATACTGAAGGGGGCGCAGAGGTGGTTTCGGAGAGTTTGGCCGATCGAGAACGATTTCGGGTTCCACCGCTCGGATCCGTGATCGTTTCCACCAATGGGGAGGGCGAGCTTCTGGCCGGGGCGGTGAAGGTGAGCTCGAACATCACCCTGGGAGGCACGGTCCGAATCGATATTCCCGGGATCGGCCTGCTGGGAATGGGTGACGCCTCACCGATCACCGGCTTCGTCGCTCCAGTACGCAGGTCGGCCGGCAACTTCAACGCGGGTATCGCCGTCGTCAACACGGAAGACGGCCCCGTAGCACTGGGTCTCGAACTTCTAAACCAGCAAGGAGACTCCCACAGCCCTCCCATCGAGATACAGATTCCGGCCGGCGACACCTTTCAAAGTTCATCAACGAACTCTTTCCGGCCGCCGATACTGCCGCCTTTGAGGGAACTCTGGTAGGTCGAGTCGATGAGGGTAGCATCGCTGTGGTCGCCGTGGAGCTGGGAGTCACGACCGGACATCTGATTGCCCTCCCGGTTGCCGCCCTGGCCGAGTAATAGGAAGGGTGACAGGTCGCAGGTTGATTTGTGGTAGTCGCCACCCAATCTTACGGACAGCGTCCGATTGGATCGAAATCGAACGGCGGCTCACACCTACTGGGGATTTGTGCTGTTGTCCGGCTCTCTCCTCGGAACCTGGGCTCATTTTGCTAACGGCTCAAGTCGTTCGCAGCTCTGTCGGACTTGGCTTCGTAACGCTGCTAGTTCACCCGTTGGCGGCACCTTCGGTGGACAGGAGACGTCCAGACGTTCAGACGTGCGACCAATTCTTGAAGTTTCAGCCTGCCTATCCCGAATTGCCTTGCCAAAAGTGCGAAAGTGAGTCCCAGATAAACCACTGTTCGGGGCACTTCAGGATGACCTCTTCTAGATGGTCTACACAGACCTGTAGGTCGGCCTGAATGTCTCCACTCATGAGAATCGGAGGGCGTAGCGAGATTCGGAAGCGGGACCAGTCACGTCCATCGCGTTGGATGAAATAGGGGATGATCGGTGTCTGGGACTGGGTCGCTAAGCGGACCAGATTCGAAGTGAAGCGGCTGGGGCGACCCAGGAATCGGGTGCCCATGCCGTCCTCAACCAGATTCGGACTGACATCGATTGCCATGGAAACCAGCTGGTTCCGGCGCAGCTGCTTCAAGATCTGGAACACTGCTTGGTAGGAAGGCAGATCGTCGCTTCCGATTGCATTGATCAGGGGACTCCCGATTCTCCGCTCGATCCTTCGTAGCTTGTCCAGCGAGTAGGCGCGAAAGGCTGACGGGATCGAGGGGTCGCTCTGATACTCGCGAGAAACGTGGGTGATGGGATAGCCCTTGATTCCCAGTCCAACCAGTGCGGCACAGGGAGCCCCGAAGTGTCCGGTGGCCAACAAGGCACCGCGTCCCCGCTTCAGCACCTCATCCAGGTGATGGAGTCCGTCGAAACTAAAAACCCGATCCAGCTTTTCCTTACTCCAGCGCAAATAGTAATAGGCGTCGAGGTCCTCACAGGTCAAGTGCTGGAAGAACGTCAGAACGACCTCTTCCCGATCCATCTGTGTGGCTCCACTTCGGGTGAACACCTGGCAGAGGTGCTCTAGCATCAGATTCCGAGTTGCTTCCTCGTATCGGAACAGTCGACGCCCCAGGAATCGCGCACAGTCATAGCTGATTCTTTTCGGCAGCAGCGACAGGATCGGAAGGATCGCAGAGAAATACAGTTGATCTGGAAGCCTCTTGAGCCGCCGTTCCATCGCATGCGATGTTAACAGAGAGGGCCCCTGCCCCGCACTTGTCGAACTGGATCTTCAAGCTACGTTGACCATAGAATAAGCCTCGTCTCCGTTATTTCATCGCGACAAATGACATCCGAATAAAGAGGAAGATACGAGCTTGAACCGAGACTTGGAGTTGACTTTAGAAACCATTCAGAACCAGGTCCGAGTGCTATCCCAGGCCGAGGGATACTTCGATTCAGCTGTTCTTTTCTCGTTGCTTCGACTGGGACTCTTCGAAACTATTGGCCAAGGGAGTCTGTCCCTGAAGGAGCTCTCGAATCAGGTCGAGGCCGATCCCGAGTTACTCTTCCGACTCCTGCGCGCTGCTCACACCAACGGATTGATCGATCTGAGCCCACAGGGCACGTACCGAATCCCCCCCGCACTGCAGCCTGTCTTGCTGGAGTCCGGCGGCCCCGCCTACGTAGGTCATTGGCTTAGACACCTGGATGACACCCACCAGGCGCTGTTTTCAATCGACCAGGTCATCACCAGAAAGAGGGAGCCCACCCGGCTGGGCGATCAGCTCTGGTATCACAGTGGAGACTACGAAGGGTTCTCGATGGCGATGCATACCTATGCTGCGTCGCGGGGGAGCGAGCTGACCAGTTTCCTGGATCTAAGCTCGGCACAATCGCTGCTGGATCTGGCTTGTGGAACCGGCACCTACGCCTATCTCCTAGGCAAGAGTCACCCGCATCTGAATCTGGTCCTTCTGGACCTTCCTGAGGTACTCGCCGTGGCGCGCAAGGTGGCCCAAGAATATGATCTGGAGAACCCGATCGAATACGTCGCAGCCGATGTCCTGAGCGACCCCATCCCTGGCATGTACGACGCTATTCTAGTCTCCAACGCCCTCCATTTATTTGGCGAGTCGGCTAGCCGCCAGCTATTGCGCCGAATCTATGACCATCTCAATCCCGGAGGCTCGGTTGTGGTCCAGGCCCAGTTCCTGGAAGAGACCGGCCTCAGCCGTTGGCCGATCATGTTGGATCTGATTCTTTTGAGCACTAGCCCGGCGGGCAAGAATCACAGCGCCAATCAAGCCGTCGAGTGGCTCCAAGAAACCGGCTTCCAGAAGATTGAAATTCAGCCGATGAGCCTATTCAATGTCAATGGCTTCGTTCGCGGCTACAAACCGCTCGAGGGAGAATCATCACCATGACCGTCAGGGAAAACGAAAATTCAATCGAAAAGGTCATCCTCACCTTCATCAAGGAACAGTTTTCAGCAGCTTCCCAGGTCGAGTTGACGACGGAGACACATCTCTTCAGGGAGGGGGTGGTCGACTCTATCGGCATTCTTCTGCTGGTACGCATGCTGGAAGAGCAGTTCTCCCTCTCCGTGGACCCCTCCCAGATGGTATTGGCGAACTTTGAGACCGTACGCGCCATGGCGGAGTTCGTGCGCTCGTCCAAGTCTGCAAACTGACCTGGAAGGTAATTGAATGCAACCCTGGCAGGAACCAGAACTCGAAGAAGTCCGCAGTAGACATGCCTCCTTCGCTGAGAAGGAGCTGGTTGCCGGAAGCGCGGCCTCTGATGGCCTCTCCCGCGAACAATGGCGGGCTTGTGCTGGCTTCGGGGTACTGGGCGGGTGTCTAGAAAAGAAGTATGGCGGCAGCGGCCTCCCCTTGACACACCTGGTGGCTACCTACGAGGGGCTTGGCTATGGCTGCAACCAGGGAGGGCTGATCTTCGGTCTCTGCTCCCAGGTGCTGAGCCTGCAAATGACCCTACAGGTGACAGCCAGCCCCCAACTGAAGGAACGATATCTACCCGACATGATCGCTGGTAAGCTGATCGGAGCCCATGCCATCACCGAGCGCGGAGCTGGCAGCGATGCCTTTTCGATCCAAACGACTGCGCGGCACAAGGGGGAATGCTTTCGACTCGATGGAAGCAAAGCCTATGTTACCGCCGCCCCCGATGCCGATCTGGCATTGGTTTTCGCACGCACCTCTGAGGAACCGGGTCCTTTTTGCCTGACCGCCTTTCTGGTCGATCTGGGATGGGAGGGAGTCTCTCGCGGAGAGGTCTTCAACAAGTCAGGATTGAAAGGCATCGAAATGGGTGAACTACACTTCGACGGAGTCTCGATACCCATGGACCACGTGGTTGGAGCCGAAGGGGGTGGGGTAGGTATTCTGACGGAGTCAACCGGTTGGGAGCGGGCACTTCTGCCCTCGACTCTCCTGGGACCCATGCAGCGTAGCATCGACAGTTGTACCGCGTGGGCCAGGGAACGGGAGCAGTTCGGGCGTCCGATCGGCGCCTTCCAGCAGGTTTCTGCCAAAATCGCCAACATGGTCATGCGGCATCAGATCTGCCGTCAGACCGTCTACGACATGGCCGAACGCCTTCAGCAGTCCGCAACAGTGCATCCCCTGACCCAGCAGGGCGCCATCGTCAAGCTGTTCGTCACCGAAACTGCCATTCAGGTTCAATTGGACGCTCTGCAGATCATGGGAGTACGAGGCTACCTGGAGGAGTCCACCGTCCAGCAGGATCTGAAGGACTCACTAGCCGGCACTCTCTGGTCTGGCACCTCGGAGACCCTGCGCAACACAATCGCCCGCTTCTCCGGACTGCCCACAGCCAACTCATGAAGGACGGTATCGGTGGTTTCCAGGCCGCCGTCCACCGTGCCCGTTCGGATCAAGTCTCGGCAACGTCAAGGGCAAAGAAGCTCCTGCTTAGCATCGCTCCCAGGAAGCGCTAGCCCCATTCGAGAACGAAACTTCAGTGTCCTGAAGTGGCACGGGCATCCCTGCCCGTGATGACCGTCCGGTGGAGCCGGAGACTCCACAATCACGGCCTGGAAGTCCGTGCCACGGTCTTTTGGAGAATCGCCTGGAAAAGTCCCTATCCAACTTTAAATCAATGCGTTAAGTTCTCTTTTTATCCAAATCCTCAAATAAAGTTTCAGCTTAGTCGATCGGGATGTCCGAAAGGTACGGCCTCCAGACGTGGCCTTCCGTTTCTTCTACTGTCTTGATCACCTTGCGCATCTCATCCAGGACGCCTGCCTTCTCGCGGTCGTAGACCTCGCCCTGAAGCAGCTGGAGAATCTGAAGACGATATCGATCGTCGGTAATGAAGTGACTGAAAAGGTGCATCAGTTTGTAATAAAGGCTGATGAACTCGTACCAGACACCTACTCCCGCCCTTAGCCTCGTCTCATAGGGCTGGAAACTGGCCCTGCTCACGTCTCCCGCCTCGAGGGCCCGAACAATTTCGGCGGAGGCAAACTTAGCGCTGTAGCAGGCCACGCTGACTCCGGACGAGAATATGGGGTCCACGAAGCGGGCAGCATCGCCTACCATCAGGAATCCATCCCCGACAAATTGATCCATCGAATAGCTATAGTCGGCCTCGGACCGGAAGGGCGTCACCGATTCTGCGGACCGCATCGCGCTTGCCAGATCCGGGCTGAGACTGGTCATTTCCAGGAACCATTCCTCAATCCGTCCCTTGGAATCGCGGAATACCTCCCGCTCGGCGACAATTCCCACCGAGGTCACACCGGAGGTGATGGGGATCTGCCAGGCCCAGCCCCGCTTCACGGGTAGGAAGTAGATGTGTATGAAGTCGGCAGTGGGCCCCGTTCCCCGCTCTACCCCTTCGAACCAGGAATGGACCGCAAACTGGTTGAAGGTGGGGTCATTTTTTCGGAGTCTGAGCTGGTTGCCCAGTACGCCATTGCGTCCGCTGGCATCCACTACCACCCGAGCAGGAATGCGAAAATCGCCTCCGTCACGGGAGCAAAGAACTCCGCTGGCCTGCCCGTCCTCGAAGAGCACTTGGCGGACTCCCACTCCTTCCTGCACGTCGGATCCAAGCTGGCGCGCGCGCTGAAAGAGGAGTTGATCGAAACGGCTGCGATCTACGTGATAAGTGTAGTCCTGGTCGACCCCCGGCTGTGGAAACTCCTTGAACCAGATCGCGAACTCGCTCTCGGGTGCGGGAGAGTGCCAGGAAGCACCGAACTTCTTGACGAAACCCTCAGATTCCATGGTCTCGAGGAAACCGATCTCCTTGAAGACCCGGGTTGTGGCAGGTACCAGGGATTCTCCGACGTGGGGACGCGGATGGGAGAATTTCTCCAGAATCACGTTCGAGATCCCCGCCAGGGAGAGATAACATCCCAGCGCGGAGCCGGCTGGACCACCCCCGATGATAACTACATCCTTCATAGAAAAATTCCAAGGGGCCTGCCCACCTAGGGATTACCCAGTCCCAACTCATCCAACCGCTCGGTGACGGTGCGGGCCTCCTCCTCTGTCAAAGGGCGGATTGGGAGTCGAGGAAGACCCACATCGTATCCCAGATGGCCCATGGCCACCTTCGCCGAAGCAATAGTTGGACCAGCAATGCTCAATAGCGTCTGAATCATGTCGCAAGCCTTCCACTGCAGTTCCCGGGCCAGACTCAGATCCTTGGACTGGAAGGCCCGATAGATTCCGACGAAAAGCTGAGGCATGAAATTATAGGTCAGGCCGATGCCTCCGTTTGCTCCCATGATGAGACCGGAGAGAAAGACGTCATCGTTGCCTGAGTAAACAACCATGTCCGGAGCGAGCATACCCAGGTCACGCATCAGGGAATGGGAGTAGTCACTGAACTTGATGCCTTTGACGTTTGGAATCTCGAGCAGTGCCCGCATCAGGTCGACCGTCATCGTGCTTCCAGTACTGCTTGGGATATGGTAGACGAACAATGGCAAATCAGCCGCTGCAGAAACCAGTCGATAGTGCTCCACTAGCGCAGGCCGATCGGCCGGATAGTAAATGGGGGGGATGGCACTGATCGCATCGGCTCCGTTGGCCTGCGCGTGTTGAGCCAGGTCAACAGCAGCCCGCGTGGATATCTCTCCCACATGCACGATTACCTTCCCACGACCGTTGGCGGCCTTGACGGTGGCCTCCGTCATGAGCTTCCGCTCCTCCAGCGTCAGCAGCAATCCTTCGCCCGTACCGCCACAGACGTAGAAACCGTCCACCCCGACCCCTAGATGCCAGTCCACCAAATCCTGAATCACCGAGGTATTGAGTTCACCCTTCGCGTCGAAAGGGCTGACCAAAGCCGGATAGATTCCATAGAACTGTTCCATCGATCCTCCCTGAGCCCTTCCCTTGGCGGGCCCAATCTTCAGCCCCGAAAACGGGGCTGACCCAATAATATTAGTGATACTTATACCACTTTCGCTTGATATTAGAAGAAGGCATGGTATGCTAAGCCATCGTGCGAATTGAATCACTCAAGATATTCTGCGACGTCGCTCGCAACCGAAGCTTCTCATTGGCTGCAGAGACCAACAAGATCTCGCAGTCGGCAGCCAGCCAGATCGTGCTCCAGTTGGAGCACAAACTTGGGGTGGAATTGATCGACCGCTCTACCCGGCCACTCCAGCTTACCGACATGGGAAAGATCTATTACCACGGCTGCAAGACCGTCGTCGAGCAATATCTCGAGTTGGAGGCATCCATTCAGAGAGGCCGGGAGCATTTGGCAGCAACACTTCAGATAGCCGCGATCTACTCGATCGGGTTCAGGGATATGAGCCACTACGTGGAACGGATCCTGGAACGCCAGCCGCACGCCCGGATACATATTGAATACTTACATCCTACACGGGTGTACGAAAAGGTCCTTGACGGAACGGCTGACCTGGGTTTGGTGTCCTTTCCCCGTAGCAGCAGAGAAGTCACCTTCCTCCCTTGGCGGGAGGAAGTGATGCTTTTGGCCTGTCATCCGGAGCACCTTCTGACTCGGCACAAGAGGATCAGAGCAGAAGAATTGTCGGGTCAGGCGTATGTCGGATTCGATCGCGATCTAGACATCCGCCGAAAGGTGGACAAGTTCTTGCGTGATCAGGGTATCTCGGTCGATGTGGTACTCGAATTCGACAACATCGAAAATATCAAGAAGGCGATTGAAGAGGGTGCCGGCGTCGCCCTGCTGCCACTACCAACCTTGGAGAGGGAGGTCCGAGCCGGCTCCTTGGCAGCGTTGGAACTGACCAAGCCCAGGCTCGTCCGTCCCCTGGGAATCATCCAGCGCCGCAATATCAAAACAAGTCCGACCGCCGAACGCTTCATCCAACTGCTACAGAAACCAGACGATAGCAACGGCACGCGCAGCGAGTCGACCAGAGTCTTTGTCAACCTGGGGGACAAGGACATCCGGGGGGACTTTTATCCCCGGAACAGCGGGACCGAGAGTCTCGGAACCGATTGAAAAGCCCGTGTGATCCTGCCCGGATTCCTCGAGCGTGATCATGATAGGAAACAGGAGCACCCTTCTGCTCAGGCCCAACCTGTCGGCAGAAAGGGTCAAGTGTTCCCAGCGGGGCGAACCGTGGCTGCCGATTGTCGGATCGTGGCTGGTCGAGTGAACGAATTAGAGAGAGATGATGAATAGAGGAACACCTCCCAGACAAGGGCTATACGATCCGAAGCAGGAGCATGATGCCTGTGGGATCGGCTTCCTGGTGGACCTCAAAGGCCGCAGCTCCCACAAGCTGGTCCAGCAGGCCGTCCAGATGCTGCTCAACCTGGAACACCGGGGAGCCTGCGGAAGCGAGGAGAATACCGGTGATGGTGCCGGCCTGCTTTTGCAGGTACCCCACCGATTTTTCTCACTGGTCTGCCCCGAGTTGGGGATCTCCTTGCCTTCCTTCGGAGACTACGGGGTTGGGATGGTGTTCCTGCCCCCGAATACTGCCGAAAAGGAAGAGTGCGAGCGCTTGTTTGAGAGGACGATTCGGGAGGAGGGGCAACGACCTCTCGGCTGGCGCACCGTCCCAGTAAACAACAGCTCGCTTGGAGCAACGGCGCGAAATGGACAGCCCGTGATCCGTCAAGTCTTTATTGGACGCGGTCAGGATCTCGAAGACGAGCTGGCATTCGAACGCAAGCTCTACATCATTCGGAAGCGGGTCGAGCATGCCGTCAAGGCGTCTCAGTTCGCCAGCCGCGACATGTTCTACATACCCAGCTTGTCCTACAAGACCATAGTCTACAAGGGCATGCTGTTGGCCAGTCAGCTAACCGACTTCTATCCCGAATTGTTGGATCCGGCGATTGAGAGCGCCCTGGTCTTGGTCCATTCCCGGTTCAGCACCAACACCTTCCCGAACTGGAGTCGGGCCCATCCCTATCGATACCTCTGCCACAACGGGGAGATAAACACGCTGCGTGGCAACGTGAATTGGATGCACGCGCGACAGGGGCTCCTCCGTTCGGACCTCCTGGGATCCGACATGGCAAAGATCTTGCCGATCATCGACGAGGACGGCAGCGATTCAGCTATGTTCGACAATACCCTGGAGATGTTGGCGTTGACGGGGCGATCCCTGCCCCATGCGGTCATGATGATGATTCCAGAGCCGTGGAACGGCAACCCATCGATGAGCGAGGAAAAGCGGGCCTTCTACGAGTTCCACTCCTGCCTGATGGAGCCTTGGGACGGTCCAGCCTCGATCGCTTTCACCGATGGGCTGAGCGTGGGCGCCGTCCTGGACCGAAACGGGCTTCGTCCTTCGCGCTACTACGTGACCACGGACGATCTCGTCATCATGGCATCTGAAGTCGGGGTCCTTGACATCCCGGCGGAGAAGGTCTTCTACAAGGGAAGACTGGAACCCGGCCGCATGTTCCTGGTGGATACACGATTGGGTCGGATTATTACCGATGATGAGCTAAAGCACGAGATTGCGTCCCAACGGCCCTATTCCGTCTGGCTGGGCGAAAATCTGCTCGATCTGGAGCAACTACCAGAAGGTCCTGCCTCCGAAATTCTTGACCCACCCTCGGTAAAGCTGCATCAGAAAATCTTCGGATATACCTCCGAAGAATTGGAATTGTTGATGCGACCGATGGCTGAAAGCGGCGTCGAAGCCCTCGGTTCGATGGGAACGGACACGCCCCTGGCTGCTCTTTCTGACCACTCCCAATTGCTATACAACTACTTCAAACAGCTCTTTGCCCAGGTAACCAATCCACCGATCGACGCCATTCGCGAGGCTCTGATCATGTCGCTCGAAACCACCCTGGGAGCGGAGCTCAATTTGCTCGAACCGGGGCCGGATTCGGCTCGGCAGATCAAGCTCAGCTCACCCGTACTCAGGGATCGCGACCTAAATCGCTTCAGGGGGCTGGATGGTAGCGGGCCCGGCGGGTTTAGATCGGCGACTCTCTCTATTCTGTGCCCTAAAGAGGTAGACGGCCCAGGCCTGGATGAGGCGATGGGCAAGCTCTGTGTCCAAGCGAGCCGGGCCGTTGCTGACGGCAACGAGATCCTGATCCTTTCAGACCGGGGGGCAAACGAATCACTCGCTCCACTGCCAGCGCTTCTGGCGATCTCGGGGGTCCACCATCACCTGATTCGGGAGGGCACCAGGACCAGGACTGCACTTGTCCTCGAGAGCGGCGAGCCGAGGGAAGTCCACCATTTTGCACTGCTGATCGGCCATGGGGCGGCGGCCGTCAACCCGTATCTGGCTTTTGCCACGGTGCAAGACCTACTCGCACAGGAACAGCGGTCAGAGTCGGACCTGGATCACGCCGTCGAGAACTATATCAAAGCCATCGATAAAGGGATCGTCAAGATCATGTCCAAGATGGGTATCTCAACCGCTCAGAGCTACCGAGGGGCTCAGGTCTACGAAGCGATCGGCCTGGACCGAGAATTCGTGGACAAATACTTCACCTGGACCGCCTCGCGTTTGGGCGGTGTAGGGCAGGATGTGGTGGCCCAGGAGATCAGACTCAGGCACCAGAGAGCTTTCCCTCAATCGTCGGTCAGGGTACCGGGGCTCGAGTCCGGAGGTCAGTATCAATGGCGCAGCGAAGGGGAATATCACCTTTTCAATCCCCAGACGGTCCACAAGCTACAATACGCCTGTCGCACCGGGAACTACCAGGTCTTCCGGGAATACAGTCAATTGGTAAACGAGCAGACAAAAAGACGATGCACTCTTCGGGGCCTCTTTGACTTTCGATTCCCTGCAAAACCCATCCCAATCGAGGAAGTGGAACCCGTTGAAGAAATCCTCAAGCGCTTCAAGACCGGCGCTATGTCTTACGGTTCCATCAGCAAAGAGGCACATGAGTCCTTGGCCATTGCGATGAATCGAATCGGCGGGAAAAGCAACACCGGCGAAGGCGGTGAAGAATCCAGCCGCTATGTTCTTGATGAGAATGGGGATTCCCGCAACAGTGCCATCAAACAGGTAGCCTCCGGTCGTTTTGGTGTGACCAGCGAGTACCTCGTCAATGCCTCCGAACTTCAGATCAAAATGGCGCAGGGAGCCAAGCCGGGTGAGGGAGGACAGCTTCCTGGCCACAAGGTATATCCCTGGATTGCACAGGTTCGGCATTCCACGCCCGGCGTGGGACTCATTTCTCCCCCTCCGCATCACGATATCTACTCCATCGAAGACCTGGCCGAATTGATCCACGACTTGAAGAACGCCAACAGCGAGGCTCGCGTCAGCGTGAAGTTGGTGGCCGAGGTCGGGGTAGGTACCATCGCCGCTGGAGTAGCCAAAGGACATGCCGATGTCGTCCTGATCAGTGGTCACGACGGCGGCACCGGAGCCTCTCCCTTGACAAGTATCAAACACGCGGGGGCTCCCTGGGAACTTGGCCTAGCTGAGACCCATCAAGTGCTGCTGCTCAACAACCTACGCAGCCGCATCGTGGTAGAGGTCGATGGTCAGCTCAAGACGGGAAGGGATGTGGTGATCGGGGCTCTGTTGGGGGCAGAGGAGTTCGGGTTCGCGACAGCTCCACTGGTAGCTCTGGGGTGTATCATGATGCGGGTCTGCCACCTGAACACCTGCCCTGTCGGCGTCGCCACCCAGGATCCGGTCCTACGCGAGAGGTTCGAGGGAGAACCCTCTCACGTCGTCAACTTCATGCGCTTCCTCGCCACCGAAGTGCGGGAGTTGATGGCTCTTCTCGGATTCCGAACTCTCACCGAGATGGTCGGCCGAACCGACCGGCTAGGAACCGCGAAGGCAGTGGAACACTGGAAAGGCCGCGGGCTGGATTTTTCTGATATCTTCTATCGTCCTCCGGTAGCAGCCGATGTAGGACGTTTTCGCCAGATCCCTCAGAACCATAGACTCGCGGAGTCGCTAGACCACACTGAGCTGATGGTCCTCTGCCGACCGGCTCTGGAGTCAGCAGATCCGGTCGAGGCGACCCTTCCCATACGGAACCGCAACCGCGCTGTAGGAACCGCCGTGGGAAGTGAAGTGACTCGGCGCCACGGCGCACAGGGACTGCTCGAGGACACCATCGAACTCCACTTCAAGGGCTCCGCCGGCCAGAGCTTCGGAGCCTTTATTCCTCCAGGAATGACGATGACCCTGGAAGGTGACTCCAACGACTACATCGGAAAGGGCCTCTCGGGAGGCAAGATAATCGTCTATCCGCCCGAGGGTTCCAGGTTCTTGGCAGAACAGAACGTCATCATCGGCAACGTGGCCTTCTACGGAGCCACCGCTGGCGAAGCGTATATCAGAGGGATGGCGGGAGAGCGGTTCTGCGTCCGAAATAGCGGCGTCCAGGCGGTGGTCGAGGCTGTGGGCGACCACGCCTGCGAGTACATGACCGCGGGCTGCGTAGTGGTGCTGGGGCCCACTGGCCGTAATTTTGCGGCAGGCATGTCCGGTGGCACCGCCTTTGTCCTGGATCAGACCGGCGACTTTGCCTCCCATTGCAATCAAGCGATGGTCGAACTCTTCCCTCTGGAAGATCAGGAAGATCTGAGAATCGTCAGCCGGATGCTCGAAAAGCACGTCTCTTATACCAACAGCGCGCTTGGCCGACGGGTGCTTGCCTCCTGGGAAAGTCTGGTGCCCAAGTTCGTCAAGATCTATCCGACCGACTACCGGAGGATAATCGAAGCCCAGAACCGAATGCCCGAGAAGGGCTTACCCGAAGAAGAATCGATTATGGCAGCGTTCCAGCAGAACACGGTGGATGCGGCCCGTGTCGACGGACAGTAGAAGAGTTTCAATGAGGGTGGTGGTGAGTGTTTCGGTCCCAAAATACAGGGACGTGATCCATGGGTAAGACAAAAGGATTCCTGGAATATCCTCGCGAGCTCCCGGATAGCCATCCTGCACGGGAGCGCATCAAGCATTGGCATGAGTTTCACGATCACATTCCAGATGAAAAGCTCCGCCAGCAGGGAGCGCGCTGTATGGGTTGTGGAGTGCCCTTCTGTCACACCGGAGAACTCCTGTCGGGGATGGCCAGTGGCTGCCCCATTCATAATCTCATCCCGGAGTGGAACGATCTCGTCTATCGAGGCCTGTGGCGCCAAGCACTAGATCGCCTTCACAAGACCAACAACTTCCCCGAGTTCACGGGACGGGTCTGTCCCGCTCCCTGTGAGGGCTCGTGTGTACTGGAACCCACCGGCTCCCCCGTCACCATTAAGAGCATCGAGGCGGCCATCATCGATCGCGGATTTGCCGAAGGCTGGGTCTCGGCACAGCCGCCGCGGATCAGGACCGGGAAAAAGGTCGCCATCGTGGGCTCCGGGCCCGCCGGCCTGGCCTGTGCTGACCAATTGAATCGGGCGGGCCACACCACCATGGTGTTCGAGCGCGATGACCGAATTGGAGGACTGCTGCTCTACGGAATCCCAAACATGAAACTGGACAAGGAGATCGTCCAACGCCGAGTCGAGCTCATGGAGGAGGAAGGGGTACGGTTTCTGACCCACACTGAGGTCGGCAAAGACTACTCGGCAGAGAAGCTCTTGAAGAACTTCGATGCGGTAGTGCTCTGTACCGGAGCAACCAAGCCCAGAGACCTTCCCATTCCGGGCCGTCAGCTCAAGGGCGTCCACTTTGCGATGGAGTACCTGCACGCCAGCACCAAAATCTTGCTCTCCGGGAGCCACTCAGAAACCGACTACATCTCGGCGCTGGACAAGGACGTCGTCGTCATAGGTGGGGGCGATACCGGTACCGACTGTGTTGGCACCGCCCTGCGCCAAGGCTGCAGAAGCCTGTCCCAGTTCGAGATCCTGCCTCGCCCTCCCGATAAACGAGCCCCCGACAATCCCTGGCCCGAGTGGCCGAAGGTCTACCGCATGGACTACGGCCAGGAGGAGGCCTCCGCCGTATTCGGCGAGGATCCCAGGACCTTCTCCATCGTGACCAAGAAGCTGTCAGGGGACTCAGACGACCAGGTAGGAGCAGTACATACGGTTCAGGTGAAGTGCTCGAAAGCCAATGGAAGCTGGGCCTCGCAGGAAGTCCCGGGTACCGAAAGAGTATGGCAAGCCCAGTTGGTTCTGCTGGCCCTGGGCTTTCATGGACCCGAAGATCAGCTTCTCCAACAGCTCGGAGTCGAGAGAGACGACCGCACCAACGCCCGGGCGGAGTACGGAAGCTACTTGACCAGCATCCCAGGAATCTTTGCCGCAGGAGACATACGCCGCGGCCAAAGCCTGGTGGTCTGGGCCATCAATGAAGGCCGGGAGGCCGCGCGTGAGTGCGACCGATATTTGATGGGAAGAACAGATCTGCCGTGAGAAGCCCGAACTCCAAGACATGAAAAATATGAAAACACAGAACAGACCACTATCTTCAGGTTCTAAATAACTTTTTGTTGGTATTCAGTTGACTCAAGTAACCCCAAGGTGTCACAAATCGTAGTCGATGGCCCTCCGTCCAGAGGGAACTTCTTCAGCTTGTAATCTGGACGCCCCGAGCCGACTACCAACCACTTCCCGTCAGGAGAGTAAACGGGAAAGATCACGTTTTCGTCGGCAAGGGGAACCGTCTGCCACCGATCTAAGGAACGCCGATAGATTTTCCTGTCCGAAACCTGCTTTGGCCCGAGGCCGTTCGACACCGTGACATTCTTCGCCTCCGAGGCCGAGATAAACGCCAGATTCGTTCCGTCAGGGGAGAGCGCCATCGCTGGGCGGAAGTAATGATTGAGGACCAGGCCTTCACCCAAAGGGATCTCGAAACGTGACACCGGCTTCTCCTGGATCGAGGGCTGGGGTGAGACAAACCACGCCAGGCCTGCCAGGATTGGCACCGCCGTCCAGGGAGCCAGACGACGCCAGAGCGGTCGCTTTTGAGTGGGAACAAGCGCTTGCTCCTCTGTCGTTGGGGTGCCGGAGAGACATTCGCCGATGGCGATGCGGGCGTCCCCATGTCCCGCAGTCTCATTCTCGGATCCTTCCGCAGACAACGTTCCGATAGCTCTCGGAGCTTCCAAGGGGTGTCCTGGGGTAGCTCTTCCAGGCTCGCCTCCTGGTGAATCACCGCCGCGAGTGTCTCGGTCAGGCTTCTTCCCGCATACATCCCCCTGCCGGCGAGCATTTCGAAAAGCACGACGCCGAAGGCCCAGATGTCCGTTCGTTTGTCCACCGCCTGCCCAAGGGTCTGTTCCGGACTCATGCAGGCCGCGGTTCCCAGGACCATTCCCTCCTGTGTGGCCTCCATTGTCAGCGTGGGTGAGCGCGTAGCTTCCTGCTCCGAAAGCTCGGTCTCCATAGCCTTGGCCAGGCCGAAGTCCAGGACCTTGACCGTCCCCTCGGGGGTGATCTTTACGTTGGCGGCTTCAGATCTCGGCGAACGATTCCTTTCTCATGAGCCGCCTCCAGAGCCTGGGAGATCTCCAGAGCAACCTGGAGAGTCTCCTTCATGGCTATCGGACCCTCCGCGATTCGCTCCGCTAAGGTCGACCCATCGACCAGCTCCAGGACCAACGCCCATACGTCTCCCTATTGCTCCAGACCGTGGATGATGCTGATGTGGGGATGATTGAGAGACGCCAGCACCTTCGCCTCTCTCCGAAAGCGGCCAATTCGCAGGTGATCCTGGGCGAACCTCTCAGGCAGGATCTTCAGCGCCACCTCGCGACCCAGGAGGCTTTCGGTGGCCCGGTAGACCGCACCCATCCCTCCCTCGCCAAGCTTCGCCGTGATCTTGTAATGAGAGACGATTTTCCCTATCAACGGGGCCTCCGGATTGCGGGGCAACCTTCCTTCTTACCGAGTGCATACTAGATCTTTGAGGCTGGAAGGGCAATCTCGGCAGTTACAAGGGAACCCGGGCGCGCGCTGGGAGAAGTGGTGGGAATAACGCTTTCAGCGTAAGAACAACGGGGCAACTTATACCCAGGGTAGCTCGATTCGCATTGCAACCCTGGGCTACACGCAATAACACCATTGGTGTAGGTGATGACTTCGCAAGTAAAAAAAGAATCATCTCGCGCCAGCTGGTGGGACCTCTAGGCTAAAACTTCGATATGACTGTGCCAGTGAAACGTGGGTTCGGTCTCGAACCGAAGTTGTTTTCTCGAGTGGGGCCAGGGCTTCCTGGAGGTGGGACTAAGCTGAAACTTCAAGAATACGTCGCACGTCGAAACGTCTGAACGTCGCACGTCTCCTGTCCTCCGAAGGTGCCGCCAACGGGTGGACTACCAGCGCTACGAAGCCAAGTCCGACAGAGCCGCGAACGACTTGATCCGTTAGCAAAATGAGCCCCGGTTTCGAGGAGAGAACCGGACAACTCTTCCCCACGCAGTGACGCACAAATCCCCAGTAGCCGGAAGTTTCTTTCTCGAATGGGCAGCGTAGCGGGGGCGGGCCTAACCTGAAATTTCAGCGACAAGAAGAAGGTGCAGGGATCAGCATCTGACAGAACGGTGACCTGTAGGATGGGCACTCTTGCCCGTCGGTGTCCGCGACGGGCAGGAGTGCCCGTCCTACAGGGGTCACGCTGCTCTCGATGTTCGTGGCTAACGATAACCGAAGTTTTTTTCTCGGAATGATTCAGCTCGCAGCCGCCGCGTGGTCCGGACTTCTGACCGCTCTGACTGAAGTTGGGCACTCGACTTTGGTGTTTCGTCTTACACTGGTACCGGATATCCCTTTTCCTGGTCCACTTCGTTCACCAGCCGCTCGCCGCTCTGGTAGCGCTTCAGGTTTTCGCGAAAGAGCTTCGTCAGGCGACTTAACCGCTGTCCAGAGAAACCGGCGAAGTGAGGTGTAAGGATCAGGTTGGGGGCTTCCCAGAGTGGACTCTCGGCTGGAAGCGGTTCGGTTTCGCAGACATCGATCCCTGCCCCCGCGATCTGGCCCGATTGGAGAGCCTCCAGGAGTGCGTTTTCCTCGACTATGCCACCACGGGCAATGTTCACGAGAAAGGCTGTCGGCTTCATTTGAGCCAGAGTCTCGCGGTTGATCAAGTGCCTTGACTCTGACCAGAGAGGACACGAGATCAAGACGACATCAGACATCTCCAACAGGTTGTTGAGCCTATCCATGGGCCAGAGAGATTCGACAAAGTCTGGCTTCGGTGGCTGATGCCGATCGACGGAAACGACGCGCATTCCAAAGGCAGCGGATACTCGAGCATAGTGACTCCCAATGCCCCCTAGACCGATGACACCGGCAATGCTGCCATCCAAGTCGCCCGGCATCTGGATCTCCCAGCGATGCTCTTGCTGTTGCCGTAAATACGTTGGTATTCGTCGGAACAACGCCAGCGTCAGCGCCCAGGCTGTCTCGGCAACTGGTGACGCATAGAGTCCGCTGGCGTTCGTAATGATAAGTCCACGCGCTACAAGTTCCGGCACCAGCAGTGTCTCAATGCCCGCAGAGGTGGCTTGGATCCAACGCAATTTTGTCGCCTGACGAAACACCTCAGGTGAATGGAATCCGAAAAAGATCTCGGCATCTCTCAGGTCCTCGGCAACGTTCTCTTTCGACGCCACAACTATTTCCGCAGAGGGGGCAGCATCCTGAACTGCCGCAAGATACTCGTCCAAAGGCAATGGATCATGCATGACAATTTTCATCATTTTCCTCCGTTATCCAAGCGGCTCCATAAGCGCACATTCCTCGGTCGGGAGCGGCAAGACAATCATACGGTTCCTGGTCAGTTCCCCCCCAGCGGTGCTGCCCCATTCGAGAAAGAAACTTCCGACTACTGGGGATTCGCGCTGTTGTCCGGCTCTCTCCTCGGAACCTGGGCTCATGTTGCTAACGGCTCAAGTCGTTCGCGGCTCTGTCGGACTTGGCTTCGTAACGCTGGTAGTTCACCCGTTCGCGTCACCTTCGGAGGACAGGAGACGTGCGACGTTCAGACGTTTCGAAGAATCGGGTTAGTGCTTGCCGCCAACCAGGTTCGCTGTCGTCTGGCCTCTAAATGAATCATAATGGCACTCCTTCGTGACTTCAGAGGGTACAGCTCCAGCAAACCTTGATTCTGCTACGGGATCGGCTCCCCGAGACGCCTTCGGGTTCTCGGGCTGGGTAATGTGCGCGCTTCTGGTTATTGCGACGGGACTTACCTACTGGAATTCCTTTCCCGGAGCTTTCCACTACGACGATTACCCTTTGATGCTCCAGAATCCATACATCACCGAGAACTTTCCTTTCACGGCCTTCCTGGATCAGTATGGCGGTCGCCCCCTGACGCTTTGGACGATGCGCCAGATCTATCACTTTTTCGGAGCAGACGCCGGATGCTACCACCTGCTCAGCGTCGTTCTGCATGCCCTGTCATCTATTCTGTTGTTTACCCTGACCCTTCGCCTATTTGGCAGCCTGGAGCTGTCCTTCATGGCGGCACTGCTGTTTGCTCTCCATCCCCTCCAGAGCCAGACGGTCAACTACATCTGGTCCCAATCCGTCCTCTTGATGTCCTGTTTCTCGCTGGCCGCGATGATCCTGGCCCGCCGACGTCCCTGGGCGGGATTGTTCTTCTTTCAGCTCGCCGTCTGGAGTCGCGCCGACGCACTAGCGATGACGCCCTTTCTCATCGGGCTCAATTCCTCTCGATGGCTCCTGTGGACGGCAGGGGCACTCGTCAACTTCGCTGGGCTGGTCGACTCGATGGTGAGCTATGCGCCAGCCGAGATCGCCTGGAATCACCCGGACGCAACTGGCTACTGGCTCGCGCAGCCCGTCGTGTTTTGGAAGTCCCTAGGTCTGATGTTCTGGCCCCTATCGCTCAACCTGGATCATGATATTGGACAGCCCGAGAGGGAGACAGTCATTCTCGCAGCCACCGTTCTGTTCGGATTCTGCGCGCTGGCCTACTGGATGAGGCGCAAGCGCCCCGTAGAGGTATTGGGACTCTTCTGGATTCTGATGGCGTACGCTCCCTCCTGGATCATCCCCAACTCGGACCTGTTCAGTGAAAGCCGTCTCTACCTGCCTTTCGCTGGCTTTTCCCTGGCGGTGGGCTCGTTGCTGGTGGGAAGAAGCGATCTGAAGTCTTGGTCTTGGCGCACCTGGAGCGTGACACTCCTGCTAACCCTGCTGATGGTTCCCCTGACATTGGCCCGAAACGAAGTCTGGAAGGACGAGGTCACCCTGTGGGGAGATGCCGCGACCAAGAGCCCCAACAAAGCTCGGGTTCACTACAACCTGGGGGCTTCCCTGGCACGGCTGGGAGCTCTGGATAGGGCCGAGGCAAGTTTCAGAAGAACTCTCGAAGTAAACCCGAAAGACGACTTCGCGTATGCCGGACTGGCCTATTGTGCCGAGAGTCGTCGAGATCTGGTCAGAGCCCGTGAGCTCTACCGCGACGCCCTGCGCCTGAACTCTGAGAACGAGTACGCACGGCAGGGTCTCGAACGATTAGGCGCTGAGAACTAGCTCCGAGGGGATTTGTTCCGGAGAAGACAACCGATTAAGGCTTAAACCGCGAAATATCAAACCGATTTCGAAGAAGGATACCCATAATCTTTGGCTACAGTTCGAGGTGCGTCCCCACACCTTTTTCAGAAGCGCGGAGATAGATGAGCCGGGCGGTTGCCACGTCTTCCAGGGCCAGACCCAAATGGACAGAGGAAATTCGCTCTGTTTCGGACTGCCGCCCGGGCTTGTGACGACAGACGATCTCCGCCAGTTCAAGGGGATGCTCGGGTATCCCGGCAAAGTACCCGTCGCCTTTGTAGTACAGCAGCTGTTCGACATCGTCGGTTACGAACGAGTCGACTGCATGCATGGCAGCGGGAGTCAAGTAGGAGTCGTAATCCAGCGTACAGATGAAGGCTCCTTCTTGAATCCAGTCTGGTAGGATCACAGGCGAGGGGTTCCGTACGATTGGAGGGCCGGCGGTCACGATCACGTCGGCCGCACGCACGGCTTCTAGAGGTGAGTCGCACACTGTGCAGGGAAGGCCGCACCTTTCCTGGCACTCTCGGCTGAATTGCTGGGCAGATTCGGCTCTTGTCGAATAGGCCAACACTTCCTGCAGATCCTTCAGCACTTCCATCAAGCCTCTAGATTCGATCGCCCCTGAACTCCGCATCCCAGTATGGCCAGCGATTGCGATCCTGCCCTGGCCAGGTAGCGGCTCCGGTTCTCATGGCAGTGATCCAGGTCGCATCCATTACCGACAGGGGCAGCCCCGTATCCGGATCATTCAGGATGATCAGACCCGGGATATAGGGTAGGTCGGCGGACGTGTTGGAAGGATACCCCGCCACCCACTTCAGCCCCGCGGCCTCTGCCGGCTCGACATAGGCAGGCATCGCGTGGATGAAGGCGTCCTCGCGAATATAGATTCCAGCCTTGGGAGGCATCTCAGTCTTGCCGCTGCCCTTGGCTAGAAAGACTTTTTCAGTTGCCTCTACAATATCGGCCATCGAGAGCCCCACGCTCTCGACATCCCACCGCGACAGGCAGAGGACTTCTCCAGGGATTTTCATGATGGCGGACGCGGGTTACGCTGGAGACGAGAGACGCCGGCCTACTGGACTTTTCCCCTGCCCAGAACCTGCCACTCGGCTACGACGTCCTCACCCTGGACTCCCCAGATCTTGTCGTGCATGTTGATGCAGGCGCAGACATGGTTCGGAATCACCCGAACCCGGTCACCGACTTCGAATCGGGTAGTGGCTCTATCCATACCAAAGTGTCCGTGCTCTTCGGAAAGATAGACAACCTCGACCTGGGGATCCTCGACAACATAGCCGAAGCCTACATTATCTCCGGAGAGGAGCCCATCGCTGGAGAAAGTCTTGGAGCCTCCGTCAATCACGGCCCGGCCGGGAACGCGGTTGCTGACGACGGTAGTGAGTACAGAGACTGCACAGTCATCGTAGGTCGCGGCCTGGCAGCAGACCGTGTTCTTGTCGTTGAAAATATAGGTTCCCGGTCGGATCTCGGTGATCCCAGTGAACAGGTGTGACATATAGGCCGTCGGTGTCGAGCTCGCACTCAGAGTCGGCAAAGGGATCGACTCGGCCGCAAACCAGTCGACGAGATTGGACATCATTTCGTTCTCCAGATGGAGAAGACAAGTCCGCTCTTCGGGATCCTCCAAAAAATGTCCGGGGTAGATCAGGAGCCCCTGAAACTCAAGCGCAGGCAAATCCAAGATTTGCTTGACCACGGACATGGAATCGGGCTCGACAGGAAGGCCGCAGCGCTTCATTCCGGTATCGAACTCCACCAGCATCTTCAGTCTGACGCCCGCCTCTTTCGCTCGATCAGAGATGGCACGGGCGATTTCAACTGAATCCAGGTTGATCGTGATCTGGGCGCGCCCAGCCAACGACATGAGGCGACGCCACTTGTCCTCTCCGTACAGGGGATATGCGATCAGAACATCCTCAATGCCACCGTCGACCATGACCTCGGCTTCACCCAGCTTGGCGACGGTAATGCCGACCGCACCCAGCCCGATCTGGCGATGTGCCAATTCGGGAATCTTGTGGGTCTTGATATGAGGCCTGACGCTCAACCCGTGTTCGGCACTGTATGTGGCCAGACGCCGCAGGTTCCTGTCCATGATGTCGACGTCCACCAGGACGGCCGGTGTCTCTAATTCTCTGATCTTCATACTTCGTCGTGCCCCGTTCCGGTGATGGGCTGCATGCACACAATTGCCAGAGTTTACTATGAATTGGAACCATCAGCTGAGCTTTGTCGAAGCCCTGTCAGCTGACAGCGGGAAGTTATTATGATGGGATTGTCGCGAGATTGCTAGCCGATGTCCAACATCCGCTGGATGGCCCTCAGCGAAGCCTGTCGGGTCGCCTCCGGAACCTCCACCTCGAACACTTCGAATTCCAGACTGTGGAGGATCTTATCCAGGGTGATTTTCCGCATGTGTTGACAGAAGATATTGCAGGTCTGGACAAACTCGACTTGGGGAAACTCGGTGGCGAGGTTCGCCGCCATTTCGCATTCCGTGGCCAGGTAAACACACTCCAACTCGGTATGCTGTCTGACGTAGTTGGCCATTTGAGAGGTACTGCCACAAAAATCCGCCTCTTCCAGAACCTCGGCGCGGCATTCCCAGTGGACCAGGACGGCAGCGGATGCGCCCCCTCTGGGGATCCTGAACTGTTTCCGGATATCAACAATGTGCTGTGCAGTGAATTTCTCATGCACTTCGCAACGACCGAACCTCTCGTCGTACTTCCCCGGATAGATCAGCTCGAGACCTGATCCCTGGCGATCGAACTCAAGCTGCAAATTCTCACCCATGAAAGAATCGGGAAAGAAGATGACCCTTTCGGTGCGGAACTCTCGGGCGGAGTGCTCGATCACTTTGAGCGCATTGGCGGAAGTACAACAATAATCGGATTCGGCCTTGATGGCGGCATAGCTATTGACGTACGTGACTACCGGGGTATCTGGATAGCGTCGCCGATAGTCCAGGACATCCTCTGCCGTGAAGGGATCCGCTAGGCTACAGCCGGCATCAAGATCGGCAATGAGCACCTTCTTTTCCGGATTCAGGATCTTAGCCGTCTCCGCCATGAACCGCACTCCGTCGAACAGAATAATCGGCTTGTCCGACTCGGCCGCCAGACGGCTCAGCGCAAGTGAATCTCCGCGCTCCTTCTCACCGGAGAGGTGGTAGATAAGGGGCTCCATGTAGTTGTGTCCGAGGATCAGAACATCTTTCTGCTCACGCAGAAACAAGATCCGCTCGATCAGATCCTTCCGCCCGAGAAACTCGAGGTGCTGATCGGGTTGGGTCTGTAAGGAGCGGCCAATCCCCTCGAGGCGGGCCTTGTAGCCTTCCAAAAAGGTTTGCTGCATCTCTTTACCTAAAACGAAACGATCAAGAATCGGACTGGTCACAGAACCGCGCACAGGGCGCAACGAGATCCTGAAGCTAGTTCACTAGATCGCCGCACATCCCACGCCGAGGCGCGCCGCAGTGGCAGGGCCCACTTTCACTCGAGGGGGAAGAACCTAGACCTCCCCCAACCGCGAAAGCAGAAAGCAGCTTCTCCGCGTGCACGCTGTGGCAACTCGGGCACTCCGCCTCTTCGGAGCTCCCCAAGACGATTTTCTCAAACTGGTTTTCACAGTCCCGACAACGATACTCAAAAATCGGCATGAACTTAAGTATACTCCAATTTCCTCTGGGTCGATCCGTTTCAAGTGGGTCGATCCGTTTCAAGCGGACAGATCTCAGACAGCTCCGGCCCCCCTCCCATGGGTTGGGTCCGCGGCCAGCCAAAGCTCCCGGAAAAAAGGAAAATGTGATTCATCTAGGAAAAGAGCCACTAGGACGAGATAGAAGCGGACTCCTTGGACGGGACGTCCCTGCGTGCATACCCCTGAAAGATCTGGCGAGGCCGCGCGATCTTCAGCTCAGGGTCCCGCTGCATCTCATCCCATTGGGCAAGCCAACCGGCCATACGGCCGAGGGCGAAAAGGGTGGTAAACATGGAGGGGGGAAAGCCTATCGCCTGATAGATCAACCCCGAGTAGAAATCCACGTTTGGATAGAGCGCCCGGGAAACAAAATAGTCGTCCTCTAGAGCGATCTCCTCCAGCTTCAAAGCTATGTCCAGCAACGGACTTGACCCAGTTATCTCAAAGACCTGGTCGGCCAAGAGCTTGATGATCTTGGCACGGGGATCGTAGTTCTTGTAGACCCGGTGTCCGAAACCCATCAGACGGAACTCGCCTATCTTGACCCTCCTGATGTGCTCGGCGACCTGCTCTTTGGAACCGATCGATTCCAGCATCCGAATGACGGCCTCATTGGCGCCCCCATGCGAGGGGCCCGAAAGCGCTCCTATCGCAGCTGCTGCTGCGGAATACGGGTCTGCACCCGAGCTTCCCACACTGCGCATCGCACTGGTGCTGCAGTTCTGTTCGTGGTCTGCATGAAGAATAAAAAGGGTGTCCAAGGCCTGCTCCAATATCGGATCTACCTCGTAGCCGGTGCCGGGCTGGCTGAACATCATGTGAAGCAGGTTGGCGGCATAGGACAGGCCATCCTGCGGCGGGACAAAGGCTTCACCCTTGAGCCGTCGATAGACACAGGCCACCAGGGCTGGAACCTTCGCGATCAGGCGGTGGATCTGAAGCCGGCGAACTTTCTCAGATTCAACCTGAAGACCATCGGGGTAAAACATTGACAAAGCTGCCACACCCGCGGCAAGCGCCCCCATCGGGTAGGCTTCGACCGGGAGCTCCTGGATCACCTTTTCGATCTGGGACGGCAGCCCTGCCTGCTCCTGGATCTGATCAGTCCAATCCTGAAACTGCGCCGCGTCCGGAAGCTCCCCTAGAAGCAGCAGATAGGCGACGTGGAGATGAGAGTAGTCCTCGACCAATTGTTCGATCGGATAGCCTCTGTACTCGAGAATGCCCTTATCGCCATCGATGTAGGTAATCTTGCTTCGGCATGAGGCCGTGGCCAAGAATCCAGGATCGTAAGTCATCAGGCCGAAGTCGTCCGGTGAGACTTTGATCTGTCGCAAATCGTTGGCTCGAATCGTTCCGTCCTCGATCGGAAGTTCGTGCTCTTTCCCGGTACGGTTATCCCTGATAGTGACCGTCTTTGCCGGCATCGTCTCCCTTTCTGGACTCCTGAAAATCGTCTCTCCGCCTTTTGGAAGGAGGCATGAAATAGCACACTGCCTCCGGAGCCTTATAGGATAGCCAACTATTTCTGGAAACTCAATGAATGCATGTTAGACTTTCCATTATGAGATGGGCATCGGTCTTACTCCTCTCAGCCTGCCTTTTTATCCCCGGAACAAGTCTACTCGGAAGCCGAACGCTCAAGATCTATGGAAAGGGTTTTTCCTTCTTTGTAACAGAACCCGATGGATGGATCATTGATGCCCGATCGGCCGCACAGCTTGCCAACTTTGTCATGTATGCGGAGGGCTCGGACTGGAGGCAGACGGAGGTGCTCGCGTTCGGTCGACTGGTCGAAAGAGGACCCGAAGAGTCCCTGCAGGAATTCGGCGAACTGGAGCTGATCCGCTTCCAGCAATATTGTCCTGAACTGAAAATCAGCGATTCGGATCTGGGATCGACCAGCCTCCGACCTTCCTTTGCGAAATCTTGCAGGTGCCCAGGGGGAAAACAGGAGATCGTGGTGTTTTCTGAGACTCCCGGGTTTTTCGCCATCTTTGTCCTTTCTTCGCACGACGGGAAGGCCCTGACTAGATCCCTCCCTCCTTTTGAAGAACTCGTATCCTCTTTTCGCTGGTCAGGCAGGACCCAGCCGCGAGCCAACTTACATCGCTCTAGAGAATAGGCAGGGATATGCAGATCGTCATCTTGGGCGGTGGGGCGGTGGGGTCACTGGTAGCCCGCAGACTCGTCCAGGAGAAGAACGAGGTCGTCATCGTCGAAAGCGACCCGGATCGTTGTCAGCGTCTGGAAGAGGGTCTGGACGCCCAGATAATTCAGGGTCATGCCAACAGCATCAGCACCCTGGAACGAGCGGGACTGCGGGACGCAGACATGCTGATCGCTGTTACCAGCAGCGACGAGGCCAACGTCCTCGGCTGTCTCATTGCCCAGACACATCCCAACGTGAAGATCAAGGTTGCCCGCCTTCGGACTCATGAAGTGGACCGCTGGCGTTCGATTTGCAGTAGCGATCTACTCAACGTGGATCTGGTGATTCATCCCGACCGGGAGACGGCCGATCGAATTCTTCAGGTAGTCGAGATGCCCGGAATCTCGGACATCGTGGAATTCGCTGAAGGCAGGGTGAAGCTTTTCGGCATGAATGTCGAGAGCAACAACTGGATGGTGGGACGCAGCATGGCCGAGCTGGACAAGGCTGGCCCTCCCAAGAACTCTTTGATGGCCATGGTCTTTCGGGGCCAAAGAGTGATTATCCCCCGAGGAAGTGATCGCCTCCAGGCGGGAGATCACGTCTACGTCATCGTGCCGGCGGACGAGATGAAATCGGTGATGGAGTTCATGGGCATTGAAGCACAGAGGCGCGCAGAGCGCGTGTTCATCGTAGGTGGAAAGCAGCTAGGCATCGAGGTTGCCCTGAGACTCGAGGAACAGGGCGTACAGGTGAAGCTCTTCGAACACGATTTGATCCGCTGTCAGAAGATCGCGACGCTCTTGAAGGACACGGTGGTGGTTCACGGTGACGGTACTGACAGACGGGTCCTGTGGGAAGAGAATGTCGAGGGAATCGACGCCTACCTGGCACTGACCGGTAACGACGAAGTAAACATCATTGCCTCCCTGCTATCGAAGCGTCTAGGCGCTCGTAAGGCAGTGGCTCTGGTCAACCGCATTGACTTTCTGCCCATGGCTCAACTCCTTGGCATCAACTCGACCTTCAGCACTCGCCTGACCGTTGTCGACCGGATTCTCCAGTTCGTACGCAAGGGGCACGTCCTTTCCGTGACCACTTTCCTCGAGGAAGAAGCCGAGGCAATCGAGTTGGTGGCCACACCCGAATCGAAGTACGTCGGCAAGACCTTGAGAGAAGTGCACTTCCCTCGTGGGACCGTAGTGGGAGCCATCGCTCGACCCTCCGGAGAAGTCCTCGTACCCAGGGGTGATGCCACCATCCTGCCTGACGATAGGGTGATTTTCTTTTCCCTGGAGAGGCTGGTTCCCTATATAGAAAGCGCTTTCCTGGAAGAACCACAAAGAGAAAGGATGTGATCCATTGGGCCAACTTGCTCCAGCACCTGGGTTACTTTGTCCTGGGTCTCTCTTTGGGTCTGGTGCCGCCCACCGTTTTCGCCTTCGCCAACCAAGACGCAGGCATTGCTCCACTTTGCCAATCGCTGGCCATCGCCCTGGTGATGGGCGGTTGCCTACTGCTCTTCTTTAGACAACCCCCTCGAGAACTAAGCCGCCGCGAGGGGATCCTTTTGGTGGTTGGCACCTGGATAGCTGCCAGCCTGCTCGGGGCGCTACCTTTTTATCTCTCTCCCCATTTCTCAAGTTTCTCCGATGCGTTTTTCGAATCGGCATCCGGTTTTACGACAACCGGCGCCACCGTCCTGGAGGACGTCGAAGCCCTTCCCAACAGCCTGCTACTTTGGCGAGCACTGACACATTGGTTTGGTGGGATGGGCATCATTCTCCTGGGCATTGCGATCCTTCCTCTCATCGGTGCCGGAGGGAGAGAGCTCTATCGCGCCGAGTTCTCAGGAGCCCGAGCAGAAAAACTCAAACCTCGTATCGCCCAGGCAGCTTTGGCTCTCTGGAAGATCTACCTGGCCTTTACCGTGCTCGAGTTTGGAGTCCTTTGGTGGGCAGGAATGACTCCCTTCGAGTCGATCTGTCACACCTTTTCGACCCTGGCCACGGGAGGGTTTTCTACGCGCAACGGGAGCATTGAGGACTTCAACAGTCCCCTGATCGAATGGATCATCATCTTTTTCATGATCCTGTCGGGCATCAATTTCACGCGGCACTACCGACTCTTCGTCGAGCGCAAGCCTGCCTCCTTCTTTTCCGATCTGGAGACTCGCTCCTACTTTTTCCTGATCGCCGCCGCCGCGTTGATGTTGACTCTGGACATCACTCACACTTCCGACATGTCGATGCTCCAATCAGTCCGCCCGGCAGTCTTTCAAGTCGTCTCCATCATGACCACTACCGGCTTCTCCTCTGCGGACTTCGAGAGCTGGAGCCCATTCTCCCAGCTACTGCTGCTGGTCTTGATGTTTGTGGGGGGCTGCACCGGGTCGACGGCGGGTGGAATGAAAACGGCTCGTGTCATCCTATTGAAGCGGGTGGTTGCACGCGAGTTTCGACGAATCGTGGAACCCCATGGAATCTTTGCCGTCCGATTCGGCGGCAGAGCCATTCCGGAAACCACGATTCAGAGTCTTCTCAACCTTGTCTATCTGGCACTGCTGATCAATTTCGGGGCTTCCATCTGCCTGACCGCCCTGGGAATGGATGTGCTCACGGCCATCTCATCGGTAGCCGCATCCATGTTCAATATCGGCCCCGGCCTGGGACAAGTGGGCCCCAGTGAGAACTACGGTCCCTTGCCGGCATTGGCCAAATGGATACTAAGTGGCTGTATGCTAGCCGGGCGGCTCGAGTATTACACCCTTTTGGTCCTGTTCACTCGCCCCTTCTGGAGAAAGTGAACTCGATGGTTTCCTGTCCTACCTCAAAATGGAAGAGGCGTGGAGGAACGACGGGTTTTCCCTTCGGAGTTCGCTTGTTCGGTGTTCTGCGGTTTATGATTCGAAATTTCCTTGAGCTGGGGGAGGCAACCGTTGAAACCGCAGAATATCAAACTGGCGAATTTCGAAGGGAAGATCCTCGATTGCGCGGTTCGGAGTTTGGCATTCGACATTCAGCTGTTTTTCTTCGGCTGGCAGCAACTGCCAAATGACAAACCGCAGAATATCGAACAGGCGAATGTAAGAGGGAAGATTCTTGGTCCTTGCCTAGCAGAGAAGTTCCTCCCTCGATGATCCAGCGAGGCTGGGTAGAGGCTAGCCGGTGGGTGCACGACAGGAAAGTGACAAGCTGAGTGCTCAAGAGTTTCTCCTGAGCTGAGGAACCGTTAAACTCCAGTCTGGCTAAGGATTTCCAGGCAGTGG
>Ga0310121_10001027_pt1 | contig 29467 bp, 29 predicted proteins | sample CB27_Tmax_986_MG_FD_203504 | JGI IMG/M metagenome (GOLD analysis project Ga0310121, IMG submission 203504) | Marine microbial communities from Western Arctic Ocean, Canada - CB27_Tmax_986 | ecosystem: Environmental > Aquatic > Marine > Oceanic | place: Canada: Western Arctic Ocean | collected... | reverse complement strand
GGAAACAGCCAACACTGTGTGCTATCGTCGGGCATCTGAAAGCTCCTGTGTTTGTGGGGTCCGGCCTTTATCCAAAGCCATTCTCCACCCAGGGGCTTTCTTTTTGGGTCCTACCGACGAAGTATTCGGGCTAGGGCTTGCGGACGATCTGGAGCACTGCCTCGGCCACGGCGCTGCCCTTGAGGACCGCGGCTGCCCGGGCAATCTGCTGGACGGCTGCCTCGACGCCGGCTCCGCCCTCGATCTCTGTGCGGGCCCGCTGGAAGTGCCGCTGGACGACGCTCTCACCGGCGGGCCCCAGAAGCGCCACGCATTCGTCCCGCACCCGGGTGAGCTGGGTGAGCGGTGGCACGGCTTCCTGCGGTGTGGCGCTCTCTCGGGTTGTGGCTGGCTCCGTCGGGGCAGCAGGCTCCCCTGGCGTGGTGGGCTCCCGCGTGCTGGGCGAGACCGGCGCGGCAGGGTCGGGAGACGCTGGCGATTCCTTCAGGCGGATGAGGCCGGTGGCGACCAGGCCATAGAGCAGCTTCGCTGCGTCGAACACGGACAGCTTCGCCGCTCCCGCGATGGCCCGCAGGCTGCTCTGGCCGTCGATCTTGGACAGGAGCAGCCACTCCATCGTGTTGAGGTTGATCTGGCCCTCGCGGTTCTCGAGAATGACGAACTCCGGCACCCGGCCCACCGAAGGGATCTTCTTTGAGAGCACCCGCCATTCGTCCAGGCGTCGTGCAGCCTCCATGAGCAGGCTGGTGTTACTTCTCTGGATGGTCTCGCGAGGCGGGGCGGTCTCGGCGTCGAATCGGCACTCGCCCTGGCGCCAGATCGCCAGTGCGTAGACCGCTTCCTCGCCCCAGAGCTCGGCGAGCTCGGCGTGGATGATCTGCCCGTTTCTCAGGTAGATCTGGCCTTCCTGATCGCCGTCAACGAGGTGGAAGACTCCGGTCTTCCCGCTCACACCTACGAGCTGAATGATGTCGGGAAGGTGAAGCTCAGCGAGAGAGCCTTGAAAGGCCATGGGTCGAAGGGAGACCTGGGCCGCTAAGTGCCTTGGTTACTTCAAATTAGAGGAAACGAGGCTGCCAGCCCGGCTCGGGGATGTCAACCCTAGTTGCCTCACGCAGACGTCGTCTTGGCCGTCGAGGCGTCTGCCCGCGCCGCGTTTCGGCGCTCCCGGTCCCTTGGCAGCAGGATGCTGTGCCGCTTGATCATCTCGTTGAGTGTCGTGGGCTTGAGACTCAGTAGCCGGGCGGCGTCCTTCTGTACCCCCCCCGTCGCCTCCAGCGTGGACTCGATGAGCCGGCGCTCGAAACGGGCGATCACCTCGCGCAGGTTGATGCCCTCGGGCGGCACGGCGACCTGGGGCATCTGGAAGCTCGGGCTGGAGCGGACGTGCTCGGGCACGAGGTCCTTGTCGATGACCGGGGTCGTGGTCAGGACCACTCCGCGCTCGATCACGTTCTCCAGCTCGCGGACGTTGCCCGGCCAGTCGTAGTCCAGAAGCGTCTGGAGCACGTCGGGAGTGACGCCTTCCACCACCTTCGCGTTCTCCTCCGCGTACTTCTCCGTGAAGTGCTGCACGAGGGCCGGGATGTCCTCCTTGCGCTGACGCAAGGGAGGCAGCGGGACCGCTATGACGTTCAGCCGATAGAACAGATCCTCCCGGAAGGTGCCCTCCTCGACCGCCCGTCGCAGGTCCACGTTCGTCGCCGCCACGATACGGACGTCCACCTTGACCGTCTCCACGCCTCCCAGGCGCATGAAGTCTCTCTCCTGCATCACGCGCAGGAGCTTGGACTGGGTCTCGAGAGGGACGTTGCCGATCTCGTCGAAGAAGAGGGTGCCCTTGTCCGCCAGCTCGAAAAGGCCCTTCTTCGCGTATACGGCGCCGGTGAATGCACCCTTGACGTGGCCGAAGAGATTCGACTCGAGGAGGTCGTGGGGGAGGCTGCCCGAGTTCACCACCACGAAGGGCTTGTCCTTGCGCGGGGAGTTGGTGTGGATCGCCTTGGCCACCAGCTCCTTGCCGGTGCCGCTTTCGCCCGTGATGAGAATGGTGGACCGGGACGGCGCGACCTGCGCGACGAGCTGAAAGACCTGGAGCATGCGCGGGCTCTTGCCCACGAGCTCCATGAACCGTCCCTGGTCCCGGAGCGCAGAGCGCAGCTCGCGGTTTTCATCTTGAAGCCGGCGCTGGTTGAGACCGTTGGCGAGAGTGTGGAGCAGCTCTTCGTGCTTGAAGGGCTTCGCCACGTAGTCGAAGGCGCCCTTCCGCATGGCGGCGATCGCCGTCTCGACCGACGCGTAGGCGGTGATCATCAGGATCACCAGCTCGGAGTCGATCCTCTTCAGCTCCTCGAGGACGGTCATGCCGTCCATCTCGGGCAGCATCATGTCCACGATGGCGGCGGAGTAGGAGCCCTTGCGGACCAGCTCGAGGCCGTCGGGCCCGTTCGGGGCGAGCGAAACCTCGTACCCAGCCTGGGTCAGCAGGGTTCCGAGGACGTCGCGCATCACCTCCTCGTCGTCGACGACGAGGATCGACTCCTGACTCATCTCAACCCTGCTGTGCGGCCTCGGAAGCGACGAGGGCGGGTAGTGCCACCTGGAACCTGGTGCCCTGGCCCGGCGTGCTGTCCACGAAGATGGCGCCCCCATGCTCCTGGATGATGCCGTACGAGACGCTCAACCCGAGGCCCGTGCCCCGCCCGATCCCCTTGGTGGTGAAGAAGGGGTCGTAGATGCGGCGGAGGTGATCGCGGCGGATGCCGTGCCCGGTGTCCTTCACCTCGACCACGACGGTGTCGGTGTCCGCGGAGGTGACGAGGGTCAGCCATCCGCCGCGGGGCATGGCGTCGCGGGCGTTCAGGATCAGGTTGAAGAACACCTGCTGGATCCGGTTCTCGTTGCCCCGGATGGAGAGCAGGTCCTCGGCGAGCTCGCGGCGCACGCGGATCCGCGAGCCGGACAGCTGGTGCTCGACGAGCGAGAGCACGTCGAGAAGAGCCTTGTTGACGTCGACCTGCTCGAACTCGGTGCCGGATGAACGGGAGAAGTTGAGAAGGCTGTTGACGATCTTGGCGGCGCGGAAGCTCTGCTTCTCGATCTTGTCGAGAAGCTCTCCTCGAGTGTCCGACTCCTCCATCTGTCCGCGGAGGAGCTGGGTGTACGACGAGATGCCGGCCAGCGGGGTGTTCACCTCGTGAGCAACACCCGCGGCCAGCAGACCCACCGACGCCATCTTCTCGCTGTGCTGGAGCTGCTCCTCCAGCCGAGCCCGCGCGGTGACGTCGTCGAGGATGAGGATCGTCCCGCTCTGCTCGGCGGCTCCGGACTGGAAGGGCGCCACCGAGACGTTCACCATGAGGCTGCGGCCGTCGGAAGAGGGCAGGTGCAACTTGTAGACGTGGGCGATCTCGCCCTGGTCTCCCAGGTCCAGCGTGCCCCGGAGCGCCTCCATGAACTTGTCAGGGAAGACCTCGGCAAGGGGTCGGCCGCGCACGTCCTCACGCTTGCGGCCGTAGAGGGACTCCATGGCCCGATTCCAGCTCGTGATCTCCCCGTCGAGACCGAGAACGACGATCCCCGAGTCGAGGCTTTCCAGGACGTTTTCGTTGTAGTCTTTCAGCTCGCGCAGCTCCTCGGTCTGGGAGCTCAGACTCCGGTAGAGCCGGCCGTTCATGATGGCCGTGGCGGCCTGTGCCGCCAGGGTCTTCAGGGTGTCGACCTCTTCGCTGTTGAGCGGGTCGAGCCCGTCCTTGCGCCCCACCCCGAGCACGGCGACCACGTCGCCCTTCACCCGGCAGGGGAAGAGCCACCCGAGGCCCAGTCGCGCCAGGGTCGGATGGTTTTGCGGCTTCGATTCCACGTCGACGGCCTCGCCCGCCCGCAGCCGATCGAGCAGGTCCTGATCGCTGAGGCGCGCCTCGCTCGACCGCGGCACACCGCGTGCCCGAAAGGGGACGAAGACTCCGTCGGGGTCGGCGAGAAAGAGCACCATCTCCCGAAGTCCGAGGGCCGCACCCACGCCCTGGAGCAGCCGCTCGCTGGTTCGCTCGAGGTCCAGGTCGGCGTTCAGGTCCTCGGACAGCCTCACGAGGGCCTTGCGCGAGCTGTAGCGCTCGCGGTAGAAGAGCCGCTCGAGGGCCTCCTGGACCCGACTCTTGACCGGGGTGAACAGCAGCACGACGACCAGCGTGCTGAGGAGTGCGATCACCGTGTTGTGCGGCTCCTCCCACAGCACGTCGGTGAGGCCCGCTGTCAGCAGCGCCAGGCTGACGAGCACCGCCATCGCCAGCACGAATCCGAGGGCTCGGCGAACGATCAGCTCGACGTCCATCAGACGGTGCTTGACTACCGCGTACGCAAGGGAGAGCGGAATGAGCGCGAGCGGCACGTATCCGGCAAGCTCCATGGCCATTCCGGGCTCACGGCCGATGGCAAACGGCAAGGCGTAGAAAGCCAGGAACGGCACGACGCCACCACCAGTGCCCCAGATCAGCCACTTGACCTGCCGTCGCGCGGTCAGGCTCCGGGTGCGACGATAGGAGTCCACCAGGACCGCGAAGGCCATGGCGAAGAAGAACGCGAAATAGAGGGGCTGAATGCGGTCGATGGCGGCGACGATGCTCCAAAGCGCCCCTGGATCCTCGCCGGTCGCGAAGAGCGCCTGGCTCATGGCCGCCGCCCCGGCCAGCACCAGCGCCGGCATGTAGAGAGCCGGCACCATCCACAATCGTTGCGCGCGCAGGCGTCGCTCGGGGAAGGTCAGGCAGAAGTGCAGGAACACGACGGGCAGGAACAGCCTCGCCAGATAGTCGGCCCAGAAGAGCACCCAGTCAGGGGTCGTGAGCTTCCCCGTGTAGGACGTCGAGTACACGAGGAAGAAGAGCACGCAAACGCTGTAGAAGTGCAGGGACGAGCGGTCGGCGGGACGACGCAGCATCACGACGGTGCCCACGATCAAGGAGAAGAAGCCCACGAGAGACAGGTAGTAGAAGGCCGAGACGTTGCCCTTGGGAAGCGGGCTTACCGGGACATCGAGAGCCCGCATCTCGTCGGCGCGCAAGAGGGAGTAGGTGACCCGCTCGCCGGCTCGTCGAGAGGCCAGCATCGCCTCGAGGGCGGATTGGCTCAGGACCTCCTGGCCGTCCACCGCGAGGAGGATGTCCGACACCCGCACGCCCGCGCGAGAGCCCGGTCCGCCAGAGGCGACTCGCGTGGCGACCAGGCCCTGGGGAGCCGCTTTCCAGTAGACCCCGTCGTCCATCAGGCTCCAGGTGGCCTTCAGGACGATGTTGTAGACACCCAGGGACGCAAGCGCGAGCCCGCAAACGATGACAAGGGCGTTCTTGAGTCGGTGCTGCTTCATGTCAGGGTCCGTGCCCGCTGTAGACACTTCAAGCCAACGGCTCTATACAGCAAGGGACGTGCCTGGAAAGAAGGGCCTGTTCTTGCAATAAGTATCTGTTTTTCAGGTGGTTCGCCCGAACTGGACTTCATTGAATCCAGCCGACCGTATCTGAAACCAAATCGTTGAATCGCCCGCGACGCCAAAAAAAAGACCTCCTCGAGGCTCAACCCGTTACCACCCGTCCTGCCACCCGACCCGAGTCTTCTCAGAACCGGACGGAGATCCCCCCAACCACCCGCGTCGGCGGGTCCTGCACAGCCAGCTCGTCGAGGAATCCGACTGCGGACGCCTCGTAGAAGAGATTGCTCACCGCGACCAGCAGATCCCAATCGGCGCTGGTGAGCGGCGCCAGGAAGGGCAGCCGCTGGGTCACCTGCACGTCGAAGCGAGTGGTCGTCCGGCTCTCGAACGACCGCGACGAACGCTCCTCCTCGTCGGAGAGCGCGTTCACGCGGTAAAGAGCCGCCACCCGCGTGTTGCTCCAGCCGATGAAGGTCTCGAGCCGCGCCACGACATCGTGGAACCGGGCGTCCTCCATGCCGGGCGTGAGGGAGCTTACCCGGAAGGCGGCCGGGCTCATTCGCGAGCCTCTCCCGAATGTGTACGTCACGGACCCCTTCACCAGCGATCCGAACTGGTGGCCCGCGGTGATTCCGATTCCCTGCGCGCCGACGTTACCCGCGTTTCGGACACGGAGCCGATTGCCGCCTTCGAATGCGGTCCAGAGCTGGTCGCGCGTGTTCTCGCTGAACACGAACGCACCGACCCGCCCGCCGGAGCGGAAGGAGCGGTCGACCCCGAGGTCCATGCGGAGAGTTCTCGACGGATGCAGGCTGCCATCCATGTGGGCCCAGGTGATGGCCGGCGATGCGGAGGAGACCGAGGAGAGCGTCAGCAGGTCCCCGCCGGGGGCGAGGGTCCGGGTCGCGACCGAGCCGTGGACCAGCGTCTCCGGTGAGCTGCGCACCTCGACCTCGACGATGGCGTCGGCATGGTGCGAGTCCGACAGGAAGCCGATGTAGGTGTAGCGCGTGCCGAACGTGATGGTGATCCGCTTGCCGACCCGCCATCTGTCCTTGACGAAGAACGCGCCAACCGCACGGTCTCCGGCCTGGCTGCTCTCGTCAGGAAGGAGAGCGCGGGTGTAGCCCGCTCCGTAGCCCGCCCCCGTCTGGATTTCGTGGCCGCCGCCGGGCTCCAGGACGAACTCGGCTGCCGTCCTCCAGCTCCGGCCCTCGCTCTCGGCCAGGAGCCCGCCCACGCTCCAGTGGACTCCGTTGGAGAGGCGGCCCTGCAGCTGCAGTGCGCCCATCCCCGTCGGCAGTCCGCCGGGTTCGATGTTCGCGGCGTCGACCCGATTCGACAGCGCCATGAACTCCACCCGCCCGCCCAGCGGGGCGAGCGAAGCGTGCCCCGGGGCGGAGGGGGTGAGCATCGTGGTGACGATGGTCGCCTCCTCCGCCCCGGGCCCGTTGTGCGCGGCGGTCTCCAGCACGGAGCGCCGCTTGTGCCGCATGAGCCACTGCCATTCCGAGACGTCCACGTCCTTTGCCTCGGGCTCATCGGCCTCGGAGGGCCCCTCGCCGGAGGCCTCACCTACGGGCGTGAGGCTCAAAGTGAAGAGCGAGTCGCGATTGGGAAGCACCGTGACGCGCTCCGCGGCCGAGGGCAGGTGACCCGTGCCGAGGGCCCGGAGCGTATAGGAGCCCGCCGGGAGCGAGGGAAGGATGAACTGCCCCTCGCTATCCGAAAGGGTCATGAGGCTTCCGCCGCGGATTCCCGCGCCGAAAACGGAGATGACGGCTCCTGCGACCGGAGCTCCACGAGTGCTCTCGACCCAGCCCACGAGCCCTCCGCCGTCCTCTGCACGTACCGCAGGGCTTGCCAGGCAGGCAAAGACCACGACGGCCACGGCGCAGCGGCGAAAGCTCAATTGTCCGTCCTCCGGAGAGGCTGATCCCCCAGCCATTTCGCACCGTAACAGGGGGGGGAGTGCCTGTCAATATGAGCAGTGCCAGCGGCCTTTTGGTCTTCCTCGGCCGGCCCCCTCGTCGTGCGGCCGCTGCGCCCCTGTGCTATAAGGACACGCTTCAGGGAAAGGCCAATGCCGACCGCCTACGATGTCACAGTGCCCCTCGCCCCCGGACTGCCGGCGTACCCGGGGGACCCGCCATTCGAGATCGAAGCCATTCAGCGGCTCGGCTCCGCGCCCTTCAGCCTCTCCCGCATGAGCCTTGTGACTCACACCGGCACCCATGTCGACGCCCCCGCCCATTTTCTACCCGGGGGGGCCACGATCGACTCGCTTCCCCTGGAGATCCTTCTGGGCAAGGCCCGGGTCGTGGAGATCCCCGCGAGGGAGCGGATCGACCGCGCCGATCTGGAGCCCCGGGATCTTCGTGACGACCTGCGCATCCTCCTGAAGACACGCATGTCCGGCCAGATGCTCAAGCCCGGCTTTCAAGAGGATCACCTCTATCTCTCCGGCGACGCCGCGGCCTACCTTGCCCAGGCCGGGCTCAAGCTCGTCGGCTTCGACTATCTCTCCGTGGATCGCTACGGGGCGCCGGACTACCCGGCCCACCACGCCCTGCTCGAGGCGGGCGTCATCATCGTCGAAGGGCTCGACCTGTCCGAGGTGGAGCCTGGCGAATACGACATGGCGTGCCTGCCCCTTCGGGTTGCAGACGGCGATGGGGCACCGGCCCGGGTGATCCTCCGGTCGCGGGGCTGACATCGGGACTTGTCCGTCGGACACTCAGTTCAAGGAGCTGGCATGACCACCATTGATTCCGTTTTCGCCAGGGAGATCCTGGACAGCCGGGGCAATCCCACCGTCGAAGCCGAGGTCGTTCTCGAAGGCGGGGCCCTGGGCCGGGCCGCCGTGCCCTCCGGCGCGTCCACGGGTGAGCGAGAGGCCGTCGAGCTCCGCGACGGAGTGAAGAAGCGCTACCTCGGCAAGGGCGTCCGCAAGGCCGTGGCGGCTGTGAACGACCTGTTGTCGGCCGAGGTCATGGGTGAAGACGCTCTCGATCAGGCGCTCGTCGACCAGCTGATGATCGATCTCGACGGAACTCCGAACAAGCGAAAGGTCGGGGCCAACGCGATCCTGGCGGTGTCCCTCGCGGTGGCCAAGGCCGCGGCGGAGGCCACCGGGCTGCCGCTCTATCGCTACATCGGAGGAGCAAACGCCCGCACGCTCCCTGTTCCCTGCATGAACGTGATCAACGGCGGGGCCCACGCCGACAACAAGCTGGACCCGCAGGAGTTCATGATCGTTCCGTACGGTTTCACGAACTTCGCCGACGCGATCCGGGCGGGCGCCGAGGTCTTTCACCATCTCAAGGCGGTCCTGAAGAAGAAGGGGTACTCCACCGCGGTCGGCGACGAGGGTGGCTTCGCCCCGGACCTGAAGTCGAGCGAGGAAGCGCTCAGCACGATCATGGATGCGATCAAGGCCGCCGGCTACAAGCCCCGGACCCAGATCGGCATCGCCCTCGATCCCGCGGCCAGCGAGCTCCACGAGGGCCGCAAGTACGTCTTCAGGAAGTCCGGCGAAGGGTCGAAGACCTCGGATCAGATGATCGCGATGTACGAGAAATGGGTGAAGACCTACCCCATCATCTCCATCGAGGACGGGCTCGGGGAGAAGGACTGGAAAGGCTGGGCCGATCTGACGAAGGCGCTGGGCTCGAAGATCCAGCTCGTCGGCGACGACATCTTCGTCACGAATCCCGCTATCCTGGCCGAGGGGATCGAGAAGGGTATCGGAAACTCGATCCTGATCAAGGTGAACCAGATTGGCAGCCTGACAGAGACCCTCGACTGCATGGCCCTGGCGAGTCGTGCCGGCTACACCTGCATGGTGAGCCACCGCAGCGGCGAGACCGAGGACACGACCATCGCCGACCTCGCCGTTGCCACCGGGGCGGGGCAGATCAAGACCGGCTCCGCATCCCGGAGCGACCGCGTCGCGAAGTACAACCAGCTGCTGCGGATCGAAGAGGAGCTGGGCCCGATGGCCCGCTACGCCGGAAAGGCGGTGTTCAACCCGAGATGAGCCCGAAGGGCGAACCGAGCGAAGCCGCTCGGGCGCGGCGAAGAGCGGCCGTGTGGCAATCCTCGGGTGTGAGCTCAGCCCACGGACGTCTCACTCTTCGTCGTGGTCGACGGTGATCTTGAGAGAGCGAAGGAACTTCTTGTCGAGGGGGGTCATCTTGAGCGGGGCCGGCTCCGCCTTTTCGACCCTCACGTCGAAGCCGGCGCCGGGGTCGCTCTCAGTTGGCTTCTCGGTGTGGGAGAAGCCGAGCGTCGCCTCGAGCACGAGAGAGACCCTGTAGCCCTCGGAGCGGATGCGGTTCAGGCAGTGGCTGATCTGCGGCGACTCGGAGAGAACCCGCTGGAGCGTGGCGCTGACTTCCTGTGAGAGCCTGGAGATGTCTTCATCGTCGGCTTTTCGCATCCGAGCAACCTCGTGGAGGGATTATGCGAAGGCGTGGCGAAGCGTGTCAAGCGAACGCCTCACAACGGCGAGCCGGGTGAGCTGGCAATGAGCCGAGCGCGCACCCCCCCGGGCGATGGCCCTTTGCCGTCGCCCCGTCGCACAGCCTCGGGCCTGCCGCGCGAGCGACTCTACGGGCCCGCCGACGTGACCGCCGAGCCGGGAGCGCCCGGCGAGTTCCCCTTCACCCGGGGCTTGTACCCCGGGGGCTACCGTGAGCGGCTGTGGACCATGCGCCAGTACGCGGGGTTCGGTACCGCCGCGGAGTCGAACCGCCGTTTCCGCTACCTCCTCGATCAGGGGACCACGGGCCTCTCGGTGGCCTTCGATCTGCCCACCCAGATCGGCTACGACTCCGACGATCCCCACTCCCTCGGCGAGGTGGGCCGGGTCGGCGTCGCCATCGACAGCCTCGAGGACATGGAGCTGCTGTTCGACGGGATCCCGCTCGACCGCGTCTCAACCTCGATGACGATCAATTCCACCGCTGCCATTCTCCTGGCCCTCTACATCGCCGTCGCCCGGCGTCGCGGGATCGCGGAGGACTCGCTCGGGGGGACGATACAGAACGACATCCTGAAGGAGTACATCGCCCGGGGCACCTGGATCTTCCCGCCCGGGCCGTCGCTGCGGCTTGTCACGGATGTCTTCGCCTACTGCGCCGAGCGCGTGCCCCGGTGGAACACGATTTCCATCTCCGGCTACCACATCCGCGAGGCGGGCGCCACCGCCCCTCAGGAGATCGCGTTCACCCTGGCAAACGGCCTCGAGTACGTTCGCGCCGCCCGGGCCGTCGGCCTGGACCCCGGGCAGCTCGGCAGGCGGATCTCGTTCTTCTTTGCCTGCCACTCCGATTTTCTCGAGGAGGTGGCCAAGTTCCGATGCCTTCGCCGGTTGTGGGCACGGCTCATGAAGGAGACCTTCGGCGTCACCGACCCGCGGGCGCTGCAGTGCCGTTTCCACGTGCAGACGGGCGGGGTCACTCTCACCGCCCAGCAGCCGGACAACAACGTCGTCCGCGTCGCTTTGCAGGCGCTCGCCGCGGTCCTTGGCGGCAGCCAGAGCCTGCACACCAACGCCCGCGACGAAGCCCTCGCGCTTCCCACCGAGGACTCGGCCCGCCTCGCTCTGCGCACCCAGCAGATCATTGCCTTCGAGTCCGGTGTGGCGGACACGGTGGACCCGCTCGGTGGCAGCTACGCAGTCGAGGCGGCGACCGATGCCCTGGAGCGAGAGGCGGTCCGGATTCTCGACCGCATCGAGGCGCGGGGTGGCGCTCTGCGGGCCATCGAGCGAGGGGAGACACAGCGGGAGATCCACGAGTCCGCGTACCGATTCCAAAGACAGGTCGAGCAGGGGGATCGTGTCGTCGTCGGGGTCAACCGCTTCCAGGAGGATGTCGAGACCCCGCCCGGGGACATTCTCCGCATCGACCCCGAGCTGGAGCAGGCGCAGGTCGAGCGAGTGCGCTCTCTTCGAGCACGTCGGGATCCTGCCCGCTGGGCCCAGGCTCTGGACGCGCTCGAGGGCGCCGCCCGCTCCGACGACAACCTGGTGCCTGCCATCATCGAGGCCGTTGTGGCCTCGGCCACCGTGGGCGAGATCGCCGGCCGGTTTCGCGAGGTCTTCGGGGAGCACAAGGAGACGCTCCTCCCGTGAGTGGCCGTACGCTTCCGTGCTGAAGCGACTTCTGTTTCGCCTGCGGGTCGAGGAGGCGATCGCTCTTGCCTTCCTCCTGCCCACGACCTGGCTCACGATCGTCGCCTACGACTACGCTCGGGCGGAGGGCGTTCTCGGTGCACGCTACCCGGGCGGGGTCGTCCGCCTCGGCGTGGCCGTCGTCCTCCTGACGGCGCTGGCCCTCGCGGCCCGGCGATGGCCGGCCTCGGCGATCGTCCGCGGCCTGCGCGAGACGGTGCCCTTTCTTGCCTGTGTGCTCATCTACACGAACCTCCACGACACCATTGGCTTCGTGAACTCCCACGACGTCCACTACTGGCTGATCGCCCTCGACGACATGATGTTCGGTGTGCAGCCGTGCGTCTGGGCGGAGCAGTTCATCACACCGGGCCGCACCGAGGTGATGCAGTTCTTCTATCTGAACTTCTTCTGGATCGCGCCGTCTGCCAGCTTTCTTCTCCTCCTCAAGGGCCGGCCGGCGGCGTTTCGCGCGGCCACCCTGGGCGTCATCATCTGCTTCTATCTGGGCTACGCGTTGTACGTCCTCTTTCCTGCGGCTCCGCCGCGCCTCGTCCTGATCTACGACTTCACGAAGAACCTGCGTGGCTACCCGGTGGGCTTCTCGAATCTCTCGGCCCAGGCGTTCGCCCTTCTGCCCGTCGACAGCCGAGCTGCTTTTCCATCGCTTCACACCGCCGTCTCCCTCGTGGTCCTCATCTACTCCTGGCGCCACCTGCGGGTCTGGTTCTGGATACTGCTGCCCTTCGTGCTGGGCCTGTGGGTGTCCACGATCTACCTCCGCCACCACTACGTGGTGGACCTGATCGCCGGTTGGTTTCTCGCCCTGTTTGCAGCCTGGGTGGCCCCCCGTCTCGATGCCTGGTGGGCGCGACAGCAAAGAGCGCTCGGGTACGACCCCCCGAGGGGCTCACCCGTGTGAGCGATCGGGGCGAAACCGTGCGGCGAGCGGCCCTGCGACTCGCCCTGTTCGCCGCCGTCGCGCTCCTGACCCGGGCACCGTTCCTGACTGTCCGTTCCTGGATCTCGATGAGGCCGCGGCCCTCGTGGGGTCACACGTTCTTCTCCAGGACGGGACCCTCTACGTCGACTTCGTCGACAACCGTCCACCGCTTCTGTACGGCTTCTACGCACTTGGCCAGCTGCTCTTCGGCCCGGGAATGGTCGCCGTGAGGCTGATGGTGGCTGCGCTGGTGCTTCCCCTCACGGCGTGGGCGGCCAGCGCCTTCTTCCGACACGATCGGCGGGGGCTCGTGGCGGGGCTGCTGTATCTGGTGTGCGGAGCGGCGTTTCTCGCCCACGACATGCACTCGGTCTCCGCCGAGGTCCTGATGCTTCTCCCGCTGGCTGGCGCGGTCGCGCTTCTGCCCGGGGAGGTGGAGGCTCGCCGCCCGGCTCGTGTGCTCACGGCAGGGCTGCTCGTCGGCGTTGCCGCGCTCGTGGGGCAGCACGCGATCCTCTGGTTTCCTCCACTGGCCCTCGCGGTGTGGATGGCGCATTCCGGGAATCGCGGTGGCCGCCGATCCGCGGGGGTGCTGACGCTGCTCGCCGGCTTGCTCGTGCCGCTGGTCGGCGCCCTGGCTGTGTTCTTGGCCCAGGGTGCAGGGCCGCCGTTCGTTTTCTGGACGTTCACCCACAACGTCGGGTACGCGGCCAGCCCGATCGCGCCCGTGGAGGCCCTCGAACGGGCATCGTAGTACCTGCTTCCCTTCGTGCTCGCGACGGCACCGCTGTGGTGGGGGGCCGTGCGCTCGCGTTCCCTCTTCGAAGACGATCACGCTCGCAGGCTCGTGGCCGGCCTCGTTCTCTTCTCTCTTCCAGCGGCCTTTCTCGGCTTCCGGTTCTTTCCCCACTACTTCGTCCAGCTCTACCTGCCCCTCGCCCTCGCTGCAGCACCCTGGACCGCGGCGATCCTCCGTTCGCCGCTCACCCGGGGCGCCCGGGTCGCGATCGCCTGGCCACCCGTCCTTCTCGTCGGCTTCACCGCTGCCAACCTGGCTCTCTATCGGGGTGCCTCGGGTGTCTATGAGGAGACGCGCTCCGTGTTCGCCAGGGTGGGGAGGCAGTTGCAGGAGGATCCCTGCCAGGACGTGGGCCGCTCTTCGTCTGGGGGTTCGCTCCGCAGCTCAACGTAGAGGCGGACCTGTCTCCCGCCTCGCGCTTCGTCGTGCCGCAGGCTTCGCTCACAGGCTACGTGCCCGGCCGCCGGGGGAGCCGGTCGCGCGCCAACGAGTCGGCTTCGCTGGTTCGTGAGGAGCACTGGGATCTGCTGATCCAGGAACTCGAGACCCGGCCGCCGGCGTTCGTCCTCGACACCGCGCCCTCGGGGCTCCACGGGTGGGACCGCTACCCGATGGAGGACTTCCCTCGCCTCGACGCCTTCGTGCGGTCCGGCTACCGCGCGATCGCGGACGTGGACGGCGTCTGGATCTGGAGACGAAAAGGCTGTGAGAGCGGGGTGGCGGACGAGTGAGGGGCCGGTGGCGGCGACCGCCGCCCCCGGAGGACATGGTGATGCGGAGCCTGGAAACGGCTCACCGGGCGGTCGCCGGAGCAAGGGTCGAGAGGGCCGCGCGAGATGCTTCGGGCGGTGTCCAATCTGGCCGCCCTGGCGATCACGCACGGCTTCATTGAGGTTGGCGGGCGAGATCCCAATTCGCTCGTTCTATGGCGAGCCCCTCAGGCTGACCCTCGACGAGTGACGTCGAACGCGGGTCACTTGGCCGACTGGACTTCCACCTTCCATGCCTCGTCGCCCCAGGCGAGGGTGAGGTCGGCTCCATTGCCCTTCTCGGCGAAGGACATGGTGAAGACGTCTGCGTTGGTGGCGCTGGCCTTCGTCATCTGGGCCCGGACAACTTCCTTGTCCTTGATGGCCTCGGTGTAGTCCCCGAGGTGGGGCCAGGGCTCGGCCTTCATGTTGTCCGGGGCCTGGTCCCAGATCTTGCCGAGAGGGACACCGAGATCCTTGTTGAGAATCAGCGACCAGCTACCGGATTCGGCTGCGTGGACGTACACGGAGTACTTTCCTGCCGGGACCTTCGTCCCGCCGATCATCAGGCCGCCCGCGGTGGTGAGCGTGCTCACCTGGTTCTCTCCGGCGCGCCAGATCCGATCGGCAGGCAGCTCCTTCATCAGCTCACCGAGGTTCCGGCCCTTGAGATCAGGCTGTCCGTAGTCGATCTCTATCGCGTCGCCACCGACCTTGGCCACGGCGGCACCGCGCCCGTCCTGGGCGAATGCGGAGGAGGTCAGGCCGAGGGCGACGAGGGCGCTCAGCACGACAAGACACTTCTTCTTGGTCACGTTTCACTCCTTCTGAAAAAGGGGTATTCGCCACCCTACCCCAGACCGGACCTCCACGAGGTTCAAGGAATTGAACGACCCTTGCCCCCCTCTTCAAGCGCCTTTCGCAGAAGGGAATTCACGATTTTCGGGTTCGCCTTCCCTGCAGTTTTCTTCATCACCTGACCGACGAACCAGCCGATCGCCGCTTTCTTGCCGGCCCGGTAGGCGTCCACCTGCTCGGGGCTCGCCGTCAGGATCTCGCTCACGATGGTCTGAAGGGCGGCCTCGTCCGAGAGCTGGACGAGCCCCTCTCGCTCGACGATGGCGCGGGGCCCCTCTCCCGAGTTCCACATCTTCTCGAAGACCTCCTTGGCGATCCTCCTGCTGATGGTGCCGTCGCCGATCAGCTTGACGAGGGCTCCAAGCTCTGCGGGAGCGACCCGACAGCCATCGATTTCACCGTCACCCTCATTGAGCTTCCGGAGGACCTCGTTCATGACCCAGTTCGATGCGGCCTTCGGATCGCCGCTCTCGCTGGCCACCGCCTCGTAGTAGTCCGCCACCGCGCGGGACTGGGTGAGCACCCCCGCGTCGTAGTCCGGCAGGGCGTAGTCGTCCACGAAACGGCGTTTCTTGCCGGCGGGCATCTCGGGCAGCGACCGGCGCACCGCTTCGACCCACTCGGGCGTGACCCGAAGCGGGGGAAGGTCGGGCTCGGGAAAATAGCGATAGTCGTGCGCCTCTTCCTTGGAGCGCATCGAAGCCGTCTCGCCCCTGTCTGCGTCCCAGAGGCGCGTTTCCTGCACCACGGCACCACCGGACTCGATCACCGCCACCTGTCGAGCGATCTCGTGCTCGATGGAGCGGGCCACATTTCGGAACGAGTTGAGGTTCTTGATCTCGGCCCGGGTGCCCAGCGCCGTGGCGCCACGCCGCCGAACGGACACGTTGGCGTCACAACGGAGCGAGCCCTCCTCCATGTTGCAGTCGGAGGCCTCGGCGTAGAGGAGCACAGCCTTGAGGGCGGACAGGTACGCGAAGGCCTCCTCGGGACCGCGGAGGTCGGGGTGCGTGACCATCTCTATGAGGGGCACGCCGCTGCGGTTGAAGTCGACGCCGCTTTTCTCCTCCGACCAGGAGAAGCCCTCGTGGAGGAGCTTGCCCGCGTCCTCCTCCATGTGGATTCGCTGCAGGCGCACGCGCCGGGATCCGCCGTCGGCAGCGGCGATCTCGATCCAGCCGTCGAGCGCCACGGGCTTCTCGAACTGGGAGATCTGATAGCCCTTGGGGAGGTCGGGATAGAAGTAGTTTTTTCGTGCCCAGATCGACTCCTCCTGCACGGTGCATTGTGTGGCGAGGGCCGCGCGGATCGCCAGGGTCACAGCGTCGCGGGAGAGCACCGGCAGGGCCCCGGGCAGGCCGAGGCACACCGGGCAGACGTTCGAGTTGGGCGGATCACCGAAACGATTGCGGCACGAGCAGAAGAGCTTCGTCCGGGTGAGGAGCTGGGCGTGCACCTCGAGCCCGATGACCGGCTCGTACTCGGCGAGGATGCCAGAAAAGGAACGTTCGGAGACGTCCATGGAACGGCCAGTCTAGCACCGGCCGGCTTGACACCTTCCGGAGGGGACGGTACACACGGATCATGAGGCAGCGAGAGCGAGAACCCGCCGGAGACTTCGCGGAGTTCCAGGCCTCGGCCCTCTTCTGCGGCCGGTGCCAGACGGCCCAGCCGGTCCGGGAGCGGCTCCTGCTCGTGCTGCCGGATGGCGAGCTCTTCGAGTACCTGTGCTCGGCCTGCGGCACGTCGGTCGGAACACGCAAGGCGGAGGAGCAAACCCCACCGGTCGTCCTCGCCTGAGAGGCACGCCCCGGCCCTTTTGACATTCGTGAGGACGGGGCAGTAACGTCCGGCGCGAATGAAGCCCATCGATCTGCGCTCCGACACCGTCACCCAGCCCACGGCCGAGATGCGGCGTGCGATGGCCGAGGCCGAGGTGGGAGACGACGTCTTCGGGGAGGACCCGACCGTGAGGCGTCTCGAGGCGCGAGTCGCGGAGCTCCTTGGCTTCGAGGCGGCCCTGTTCGTGCCGTCCGGCACGATGGGCAACGCTATCTCTATCCGCATCCTGACGGAACAAGGCGATGAGGTCCTCGTCGAAGGGCGGAGCCACGTCGTCCGCTACGAGCTTTCGGCGATGAGCGCGCTCTCCGGCGTCATGCCGAGGAGCGTGGAGGCCGCGGACGGGCACCTGACTCCCGAGCACGTGGCCGACGCAGTCTCTCCCCGGGCGTACTACAAGTCCGATGTGACCCTCGTCGTGCTCGAGAACACGCACAATCTCGCAGGCGGGACGGTGCAAGGGGTTGCGGAAACCCAGGCCGCGATTGATGCGGCAAGGCAAGCCGGTTTCAAGGTGCACGTCGACGGCGCTCGGATCTGGAACGCGGCCATGGCGCTCGGCGTCGCACCGTCGGCGCTCGTGGCTGGGGCGGACACGGTCATGACGTGCCTGTCGAAGGGGTTGGGCTGTCCGGTCGGGTCGCTGGTCGCGGCGTCACGAAAGCGCATCGAGGAGGCGCGCCGTGTGCGAAAGCTCCTGGGCGGCGGGATGCGCCAGGCAGGCATACTCGCTGCCGCGGGGCTGTGGGCCGTCGACGACGCGATGCAACGACTCACCGAAGACCACTCCCGGGCCCGCCGGCTGGGCGACGCGCTCGGTCGGTCGCCTGGCGTTCGCGTGACGCTCCCCCAGACCAACATCGTCGTGGCCGACCTCGAGACGCGTTCGGCCCCAGACGCTGTGGCCACGCTCGGGGAGCGGGGCGTGCTGGGAATCGCCATGGACTCCAGGAGCCTCAGGCTGGTCACGCACCGGGACGTGAGCGAAGAGGACTGCACCCGCGCCATCGAGGTCATCGGGGCCGTTTTCGGCTGAGTCGCACCGGCCCAGCAGAGCGGTCCGGGCCTGCGTGGTAGGCTGCCGAAATGCGTCAACGGAGCGAGGTGCTCGCCGTCGACACCCGCCGGGGCCTCACCGAGATCACGCCGGCCGTGATCACGGCCCTCCGGGCTGCCGAAGTGCGCGAAGGGCTCTGCAGCCTCTTCATCCGCCACACGTCGGCGAGTCTGGTGATCCAGGAGAACGCCGATCCGTCTGTGTGCAGCGACCTCGAGGCCTTTCTCTCGCGGCTCGTGCCCGACGGCCATCCCGGCTTCACCCACGTCGCGGAGGGCGGGGACGACATGCCGGCCCACGTGAAGGCCGCGCTCCTCAAGACATCGGAGCAGATCCCGATCTCGGGAGGCGAGCTCGTGCTGGGGACCTGGCAGGGGATCTACGTGTGGGAGCACCGCGACTCCCCGCATCGTCGGCAGGTCGTCGTCCACGTCTTGGGCGAGTGAGCCCATGAGGCTGCGCACTCAGCTCGCCCTCGCCCTCCTCCTGCTCGCAGTGCTTCCCCTCCTGGGAGTCACCCTCTACACCTACCAGACCTCGCTCCGCGTTTACCGACGGGCGGAGACGGCAGAAGCCCTGGCCCTCGCAACCGCCATGTCCGCGCGGTCCGAAGCGGTAACGGACGAGCTCTCCCTTCGGATTCAGAGGATGCGGCAACGGCCGCCCCGTGCTGCAGAGAGCCCGTTCGAAAAGGCCCGGCGCGAGGCCCTGGCCACCGCCGAGCGACAGGAGCTCCGGGCGCTCCTCCGGACGGTCCTCTCAGGGGCCGAGCGTCGCCAGGGGGCGATTCCCTTTGCCCACGACGCCGAAGGCCGGCTCTTCACGCCAGATGCCGACGACGAAAAGGTGCTCTCGGGTCTCGGCCTTGCGCCAGGACAGCCCGCCACTCGCCGGGACTCTGCCGACTGGGTGGTGGCCCTGCGTTCCGACCGCGCCTCCGGGATCTCGATCGGGGTGGCCCGGCCCCTCGGCGAGCCCCTGCAGGAGATCCGCCGGACCACGGCACGGAACCTTGCCATGGGGCTGGGGCTCGCCGCCCTGGCACTCTTCGGAATCTTCCCGATCTCGACGCGCATGACCCGCCACCTCGGCGCCCTGACCGAGGGCGCCGAACGGCTGGGCCGGGGAGATCTGGACGTGAGGGTGCCGGTGCCGCACTCGGTGGAGTTCGCAAGGCTGGCCGAGACTTTCAATTCAGATGGCCCGCGACCTGCGACGGAATCAGGAGCAACTCCTCCAACAGGAGCGCATCCGCAAGGAGCTCGAAATCGGACGCCGCATCCAGGAAGAGCTTCTGCCGCGAGCGCCGTTCAGGGGATCCTTCGTCGAGATCGGTGGCCTGTCGATTCCCGCCCGAGAGGTGGGGGGTGACTTCTTCAACTACTTCCCCATCCGGGAGGGCGAGGTGGCGGTGCTCCTCGGCGACGTCTCCGGCAAGGGCGTCGGGGCGGCCCTCCTCATGGCGAGCCTCCAAGCGACGCTTCGCGCCCGCCTTGCCCTCGAGCCGGACCTGGCGGCGCTCGTCGATGCTCTCGACCGGGAAATGGACGGTGACGAGCCCCTTGCCCCCTACGTCACGCTCTTCCTCGCCGTGCTCGAGGGAGAGTCCGGGAGGCTTCGCTACGTGAACGCCGGGCACAACACGCAGTTCGTCCGGCGCCGCGACGGCGGGATCGAACGGCTGGTCTCTTCCGGTCGTCCCCCCGGCCTCTACCCGGGCGGCGGCTACGAGCAGGAAGCCCTCGTGTTGGTCGAGGACGAGGCGCTCTTCCTGTTCACCGACGGGGTCGTCGAGGCCGAGGACGAGTCGGGAGAGCCCTTCGGAATGGAGCGCCTCGAGGCCGTGCTGAGCGTGCACAGCGGCGACGACCTCGCCGGGCTCATCGCTCGAGTCCACGAAGCCGTGCGTGCCCACCGCGGTCCCAGGGAGGCCGACGACGACGCGACCATGCTCGCCCTGCGCACCCTGGCTCGAAGCCCATCGGAGCCCCCGGAGTGAGGCGCGATCTGTCCGCACTCGCGGACGACGAGCTCGATCTTGTCGTGATCGGGGGGGGCATCTACGGCGTCGCGGCGGCCTGGGACGCCGCGCAGCGCGGGCTCGCGGTGGCGCTCCTCGAGCGCGACGACTTCGGCGCCGCCACGTCCTGGAACAGCCTCAAGACGATTCACGGCGGCCTGCGCCACCTGCAGAAGGCCGGGCTTCGACAGCTGCGGGAGTCCGCCCGGGAAAGGCGTGCGCTTCTGACGATTGCCCCTGCCCTGGTGCATCCCCTGAGCTTCGTCGTTCCCACCTTTGGGCATGGCTTCACCGGTCGGGAGGCGCTCTTCGTCGCGCTCCGTCTCAACGACTGGCTGACCTCGGATCGCAACGGCGGGCTTCCCGAAGGAGCACGAATCCCCGCCGGCCGGACGGTCGCGGCGGGCGAGGCGCTGGCCCTCGTGCCCGGACTCGATCCTCACGGCCTCACTGGAGCCGCGCTGTGGAGCGACGCCCAGGCCTCGAGCACGGAGCGGCTCACGGTGGGGTTCGTCCACGCCGCGGCCGACGCTGGGGCGCGCGTTGCCAACCACGCCGAGGTGGTCGAGGGCCTTCGCGCCCGGGGACGCGTGGCGGGCGTTGTGGTTCGCGACGGACTGAGCGGCAAGACGATGGAGATCAAGGCGCACATGGTCCTGAACGCCGCGGGGCCCTGGGTGGACGAGGTCCTGGCCCGGGCCGGTGTGCGCCGGACCCCGGTGCCGCTGCTGCGCGCGCGCAACCTCGTGTTCGATCGAGTCCCGACGCTTCCCTTCGCGGTCGGCGCCAGGAGCCGGGGACGCTTCCTCTTTCTCGTCCCCTGGGAGGGCCGGACCCTGGTGGGCACCGACTACGCGCCCGCGGACGCGACCCCCGGCGACCCCCAGGCGTTTCTCGGGGAGGCGGCCCGGGCCTTCCCCTGGGCCGCGCTGGCGGGGTCGCGTGTGGCCCTCGTCCACGAGGGACTCGTTCCCGGCCGCGGCGGAGCGTCGGGGTTGGCGTCGACGCCGCGGCTGCTCGACCACGAGGCGGAGGACGATCTCCCCGGCCTCGTGAGCCTGCAGGGCGTCAAGTACACCACGGCCCGGGCCGGCGCCGAACGAGCCGTCGATCTCGTGCTTCGACGGCTCGGCAGCCCGGCCGCGGAGTGCCGCACGGCCGTCACCCCGCTGCGGCGAGCCCGCCCCCTCGAGGGAAGCCTCGAGTCCAGGACCCGGGAGGCCATGGGCCAGGAGATGGCGCTCACACTGGCCGATGCCGTGCTGCGACGCCTCGATCTCGGGACGGGTGGGCGGCCCTCCGGGTGGGACGTGGACGTGGTCTGCGGGGTCATGGCGAGCCAGTTCGGGTGGGACGCGGAGCGTCAGCGACGGGAGCGGGACGCGCTGGACGGCATCTACCCGCGGCCCTGAGGTCGGGGCGCCTCCCCCTCGCCATCGAGCGGCGGCGGGGTCCGGGCGGCCTGCTAGAATGGGCCCCACGATCGGCTGCCGGGTCGCCCCGGAAAGTCGCCGTTGGCCCACGATGACGCCGCCTCCCGACAAACCCGCCGTGTCGCACACCAAAGCCGCCCCGGCCGGACTGCCGGACCGTGTGCTTCAGACGCTGATGTCACTGGTCGAAGACCTCACCGTGGCGCGGGAGGAAGATGAGCTGCTGCGCTCGACCCTCGAGCACGTGGTGGACGGTCTCGAGCTCGCAGGCGGGCTGACCCTGCTCTTCGGCTCCGAGGATCGGCTGGAGGGCTCGGCCGAGCACCATTTCCAGCCGGGGATCGTTGCCGCCGAGGCGCTCGGCGCCGCCGCTCTGGCCGGAGGAGATCCCCTGGTGCGGGAGCTGCCCGAGGGCGGGTGGCTCGCCGCGACACCGCTCAGGGCGCGGCAGAACGACCTGGGCGCGCTCGTCCTTCATGAGACCCGTGCCAGCCGCTCACCCCTCGACGAAGAGCTGCTCGAGGCGCTCGGCAAGCAGATCGGCTACGGGCTGGAGAACGTGCGCCTCTACGCCGAGCTGCGCACATCCTCGGGGCGGGTCGAGACACTGCACCGCATCACCGCCGCCGTGACCTCCGGGACGGACCGCCGCGCCATCGTCCCGGCGTTCGCCACCGAGCTCGCCACCCTGGTGTCTTTCGAGCGCCTGGCCTGTGGCTTCGTCAACGACACCGGGTGACTACATCGAGATGGTGAGCCATCCCGAGGAGACCTCGTGGGGCCTGGGAGACGTCCTTCCGGTGGTGGGGAGCGGACCCGGCTTCGTCGCCCTGAACAACCGAGCCGTCCTCCAGCGGGACCTCGTGCACGAGCACCGCTACCTGGAGGACATGCGGCTCCTCGAGGAGGGGCTGAGGACGTACGTTCTCCTGCCGCTGAGCTCCCGGGGACAGGCCATCGGCGTCCTGGCCCTCGGTTCCGCCGAGAGCGGGGTCTTCGACGACTCGACCCTGGCGCGGCTGCAACCCCTGGCCGACGCGGTGGCCCTGGCCTTCGAGAACGTGCGTCTCTTTCAGAAGACGCGCCAGCTGTCGATCTCCGACGAGATCACGCCGCTGCACAACTTCCGCTACTTTCACCAGGCGCTTGACCGCGAGCTCAAGCTCGTCGACCGGTACGGCTCGACGCTCTCGCTTGTGTTCATGGATCTCGACCGCTTCAAGCCCATCAACGACCAGTATGGGCACCTCCGGGGCAGCAGGACCCTGCGCGAGGTGGGGTTCCTCATCCGAGCAGCAGTGCGCGAGACCGACATTCCCGCCCGCTACGGAGGGGACGAGTTCGTGATCGTGCTGCCGCAGACCGATGGAGAGCCGGCTCAGGTCCTGGCCGACAAGCTGCGCAGCCTCATCGAAGAGCACACGTTTCTTCAGGAGGAGGGGATCAACGCCCGTCTCGGTGTCTCCCTCGGCGTGGCCACGTACCCGGAGGAAGCCAAGACCAAGGAGGCGCTGATCCGACTGGCCGACAAACGGATGTACGAGGACAAGGCCTCGCGCAAGACGGGCCGATGAAGCGCCTCCTCCTGCTGAGCAACTCGACGAACCACGGCAGCGGATATCTCGACCATGCCATCGGGGCGATCCGTGAGGTGCTGGGCAGGGTGCGGCGGCTGCTGTTCGTTCCTTTTGCCCTCGAGGACTGCGAGGGCTACACGGCGAAGGTGCGGGAGCGTCTGGCCGCCGAGGACATCGAGGTCGAGGGCCTCGTCGACCGCTCCGACTGTCGCGCCGTGGTGGAGGCCGCGGAGGCCATCTTCGTGGGTGGAGGCAACACCTTTCGGCTGCTCTATCGGTTGCAGACCAACGACGTGCTCGACAAGATCCGCGACCGTGCGAGCCACGGGATGCCGTACCTGGGTGCGAGCGCAGGCACGAACATGGCCTGCCCGACGATTTGCACGACGAACGACATGCCCATCGTCGAGTCCCTGGGCTTCACTGCTCTGGGCCTGGTCCCCTTCCAGATCAACCCGCACTACCTGGATCCGGACCCGGACTCGGTTCACATGGGAGAGAGTCGGGAGACGCGCATCCGGGAGTACCTCGAGGAGAACGCCACTCCGGTTGCCGGGCTCCGGGAGGGGGGCTGGCTGCGTGTCGAGGACGACTCGGCCCGGGTCGGAGGCCCGCAGCCGGTGCGCCTCTTCCGGCGTGGATGTGAGCCCGTGGAGATCGCTCCCGGTCTCGACCTGGCGGAGGCGATGTCGCGGTGACCGAGTCGGCGGGCACACTGCTCTACCGGCGCAGGGGGGACCAGATGGAGGTGCTCATCGTCCACCCCTCCGGCCGCTACAACCGGGGAGCTCCGTGGAGCATCCCGAAGGGCAAGACCGAGCCCGGGGAGGACGCCGAGACGGCGGCCCGTCGCGAGACGCAGGAGGAGACCGGGGTCTCCGCCGGCCTCCTGCACTCGATCGGGAGCGTGGATCTTGCCCGCAGCCGGAAGCGCATCTACGGTTTTGCCGGCCCTGCCCCGGAGGACGCCGCGCCGCACTGCGCGTCGTGGGAGGTGGACCGGGCCCGGTTCGTCACGCTGGAGCGCGCCCGTCTTCTGCTCCATCCCGCCCAGGCGCCGTTCGTGGACCGGATGCTGGCGACCCTTGATCAAGATCAGGATCAGGCTCAGGCTCAGGACTGAGCAGCTCCCCCTCGATCCCCCCGCCGCGCCGCGGCAATCAGCATGTAGCCCGAGGCCGGGACCAACGCATCGAGACGGGTCACCGCCCAGATGAACGGGTAGAGGACGCTGAAGAGCCGAAACGAGCGGGAGTGACGGGCCATGTCCGAGCCGGTCACGACCATGCCCTTGGCGGAGGAGCGCTTCCCCAGCCGCTCCACGCCCCAGTTGATCAGGGTGTCGACGAGCTCCGAGAAGAAACGTGAGTAGGTCCGATGTTGCCCCATCTCGAAACCGGGTCCGAGCAGCTCCCGGAGCCGTGCCTCGGAGTAGCCGGGGCGGAGATGGCCGTGCTTCTCATCCGTCTGCCCCAGGGCGTGGCGCAGCCGCCTGAGCGCCGTGCACTTGAGGTGGGGTGTGTTCACGATGAGCCGCCCCCCCGGCTTCGTCACCCGAGCGAGCTCCGCAACGAAAGCACACTCGTCCGGCACGTGCTCCAGCATGTCCACCACCGCCACCCGGTCGAAGGTGGCGTCCGGGAACGGCAGGCGGTTGCCCTCGACGAGGTAAGCCTCCGTTCCCACCAGCGAGCGGATCGAGCGGACCGCTTCTTCGGTGAGGTCCCCCGACGACCACTTTCCGCCACGCTCGCGGAGCAGGAGGCTCACCACGCCGTTGTCGGAGCCGAGGTCGAGGCAACGCTTCCCTTCGGTGGCTCCCAGCAGCGCCGTCACCTCGGCGAGCTTGCGTTGCTTGAGGACGGAGCGCCGGAAGAGCGCCAGCGCCCACTCGCGTGAAGAGCCCGGCTCAGCCACGTCTCTCGAGCCTCAGGATGACCGGAGAGCCGAAGGCACGGCGCAACCCCAGGGCGCCGCCGGCCCCCTCGAGGACCCGGGCGAGCCCGGCGGACCGTGCCGCCCGATAGAGAGCCATTGGAAAAAGGAACTGGGCCCTCCGCCCGGTGGGCGAGAAGCCCGCCTCATCAAAAGCGTCCTCGATCGCGCCGTCCTTGAAGACCGTGAAGGGGCGAGTGTCCCCTTCGATCCCCTTCTTCAGGTCGAACAGCGACCCCGCCAGGGCGTTCACGCTGCGTGCCGTGGGGTAGTCGACGATGACGGCCACCCGAGCCAGGCGCCCGAGCTCGCCCACGAGATCCCGCCAGCGACGGACGTGGGGCAGCAATCGGTAGGACAGCGCCACGTCGAAGGAGCGATCGGGGAACGGCACCCGAAGCAGGTCACCCAGGGCGAAGCGGGCCCGTCCCGAGGCTGTCCAGTCCCGAACCCGCGCCTCGCATCTCGGATCGCTCCCCACCACGGTCACGTCGTAGCCCGCGTCGACCATCGTGCCGGTCACCTGCCCGTGGCCGCCGCCGATGTCCACGACGCTCGCGCCGGGCCACGGCCGCAGGAGCTCCAGGGTCGCCTTCGACTGAACGTCCAGGAAGTAGCTCCCGACCGCGCCGGCGAATCGTTTGGCGTAGGCGTCGGACGAGGTGACGATGTCCGCGTCTTCGCGCGCGGCGGTCACCGCCGCGTCAGGCCTGCTGGTCAGGCCCGTCTCCGCGGAGCACGTCCAGCAGCGTGTGAACCAGATCGTTGTCGGTGAGAATCCCCACGACCTGGTCGGCGGCCACCACCGGCAGCGCCCCGTACTTCGTGTTGTAGAGGGTGTCCACTGCCTCCACGAGGGGCGTCTCCGCGGTGACGGTGAGCGGATTCTGGATCATGATGCGGGAGATCTGTGTCTCCTCCATCACCTTGTTGAACTCCTCCACCGACCCCGTCAGCGTCGAGGGCTCCGCACGCTTGACGTCGCCTTCGGTGGCGAGCCTGACGAGCATTCCCCCGACCGTGACCGGGATCCGGCGCACCGCCTTGAGGCGCATGGTCTGGATGGCCTGCAGAAGGCTGTCCTCCGGGCTCAACGTCACGGGGTTGCTCGTCATGTAGTCGGAAACCAGCAGCGCTCGTGCATCCATACAGGAATGGTACACCCGGCACCCGGGAAGACCCGTAGCCGGGGTAACATGACCCGGGCCTGCGATCTGGCGGCGCAGAGTACGGAGGCGACTCTTCTTGGACTTCGAGCTGAGCGAGGAGCAGCAGCTGCTCCGGAGCACCGTCCGCGACTTCGCGGAGAAGGAGCTCGGGCCCCACTCGCGGGAGTGGGACGAGGCGCAGCAGTTCCCTCGCGAGGTGTTCGCTGCGCTGGCCGAGCTGGGGCTGATGGGCGTCTGCTGGCCCGCCGAATACGGGGGAGCCGAGCTTTCGACGCTGGACTGGGCGCTCGTCATGGAGGAGCTGGCCCGCGTCGACGCCGGCGTTGCGCTCTCCCTCGCCGCCCACCACAGCCTGGCGTCGGGTCACATCTTCCTGTCCGGCACCGAGGAGCAGAAAAAGCGCTTCCTGGTTCCCCTGGCGAAGGGAGAGAAGGTGGGTTGCTGGGGGCTCACCGAGCCCGGGTCCGGGTCCGATGCCGGCGGGATGCGCACGACCGCGGTGCGAGATGGGGACCACTGGGTACTGAGCGGACCGAAGAGCTTCATCACCAACGGCTCTGTCGCGGACACCGCCGTCCTCATGGCCGTCACCGACCGCGGGAAGGGCAGCAGGGGAATCTCCGCCTTCATTCTCGATCGCGACACCCCGGGCTTCCGGTCCGGAAAGAAGGAAGACAAGCTCGGCGTGCGCTCTTCGGACACATCCGAGCTCATCCTCGAGGACTGCCGGCTTCCCGCGGACCGTCTCCTCGGCGCCGAGGGCATGGGCTTCATCGACACACTGAAGATCCTCGACCGCGGTCGTATCGGCATCGCTCCTTTCTCCGTGGGCATCGCCCGTGCGAGCCTCGAGGCCTCCATTCGCTATGCACGGGAGCGCAACCAGTTCGGACACCCGATCGCGGACTTTCAGGGAATCCAGTTCAAGATCGCGGAGATGGCGACCCAGCTCGAAGCCGGAAGGCTCCTGACCTGGCAAGCGGCGGCCAGATCCGATGCTGGAAAAGCACACACCACCGAGTCATCGATGGCGAAGCTCTTCGCCGGGGAAGCCGCGGTGCAGATCGCGCTCGAGGCCATCCAGATCCACGGCGGGTACGGCTACCTCAAGGACTACCCCGTGGAGCGTCACCTCCGCGACGCCAAGCTCGGCACCATCGGGGAGGGCACCAGCGAGGTCCAGCGGATGGTCATTGCCCGGCAGCTCCTCGACCTCCGCGGGATCGTGCGCTAGCACGCCGTGGGCGACTCCACCACGATCGACGATCTTGCCCGCGGCGTGCGCTCCGGCGACGAGAGGGCACTCGCCCGTGCCATCTCCCTGGTCGAGGATGGCCACCCGGATGCGCGGGCCCTCATCGCCGCCACCTTCCCTCGGGCAGGTCACAGCCTCGTGATCGGCGTCACCGGTCCTCCGGGAGCGGGCAAGTCGACCCTCGTCGACCGACTGACGAGCCAGCTGCGCCGCCAGGGTCGGACCGTGGGCGTCGTGGCCGTCGACCCGACGTCGCCCTTCAGCGGAGGGGCGATCCTCGGCGACCGCATCCGCATGCAGGCTCACGCCACCGACCCGGGTGTCTTCATCCGCTCCATGGCGACACGGGGTCATCTGGGGGGCCTCGCCTCCGCCACGGACCAGGTGCTCACTCTCCTCGACGCTGCCGGCAAGGACGTGGTCCTGGTCGAGACCGTCGGGGTCGGTCAGGACGAGGTCGAGATCGTGGGCACGGCGGACGTGAGCGTCGTCGTGCTCGTTCCCGGCCTTGGCGACGAGGTCCAGGCCCTGAAGGCCGGGATCATGGAGATCGCCGACGTCTTCGTCGTCAACAAGGCCGACCGGGACGGCGCTGACAGCCTGGTGGCCGAGATCGAAGCCATGCTGTCGCTCGCCGGTCCCGACGAACCGACGCCACCGATCCTCCGGACCGTGGCCACCGAGGACACGGGAACCGCCGAGCTGCTGGAAGCGGTCGAGGCGTTGGCCCGACAGCGCGCGGCATCCGGGGCGCTCGCCGGGAAACGCCGGGGTCATCTCCGCCGCCAGCTCGAGAGCGCGGTGCGCGAGCTGCTCATGGGCCACGCGTTCCGTAACGAGCTCTCGCCCGCCCAACTCGAGGACATCGTGAAGCAGCTGGGAGACGGAGATGTCGATCCCTGCACCGCCGCGGAGAGGATTGTCGAGAGGATGGGCCTCCAGTCGGCGCAGAAGATCGACCACATCGGGATCGCCGTGCCGAACCTGGCCGAAGCGGTGAGGGCCTGGGAGGCCCTCGGTTTCTCCGTGGCCGACACCCACGAGGTGCCCACCGAAAAAGTGAGCGTGGCGTTCCTTCCCATGGGTGACGCCCGGGTCGAGCTGCTCGAGCCGACGAACCCCGGGTCTGTCATCGCGCGCTTCCTCGAGAAGCGCAGGGGGCTGCATCACGTGTGCGTCCTCGTCGAAGATCTCGACTCTTCGCTCGAGGACCTGAAGGCGCGCGGGGTCGAGCTGGTCGACGAGACTCCCCGCCCCGGGGCCGAGGGCTGTCGGGTCGCGTTCGTCCACCCCCGCTCGGCCACCGGCGTGCTCCTGGAGCTCAAGGAGAAACCGAAGCCTCCTCGCTGAGGACGCGCTCGGCCAGTCGTGCAGGAAGGCCGGCGGCCTCCAGGGCTTCCAGGAGCGCCCGGCCGATGAGCTCGTGGCCCAGCGCCGAGGGATGGGGGTCGGCAGGGGTCAGCGAGAGCGGGGGCTTCCATGCGCCGTCCAGGCCCAGCTCCACCGCCAGCTCACGGACTCTCTCACCCGTCTGCACGACGAGGAAGCCCCGCTCCTCGGCGGCCCGACGGACGAAGCCGGGGACCTCAGGGTGCGCAAGCACCACCACGGCGAAGCGATTGAGCGCGGCGAGGCCCGCCAGGTCGTCGAGTGCGCCGTTGAAGGCATCCTTGCCCACGAGGTCCCGGTAGCGGGGCGCGACTTGATTTGCTTCCGAAGGCCGCTCCTGGCGGGGGAGGTAGTCGAGGTGCGGTGAGAGGTCACCCTCTTCCTCGCCGAACCGCGAGAGCACGAAGTCCGCCAGGAAGGACCGGCGCAGCGAGAGATAGCGCCGGCGCTCGAGCACGAAGTTCGGCAGGCGAAGGTCGTTGCCCACGAAATTGAGAAGCACCAGGTGGGGAGGCGGCTCGAGGGCCTTCACCCGCAGGGTCTGCACTTCCATAGCGGTGTTGTATCCGGGCACCGCCGTGTTGAGGGCCGTCCATGCCACCTCCGGGCGCTGGCGGCCCAGCTCGTCGACCAGCCACGAGAGGAAGCACTCGGACCCGCTCACGCCCCAGCCGAACATCACAGAATCGCCCAGACCCACGATCCGAACGGGGATGTCCCGCTCACTGTTGAGAATGACGTAGCGACGACGGTTGACATTGTACCTACGCGACCTTCTCGGTGAGGTCCACATCGTTTCCACGCAGCGCTTTTTCGAGGATGGGCATGTCACGGT
>Ga0310121_10001026_pt1 | contig 29475 bp, 30 predicted proteins | sample CB27_Tmax_986_MG_FD_203504 | JGI IMG/M metagenome (GOLD analysis project Ga0310121, IMG submission 203504) | Marine microbial communities from Western Arctic Ocean, Canada - CB27_Tmax_986 | ecosystem: Environmental > Aquatic > Marine > Oceanic | place: Canada: Western Arctic Ocean | collected... | reverse complement strand
TGTATATCACCTCAAATCCCGCGTCTCGAAGGGCACTCGCGATCACTTTGGCACCCCGGTCATGTCCGTCGAGCCCGGGTTTGGCAACGAGTATCCTGATTTTTCGATCAATACCTTGCATCAAAAGAAGACGGGCTCCTTAGTACCTTGTGTGTCCGCAGCCAAGCCACAAACAAAAACATGCCTCCAGAACTTATCATGGGTCAACGCAAAAGTCGGTCTAGGATATCCCCAGCAACAGAATACGCCGTGTCTTTCCCCTTTTTGATGCGGTCCAAAGCCTGGTCTAATTCAGCAAGCACTGCATCAGAATTCCATACTGTCCGGCGTAGTGTGCGGTCCATAATATCTTGGATCCGGACTTTCTGGCGAACTCGCCTCCGCTCTTCGAGTTCACCCGACTCTTCAAGCCATGAACGATGTGCTTTGATGGTGTCCATTAGATCTTCAACACCCTCTCCACTTTGAGCGACTGTTGAGAGTACCGGCGGCGACCAAGCTGAATTGTTCGGCTCCTTACCAGATTTACTAATGATCCGAGCTGGATCGAAATCGCGGTGAGCAGACGAAGTTCCAAGTGCTGTAGCCGCCCTTAGATGCAGTCCCTGTCGAAGATCTCCAACAAGCCGGTCAGCATTAGGGCGGTCCGCTTTGTTGACAACGAAAATATCTGCGATCTCCATGAGCCCGGCTTTCATCGCCTGAATGGCGTCACCTGATTCGGGAACTAGCACGACTATCACAGTATCGGTAGCGGCAGTGATCTCGAGCTCTGTCTGTCCTACTCCGACAGTCTCGACTAATACTCGATCGAAGCCAAACGCATCCATAAGGTCTAGAACCTCTTTTGTGCTCGTGGCGAGACCGCCAAGCGAACCTCTGGTGGCCATAGATCGGATGAAGACACCTGGGTCAGTCGCTAGGTCATTCATTCGGATTCGATCGCCAAGAAGCGCACCACCGGAATACGGTGAAGTCGGGTCAACAGCGACAATACCAAGCTCTTCTTCTTGAACTCTGCAGTTCATGGCCACCATGGAGAGCAGGCTCGACTTTCCAGCACCAGGCGGTCCAGTAAAGCCTATACGAGCCGCACTCGGGCGTCCTCCCAATACTTCGTGAAGAAAGTCCTGAAAACCCGGCCGCTCATCTTCTACAAGTGAAATGGCCCGTCCTAAAGCAGCAGGTTCTCCCGCATGGAAGCGCTCAACTAAATCTGCGAGTGCAGATTCCAGGAGTCCGGTCACCGAATCCGTCTCGTCTTCATTAGTATTACAGACATTTCATAAACGCTTGTATTGCAATGCTTTACAGGGATATTTGAAGAGTCAGCATATTAATAGTACACACTTTAGTACACACTGCGGTCGTATAAACACCGCCTGTGGCGGGATAATACTGAGGAACCATTGCTTCCGAGCCCCGCCCCCTCTTCAATCGGAGGGGGCGGGGCTAATGCTAAAGGACACACATCAGAGCGGGGAGCGGGGAGGTTCTAATCCCTCCCCCACCCGCCTTCATGATTGTCCTATGTGTCCGCTACTTCCATTCCCAACACTTATTAGTCGCACTTCCATCTGGAGCTACCTCATACTCGCCGATCAAGCCAATCGTATTGAGGTCGGCATACTTCTCCGATGTGCTGTGAGGGTGGAGCATCGTACAGAACCTTACTGTACCACCGGGCGGAGGGGCTTCTCCAGAACCGTGCCCGATCAGGTGAATAACATCTCCATCCTGAGTGGTCATGATTCCTTGCCCATTCCCGTAAATCGAACCGTCAGGTCTTGTGAGGGTGGCGTAGGTCCACATGGTGGTTTGCGGCACTCCTCGGATCGTTCCCGTAAGCTGGAGGGATAATTCTAGGTTCGTGCCAGATGCGTCTGTTGAAAGGACTCGGGTCCCGGTTACTTGGCCAACATCCTCCAAGATGAGATCACCTAAGGCCATTTTTCTTCCTCCTGTGATTTGGAAAAGTGGGAAGGACAGTCTACTCGCTTTAAATCGAAAACTACAGTCTAGATCAGTCTCTACGAAGCACACGCGAGGGCTATTACTTTGGATCTAACAGCACCCAGCCTTAAACAAAAAAGCCACTGCTATCGCTCAGGCTTAGATCTAAGACACTGGCGGTCATCCGCAACAGATGCTTCACGCCCTCCCCTCTATCTGGACCGGCTAAGCAAAATTACAGCAGAAGATGGGAGGCTAGCCAAAGTAATAGAAAGAATCCTAAGAGATCGGTAAGCGTATGCACGAACACTGAAGAGGCGATAGACGGATCGACTCCAGCACGATCTAGCGTAGTGGGGATAAACGCTCCTGCGAAACCGGCGACGATTTGATTCCCCCACATCGCAAGCATAACAACCACCCCAAGCATCACATTCCCATCATCGATCAGGAACGCAAGCAGGGCCAACACACTCCCGAGAACCGCTCCGTTAACCAGGCCTACCAAGATCTCCTTAGCGACAAACCCCCTGGCCGATCCAGATCCCTGAACCGTGATACGGCGGATGGTCACAGCAAGTGATTGGGTACCAGAACTGCCACCCATCGCCGCTATGATCGGTGCTATGAAGACGAGAGTTAGTTCCTTTTCTATCAAGTCCTTAAATACAAGGATGACAGATGCCGCTATCGCTGCTGTAACAAGATTCAGCATCAACCAAGGGAGACGAGTCCTCACAGACTCTATCCAGTTGTGTCTCAGTTCATCCTCGTCTGGGACACCTGCAAGCATCAAGATGTCTTCAGTCTGTTCTGATTCAATCACATCGATAACATCATCAAACGTGATCCGGCCAAGCAGTACCCCTTCATCTGTTACCACCGGTATTGCTGCTAAATTGTAGCGGCCGAGAAGTCTCCCAACCTCTTCTTGGTCTACATCCGGCGATACTGTCACACTGGGCTCTTCTACTAGTCCTTCAATGCTAGCTGCCGGGTCCGCAATCAGGAGGTTATCTAACCTCATCGTGCCCAGAAGCCGACGCTTCTGATCAATCACAAAAACTGTGTAAAATCCTCTACATCCCTGCCCTGGATGCGAACCTGCCTAATCGCCTCATCTGCCCTTAGAGAACCCTCTACCTAAACGAACTCAGTCGTCATGGGCCCGCCAGCTGTTTCTTCACCGTAACTTAATAGGCGCTTGATATCTCTAGCTTCGTCGACCGGGAGTGCAGCTAAGATCCTCCTCTGGTCTTCGGGTCCCAGCTCTCCTATAAGGTCCGTTGCATCGTCATCCGGTAGTTCTTTAAGGAATTCAGAGACCTTCTCGGCTGGAAGCGCCACCAATAGTTCAGCACGCCCCTCACCCTCATCCATTTCTGCGAGGGTTTCAGATGCCAGCATCGTCGGAAGCGTGCACAAGATCTCCACCTGATACTTCTCATCCAGTGATTCTATGAGGTCAGCAAGATCTGACGGATGCAATTCTACAGCATGATCGGAGATAGATCGAAGCTTACCGGACGCTGCTAGTCCATCGATTTGTTCCCGCAACTTCACGGTCTGGTGTGCCGACTTCTTCATCAGTAGATCTTGGAGTTTGTGGAGCTGGGTTCACAGCCTTGGCGCAGGCTACTGTGGCGCTCTACAGTCCATCCAGAGCGCTGGAAGATCCCCGAGATAGCCAGCCCTCGCAAGGCACAAATCGCAAAGCTACTATGGGTGATTACATACCTGACGAACGAGTCGTTCCTGGAGCTTAAACATAGGACTTGCGAAACGGTCTGAATCTTCTGGATGATCGTGTCCCAGCACATGCAGTGCACCGTGGACCACTAATCTGACAAGCTCTTCGTCGAGCGGTATTTCATGCTCCTTAGCCTGACGGATCGCCTGGTCCACACACACATACACATCCCCAAGCGGTAGCTCATGCGTACCCATGGAAAACGCGAGCACATCCGTTGGAGCATTCCGGCCCAGATAGCAAGCATTCAACTCCGCCATCTCCTGATCACCGAGCAGGGCTATCGAGAATTCACCGGTCCGACCGTCTTCAATTAGAGTCTGGTGTATCGCTTGCTTCAACAGCAAGCCTGGGGCGCCCTTGTAAGGACCAAGATTGACTTGGATGTCCAAGAGGGATGGGCCCAAGATCAGCCAGATGACTCTTCTGCCAAACCCTTTTTTTCAGCAGGACCATCTAGGGTGGATGAATCATCTTTAGAGTCTATAGAATCCGTAAGATGTCTGGTCGCTGGGTATTCGATCCGGCGATGCATAACACCTGAAAGGGTCTTTACAAAATCAGCCTTCACATCAGCTATCTCTTGCAAGGTAAGTGGAGCTTCCGCAAGCTGGTCGTCAGCGATCTTGCCGTCCACAACCGTATCGATCAAATTTTGCAGCCGGAGCACGGTAGGTTCTTGCAGAGCACGTGTCGCAGATTCGCAGGAATCTGCAAGCATTACAATTGCCGTTTCCTTTGATTGAGGCTTTGGGCCAGGATACGAAAACCTCTCAGAATCAACCTCCCCACCCATCTCCTCACGCGCCTTCTCAAAAAAGAAACCGATCCGTTGAGTACCGTGGTGTTCAAGAATAAACTGCGAGATCACCTGTGGAACCTTAGCCTCGCGGGCAAGCTCTAGGCCCTCAGTAACATGCTCACGTAAAATGTCCGCTGATGTAGTTGCTTTGAGCTTATCGTGCGGATTACGTCCCTCTGGTTGATTTTCTACGAAGTAGTGGGGTTTGAGCATCTTTCCCACATCATGGTAGTAGGCACCCACTCGACTAAGGAGTCCATTCGCTCCAATAGCATTTGCTGCACCCTCCGACAAATTTGCGACGTTGACCGTGTGGGCATATGTACCTGGTGTCTCCGAGGATAGCCTCCTAAGCAAAGGACGAGTGGGATCGGCCCACTCTAGAAGTGTCTGATCCGTAGTGATCCCTGTGAACCACTCAAAAACGAAGAGACATCCCATTGCAAGTAGGGCGGACACTGCCGCGTTGCTTCCCGCTAAAGCAGCATCTAGAGCCACTTCAGGCATAGCTCGGGATGTTGCTAATCCGAGGCTTAGAAGCATCAATCCGGTCACCGAAGCGATGATCGCAATTGAGACCCACCAGTCCGAGCGTCGTCGCAGTACCCTGACGCTCAACGCCGCCGCCGAACCCCCGGCCGCAATCAGAAGAAAAGTCCCGTAGGAAGAAAAGGGCACCAGCCTGCCAGTTATTGCTGCAATGACAAACACAAGAAAAAGCGATATCTGGGTATCCCACAGAATCGCAACAGGTAAAGCTATGAACGCAATAGGAAGTAACGCGTCAGAGAACTCAGCTTGGCTGATCGTCAAAGCTGCTGAAAAATAAGCAGCAACGAGTAGAGAAATCAGCAGAAGCCAGTGGAATGTGGCGTACAGTTTAGGGCGACTGAAGAAGATCAGAAGACCAAAAATACCGAGCAACATTAAGTTGATTAAGCCCGAACCCAAGAATGCCCCAACGGCTACCTCTTGGCCCTGTACAAGACCCCGGGTGCGACGCTCATCTTCGTGAGCGCGAAGATGCTCGAGCACTTCGGATCCGATCGGATCCCCCTGCCTAACTATCGATTGACCCTTAAGAAACTCTTGATTGATTGTCTCAACTGATCTAGTAGCAGCATCCCGGTCCATCTCTGTCGCTACAACATTGAGAACGTAACTGTATTCGATGTGACGGATCAGAACTAGATTCAATAAATCAGATATAGATGGAGGTGTTCCTAGGGGGAGTAGCAGTGCCGCCTCATTTAAAAAGTCACGAGTCGTAAGCACTTCCGAGATCTGAGCAGTTCGCTCAACTGAATCGTTATTGCGAATTGTAATTCGGGTTGTACTCAGGTCTGCTACTCGAGCAGCTTCCACAACGCCATCTTCCATGATCTCACGGACCGCACGAGTTGCAGCATGGCGAAATACGTTCCGTGCTGAATCACCCATGATGTAGTCGACTTGTGCGGGCGTGGCGATAATGCTGCTAGCCTGGAGAGTTTCTTCAAATCTGACTCGATCGCTTCCCGCCGCTGCAGAATCCAATTCGGTAAAAAAGCGGTCAATCCGGGCCACCATAGTATCGCCAGCATTAGGTTCCACATCGAATGTGGGAGGCACCACTTCCCTAGCAAGCTGTCTTTCATTTTCAAGCTCAGATGCGGATTTTGCCACACTAAAAGCGATTTCTGCGATCACGTCATCAGGAGCCACACTCCAATCTTCAAAAGGACGTGAGTCATTTCCCGTTGACGGCGGGAAGAGTGCGGTGACCAGGATTGAGAGCGTAATCAGCAAAATAATCCTCGAACCATGGTGAAGAAGTCTCTTCCCCCTCGAGTTTCCTGGTTTACCTGAAAGGCTGAGGAACATGCTGCCGCTCTCGTTTAACTGGCTCACTTGTCGGACCCTTTTGTCTCCTGAGGAGCTTCGGCATAAGCCTTGATAATGTCCTTGACCAACCGATGACGGATCACATCCTGAGAACCCAGGTAGATGACAGAGATCCCATCTATATCAGAGAGGATGCGCTCGACTTCAAGCAGGCCTGAATGATCCCTCTTCGGCAGATCAATCTGGGTCTTATCGCCAGTGATAACGACTTGAGAGTTTAGCCCCAAGCGTGTGAGGAACATCTTCATTTGCGCAGTCGTAGCATTTTGAGCTTCATCCAAGATTACAAATGCATCGGAAAGTGTTCGACCGCGCATGTAAGCCAGGGGTGCAATTTCTATTGTGGAGTCGCCGAGAGCCCGCCTCATGCGCTCGCTAGGCATCATATCTTCAAGAGCATCATAGAGTGGCCGGAGGTACGGATCGACCTTCTCCTGTAGGTCACCTGGGAGGAATCCGAGGTTCTCTCCTGCTTCCACAGCTGGACGAGCCAGGATAATCCGACGAACACGTTTCTTGTAAAGAGCATCTACAGCGCAGGCGACTGCCAGATAAGTCTTACCAGTACCCGCAGGTCCTATACCAATAACAATGTCATTTCTAGTAATTGCTTCAACGTAAACCCGCTGTCCTGAAGACTTCGGAGAGATAACCCGTTGGGACCCTGGTAGCGCGATCCTTATCATATCTTCAAGAGACACGATACCGTCCTCTCCACGGGTGGTGATTCCATCAGCAAAACGTGCGATGTCCGTCACATCAAAGGGCACACGAAGTTTGGACAGCTCGATTATGTGCTGCACCACGGGTGTAGCACGTTCAACAGCGGACTGGGAACCCGAAAGAATCAATTCGTCTCCGCGCATTACGATACGGATTCCGAATAAGCTTCTTAGCTCCTGAACATTTTGATCATTAACGCCAGTCAACATCAGAGAATCAGCGCCCTGAGCGTCTAATCTGTGTTCCGTGATTGTTTCGCCGTTCGCCAATTTTTCTCCTGAAGGTGGAAGGCCGAGATTGCTCGTCCTAATACTACCCTTCCGAACTCTTGAGGGTCGTTAGACCGAGCTCTGAAAGCTCTTCGTTGCCCACAGAAGCAGGTGCTTCTTCATATAGAGCTCGGGCTGCTGTGGTCTTGGGAAAAGCTATGACGTCCCTGAGGCTCTCAGATCCTGAGAATCTTTGTACAATTCGGTCCATACCAAGCGCGATTCCCCCGTGAGGCGGGGCCCCAGCCGATAGGGCATTAAGGAGAAAGCCAAATTTCTGCTCTATTTCATCATCGCTCAAACCTAAGGTTCGAAGAATCTTCCGCTGAAGTTCGGATTGATGAACCCTAATACTTCCCGATCCCAGTTCATTCCCATTATAGACGAGATCGTAGGCAGTACCTCGGATTGAAGACGGATCTGACTCGAGCAGGTCAATATCATCGGGGTGAGGCATAACGAACGGATGATGGCTTGGTGTAATGTCACCATCTCTCAGATCGAATACAGGGAAATCGGTTACCCAAAGCCAAGAATGTTCTTGTTGGGGAGCAAGCTCAAGTGCTTCGATGCACCCAGAACGAACTGCGGAAAGAACTGGAGAAGTTAGTGAGTCAGGTCCAAACGCTACGAACGCGATATCTCCAGGCAATAACCCCATAGCTAATGAGTCTTCAGGAGCCAAGAACTTCCCAAGCGGCCCTGATGCTTCACCTTCCCCTTGCTTAGCCCACAATAATCCCGGTGCGCCAACCTCCTTTGCCTTAGACTCTATAGTAGCGATCTGGCGCCTAGATAGTTTGGCTCCCCCCGAGAGGCGTAGTCCACGAACTCTAGCACCCGCCTCGACTGCAGAGTCAATCATATTGAACCCTAAACTGGATGTAGGCTGGGTCCAATCAGTAATCTCTAGCTGGTATCTAAGGTCCGGACGGTCTGAGCCATACCGCTCCATCGCTTCTACCCAAGTGAGTCTGGGAAAAGGTTGTGAGATATCCATGCCAGCGGTATCAGCCAAGCATACCATCAGTCCCTCAATCCAAAAGAAGATATCTTCAGATTCAATGAATGAAGCCTCGACATCTATTTGTGTGAACTCAGGTTGGCGGTCTGAACGCAGATCCTCGTCACGGAAACAGCGTGCGATCTGGAAGTAACGGTCAAAACCAGAAACCATCAGTATTTGTTTATAAATCTGGGGGCTCTGAGGTAGAGCATAGAACTCTCCGTGGTGCACCCGACTAGGCACTAAATAGTCGCGAGCTCCTTCCGGGGTCGCCTTAGTAAGGATTGGAGTTTCAACTTCGATAAAACCGCATCCGTCTAGGTAATTCCGAGTAGCAAGAACTAGTTTATGCCTCAATACCAGGGTGTCCTGGAGTTCAGAACGCCTTAGATCGAGCACTCGATGCTTCAGCCGGAGTTCCTCTGCGGGAAGTTCATCTTCCGGCCCTCTATAAACCGGTATCACTGGAGTCTGTGCGTTCGAAAACAATTCCACGGACCTGGCATGGACCTCTACCTCTCCAGTTCCCATGCCTGGGTTCTGTGCCCCCTGGGGTCTTAGAACAACAATTCCTTTAACCTGGATCACATCCTCATGACCCAATCTACTTGCACACTCTAGAGAAGCTTTCTCAGTCCAATCAGACCCGAATGAGACCTGTACCAGCCCACTTCTGTCTCGAAGGTCAATGAAAAGCAAGCCACCCAAGTCTCTTCGTCGGTGAACCCAACCTGCTAAAGTTACTTCACACCCCTCATGGCTAGCTCTAAGACGACCTACCATTCGGGAACGAATTTGGGTTCGCTCAATCGATGTTTCTGACATAATCAGCCGTTTTTAGTCAGTATTTACGGTACCCTAATACCCCTAAATCAAGCTTTGGAAGCAACCAGCAAGTAAAAGCGTACCCCAAAAGTACTCCCATCGCATCAGCCAACAGGTCAGCAGCAGACGGGTTTCTCCCTGGTACGAAAGACTGGTGCCACTCATCGCTCACTCCATAAATGATTCCGATCGAGATCACAGTCCAGTGCGCCAACCCACTATTACTACTCAACCGACCAAACTGTAGGGTTCCTCCTAGCACAGAATATAGGGCCAGATGCATGACCTTATCATCGAAGGGGAAGGAGAAGGCAAACGAGGATAAATCCAAATCTGACAACGAGCTCAACAGAAACAGGACCGTCGCCCACCCTATGGCGGGGGCCCAGGCGATCAGCTGACGGGTCACTCGGGTTGGAATCCGCCTCGTCTTCAGCAGGTTATCGTGGATAGCTAAGTTAAGCTTGCCTGTAGAGCGATTCAAGAAACAATGGGCTTCTCCGCCCACCACTCAATCATGTCTAAACGCTCGAACACTGATCTCCTGTCCCTTCCGCCCAAAGATTTAGCACGGGCCCTCGAAAAACATTTTCGACAACGAGACCAGCCCACCTACCGAATCGACCAAGTTCGACGATGGCTATATCAACGCCTCTCAGGTTCAATCGATGAGATGACAGACCTTCCCCTGAGCGAGAGGGATGCATTAAAGGACTCTTTCATTCTCACTGAGCTCGAAAAAGCTCGTGTCGAGGTCAGCCAAGACGGGACAGTTAAGCACCTTTGGTGCCTCTCGGATGGAGAGTTTATCGAGTCAGTTCTCATCCCCACCAGAAAGCGCCTTACCCTCTGTATCTCTTCACAAGCCGGATGCGCTATGGGATGCACGTTTTGTGCTACTGGATGGGGTGGCTTCCAGCGACAACTCACTACTGGAGAAATTGTATCTCAGTATTCGGCTTCAAGGCGATGGGCTGAGAATCATCTGGGGACCACGATCTCGAACATAGTATACATGGGTATGGGAGAGCCTCTCTCAAACCGGAAGGCGGTCCATGACTCCCTCTCAATCTTGAACCAAGGATACGCTGTCGGTGCGCGTAGGATTACTGTTTCGACAGTCGGGGTTGTCCCCGGAATCCTAGAACTCGCACAGCGACCCGAACAATTTCGACTAGCCCTGTCCCTTCATGCGCCAATAAGCGAACTGCGTTTAAGTCTTATTCCCTTGGAGAATCGGCATCCTCTTCCCGAAGTCCTTTCCGCTTTAAAACGCTTTAACCAATCAGGGGGAAAGCGGATCACTTTCGAATATACAATGATCCGCGGGGTGAATGATGCCTTAGAGCTCATAGCCCCACTGGTGGAACTAGCTCGGAGCGTTGAAGCCTACGTTAACCTGATACCCTTTAATCCAATTCCATACCAGAACTGGGAGCCATCAGAGCATCACCGAATCAAGAACTTTGCTGAAAGTCTCAATAAACAGGGGGTTCCTGCAGCTATACGTGAGACCCGGGGGGGTGACATCGATGCGGCGTGTGGGCAATTGAAAGCCCATGCGCTGGTCCAGCTGGAGGGGCCTAGAGAACGGGAAGATTGAGTGTAATAGAACCGACCAACGAAACCTTTCTTCCTTAGTCGATTGTACGAGCAATGCGATCCCACCTGATTTCTCGTACCCAAGGAAATGGTTTGAACGAATCCCTATTGTAAGAGAAGTACGTGAAAACCACCCTCCCCTCTAGCCGCCAACCCTCTAACAACCCCCAATACCGTGAATCGAGGCTCGTTTCACGGTTATCACCCAACATGAAGTAGCGGTCCTCAGGAATTACGATGGGTCCCCAGTTATCCCTGGTAGGGGCATAACTCAACCGATCTACTCCAGCTAATAGGTAGTCTGGCTGCCACTCCATCCAAGGAGGCATTCCTACCTCATCCTGGCGGTTTGTGTGCTTCACATAGGGCTCATCTACACGTTCTCCGTTCAGAAATAGCACCTGATCCTGCATCTCTAATGTGTCACCAGGCATACCGATTAGACGCTTCACCAGTTTAATCTCTGTTTCGTGCGGTGGATCGAACACAATTACGTCACCCCTCTTCGGCGATGAGTACCCTGGGATGCGGACGTCAGTGAATGGTATTCGAGAGCCGATGGCGGCTCTATTGGCAACCAACATGTCCCCTACTAGCAAAGTCTCTTCCATCGATCCAGATGTGATGACGAAAGTTTGCAACAGAAAGGACCTGAGGAAAAAGAAAAGTACTAACGCTATAAGAATGGATTTGACCCATTCGATGACCTCATTAGGGTGCTTCTCAGCCGAGGTCAATGCATCACCAGTAATCGCTGCTCAGACTCTGACACTAGTACCCTCTTTCTTGTTCTTAGACATAACAAAGACATCGATTTTACCTATCTATGAAGCCCTAATAGTGTTCTAGTGCCGCAGCCAACTCCAGGGGTCCCACCACACCGTGGTGGTTTCCTCAGATTGGGTGCTATCCACGGGCAGTAGCCATTCGCTACCAAGTAGCACTGAGATATCGAGATACAGATTGGAGTCTGGCTCGCTACGGACATTACGAATTCCGAGTACCAACGCAACTGAAAGTGCTCGGTTAGGATTACCGATCCTATCTACAACTACAGATTCCACCTGGTCAAAAGAGCTTGCATTCCGAAAGGAGACTACGTCAAAACCGGCAGACCGAAGGGCGGCGGTGGCCTCTCGAGCCACCCCTGAAACACCACCAGCATTAAGAACCTCCACCGTTACTCGTCCCACTATGGGTGGGTTAACGGCAGTAGCCTCAGCCAATGGAGCTGGCTCTTCCGGCAGGCGGAGCAATATCCTGACTGCTATTAGTACTATGAAAAGTGAGATGCCCACCAACAGTAGCCGAATAAGTAGCTTCAACGACCTTTCACCAGGGCATTCCAGAAATCGACGCTCTCCGAATAAAGCTCCAAACCATGCTTAATAGTATAAGAGATTCTGGCCGCAACAATTTCCGTAGTGACGTTATTGAGTTCCCCAGGCATGCGTGCACGCAAGCTCTCACACCACTCCATCCTAAACATCCGCTCAGGTTCCAAGAAATCTGCACAGTATAATGCGCGACCAAGTCTATTCAGGGACTTATGACCGACGCTATGATAGGCAATTGCTAAGAGTAATTCTTCATCGAGAATCCCTTCCGAGCGTAGTTTCTCTGTGACCGCAGGGCCGTGAAGCATGTCAGGCGGCCAGTTTGCAAACCTAGAAGGAATCTCGGGCCGAAGAGTTTCGGGATCGTCTTCACGGAGTGCATCGTGGAGGTATCCACTGGCTCGCCAGCGAGCCGTCTCAACCTCTGAGAGATGAAGAGATTCCGCCCAATTACCTAGTAGCGACGAGACACGCATCATGTGCTCATAGCGTACCAAACTCACCGTGCTCCAATCTGGCAGCCGCCCTTCAACGGCAGCCTCTACGATTGGGGGAAGTATTTTTCTCACACATAAACATGGCGAAGATCAGTATGCTATAGAAATCCGAACAGGCTAAGAGAAATATTATTCGGTAACTAACTTCGGATCTCTACCTCTACCCAAATTCTTTTGGGAAATCAGCCTCTGTCCATTCCTATCCGGATGTTATGGAGAAAATCAGCACCTCCATCAATCCCACCCTTGTCTAGCGCTTCGATCAGGGCACTACCTATGACGACACCATCTGCTACTCCAGCAACTGAGGCTGCTTGCTCGGGTGTTGAGATCCCGAATCCGACCGCCACTGGCAATGAGACGACAGAGCGAATCTGATCCAATTCTTCTGCGAGTGACTCGCGTAGCTTCACACGTGCTCCTGTCACTCCGGTTCGGGAAATGTAGTACACGAAGCCAGATCCCCCACGAGTCACTTTAGGGACTCGTTCATATGGGGTAGTAGGAGCGATCATCCGAATCAGTGCGAGCGGAGATTCTGAAATTCTCGCCTCCACTTCCGGATCAGCTCCAGTCGGCAGGTCCGTCAAAAGAATACCGTCCGCACCAGCAGTAACTGCGTCAGAAAGAAATGCTTCTAACCCATAAGCCAGAATCGGATTCAGGTAGCTGAAGAGCACGATCGGGAGGTCATTCCCATCCCGAAATGTCCGGAGGTCAGCCAGAACTGAGGCAACCGTAGTCCCATTTTCTAGTGCCGCGAACGATGAACGCTGGATCGTAGGACCGTCTGCCAATGGGTCAGAAAAAGGGATGCCTAATTCGATAATATCTGCACCAACATCCTTAAGCCGTTCGAGCAACGGAACTGTCGAATCACGATTAGGATAACCGGCAGTCACATATGGTATTAGTGCAGTTCTTCCCTCTGATTCCAGCAACTTGAAACTCTTCGAGATCAAGACATCATCATCCATACTTGGGAAGCTCTGTTATAGCTCGACCAAGGTGTCCGCCATTCGTTTATTATGTACCCATAACCGAACGGCTCATCAGATAAGAGGTTCATTGCCCTCGATCTGAGCTACATGTGACACATCCTTATCTCCCCTTCCAGAGAGACAAACTACGACAGGACCATCGTTCCGGTATTTGGCAGCAACCTCAAGGACATAAGCAATGGCATGAGCAGATTCCAATGCTGGAATAATTCCTTCTAGTTCAGCAAGTCGGTGAAATGCGTCCAGCGCATCTTGATCTGTAACCGCAGTATACTCTGCGCGACCTATATCCTTTAGGTAGGAGTGTTCTGGACCAACCCCTGGGTAGTCGAGCCCTGCAGAAACCGAGTGTGCTGGTGACACCTGCCCATCTTCGTCTTGTAGCAGATAGCTGAATGAGCCATGGAGAACACCTGGCTTACCTGCCGCTAGAGATGCTGCATGTTGACCCGTTTCGATACCAGTCCCGGCAGCTTCTACACCAATCAACCGGACCTCTTTGTCCGAAAGGAATGAGTCAAATATCCCTATGGCGTTCGAACCTCCTCCCACGCATGCGAAAATAGCAGACGGAAGTCTGCCGGTAATTTCGAGAATCTGTCCTCGTGTCTCTCGCCCAATAACTGCTTGGAAATCTCCTACCATTCGAGGAAACGGATCTGGGCCCACAACTGATCCTATGATGTAGTGGGTCGTTTCTACATTTGTTACCCAATCACGGATCGCTTCATTGGTCGCATCCTTGAGTGTGCGTGTACCCGAACCCACGACTCTGACTTCAGCTCCCAGAAGCTTCATGCGATAAACGTTTAAGGCCTGACGCTTAACATCCTCCTCACCCATGTACACGATACATTCCAAATCGAAGAGCGCACATGCAGTCGCGGTTGCAACCCCATGCTGTCCAGCACCCGTCTCAGCGATAATACGGGGCTTACCCATTCTAGTAGCTAGCAACGCCTGACCGATCGTGTTGTTTATCTTGTGAGCACCCGTGTGGTTGAGGTCTTCCCGTTTCAAATAGACTGAGGGGTGTCCTGCAGCTTCCCCTAGGCGCTCAGCATGGTAGAGGGGAGTCGGACGACCTCCGAAATCCTTGAGCAGAGAGTCCACTTCAGAGGAAAAATTCTGGTCCGAGACAGCCTCATCGTAAGCGCTGCTAAGTTCATCCAGAGCTCCGATTAGGGTTTCCGGCACGTATCGGCCGCCAAAGGGGCCGAATCGATTCATTGGAGTAGGTGTTTCAGTGCTCACCTAGAATATCTCCGCGGGGTGTGAGAGAAGTCACTCGTGATTCCTGTTTCTGACTCACTCTAACCACCTCGATAAAGTGGTGCATCAGCTCGGGGTCCTTGCAACCCTGCAGTGACTCGATACCTGATGAAACATCCAATATGTCCGGCTGAAAACTAGCTGACGCCTCTGCCACGTTCTCGTGCGTGAGGCCTCCTGCAAGAATGAACTGAGTCTCAGCGGGCAGAAGCTCATGGATACCTCCCGGATCAAGGTCCAGCTTAACACCCCCTCCGCCAATAACCCCTTTTCCCCAACCCTCAAGCAGGAATCCATCCACCAAGTTACCACAAGCATCTACCATACGGCGGATATCATCCATAGACTCCGCGCGAATCCCCTTCCAAATGAGCCAATCTCCCCGGTTACGTAGTTCCTCGATTACTGTGGGGAGTTCGTCACCATGAAGCTGTAAAATGGCTGCCCCAATCTCCTCAGCAGCGGTTACCGAATCTGCTGGATTCTCGTCTACAAGAACGGCAACCTTTGGGGAATGTACATTTTCGATAAGGGACCTGGCTTCGTGCAGCTGCAACGTCCGGGAGAATCCTGCGGAGAGAATGAAACCGAGAAAGTCTGCTCCAAGTTTGTCAGCAAGTAAGACATCTTCTCTCCGCTGCAAACCGCAGATCTTGACGAGCGGATGATCAGCCACGGGATCGCTCGGCCCTTGGAATCCGTGCTAACTCCTGTGCAGCAGCTCCAGGATCCGGAGATCTAAGTAGTGATTCTCCGACCAGCACTGCATTGACCCCTACACCACCAAGTCTATTCACGTCTTCCCGAACGCGGATCCCGCTTTCTGATACGATGAAGATATCCTCTGGTACTCCCTCCAGTAGCCGAACTGTCGTATCCAAGTCAGTCGTAAAGGTCGCAAGGTCTCGATTATTTATGCCAATGATCCCCGCCCCTATATCCAAAGCCCGCTTCAGTTCACGCTCATCATGAACTTCAACGAGAGCTGCCATACCGAGTGCTTCAGCCTCTGCTATCAATCTCTGAAGAACCTCATCGTCCAAAATACGAACTATGAGTAGAACAGCATCTGCTCCAGCGACACGAGCCTCCAAGATTTGCAAAGGATCCAGTGCGAAATCCTTCCGCAGGATTGGCAGGCTGGTTGTTTCTCGCGCAACTCGTAAATCTTCAAGAGAGCCACCGAAGTAAGGAGCATCGGTAAGAACACTCAATGCGGCTGCCCCTCCCTCCTCATACAATCGTGAGATAGTTTCCAATTTGAGGTCGGGCTGAATCAGCCCAGCACCAGGAGAGCGCCGTTTGCATTCAGCAATAAGAGACACGTGTTCATCGGATGTAATTCCGCCCAGAAAGTCTCGGACAACCGGAGAATTACCCACCGCTGCCTCAAGCCGATTGGCCTGAGATCTAAGTGCGGCGACTTCTCCACGCTTCTTTTCCACGATCTCCGCTAGGATGCCGGGAAGCGAGTCAGTACATTGCGTTTCGGGCAACGTTCGGGTATCCTTACTTCGGTACTTATTCGGGTTATTAACCGTACGGAGGGTGCGAACCATGCCCCTAACGAAGCGTCAGAAAGAAATCCTCGACTACATCGGAGACTTCATTGGCGACAGAGGGTATGCACCGAGCTTTGAGGAGATCGCACAATCCTTCGGGTATTCCTCACTCGCAACGGTTCATGAGCATCTTAGCAATCTGGAGCGCAAAGGCTACATAAGGAAGTCCTATAACGAGAGTCGTTCAGTCGAACTCGTAAACCAACATCACGGACAACCATCTGTTGAGCTCCCTCTCTTCGGTGTAGTCGCGGCGGGACTCCCGATCGAAGCCGTAGCTGACAATGAAACACTTACCGTGCCACCGGATATGATCCGGAAAAGAAAAGACAACTATGTGCTCCGGGTTGAGGGTAACTCGATGATTGACGAGCAGATTCGGGATGGAGACTATATAGTCGTGCAAGCTCAGCAGAGCGCTGAGGATGGACAAATGGTCGTAGCTCTCGTGTCGGGTGAATCTGCTACCGTAAAGAAGCTATACCGGGAGGATGGGAACCAGATCCGGCTGCAGCCAGCGAATCAAACGATGGGATCAATCATGGTGGACGCAAATGAAGTTCAGGTTCAAGGAGTGGTAGTAGGCGTCATCCGTAAGTATTGAAGATGCTCTGTTGAGCTGACTCCAACCTTCGTCACTGATTGCTTGCCCTCCTTAGGCGTTCCAGTGCATCAGAAGCGGCACCAGAATCGATACTGGATTCAGCAAGCCTGACCCCTTCTTTGAGTGAAGTTGACTGATCTGCCACCGCGATCGCTGCTGCTGCATTAATTACAACAGCCGTTCGCGCCCCACTCTCTTGTCCTCCCAGCACCTGCTGGATAACCCCAGCATTATACTCGGGTTCACCCCCTCCAAGAGATTCAAGAGCAGCCGGCTCGAGCCCGAGTTGCTCTGGTGTCACATGGTATTCAAGAATTCCAAAATCTGATAACTCTGAGATGTAAGTAACCCCTGATGGACTGATTTCGTCCATGCCTGGATCACCATGCACGACGAAGGCTCGTAAATGTCCAGTTTCTTGCAGTGCTCTCGCCACGAGACCACGTATGCGGGGGTCAGAAACACCCATGACCTGCCGGAGAGCTCCCGCTGGATTGGTGAGAGGTCCGAGGACGTTCATAATTGTGGTGATTCCTAGCGCTCGACGGACTGGTGCAACATGACGCATCGCAGGGTGCAAGAGAGGGGCAAACATAAAGACGATCCCCACCTCTTCGAGAATTTCCCCCATCCTTTCAGGTGTGAGATTGATGTCCACTCCGAGTGCCTCAAGTACGTCAGCGCTTCCACTCCGGGATGTAAACGACCGATTGCCATGCTTTGCGATTGGAACACCTGCCCCTGCCGCAACTAACGCAGCAGCCGTAGAGATATTAAACGTGGTTACCGTCCCTCCACCCGTACCTGCCGTATCAACTAATCTTTGAGGTTCCGATGAAAATACAGGCACCATGGCTTTACGGAGCGCGCGTACGCCGCCAGCAATCTCTGTATACTTAGCGCCTTTCGTCCGTAATGCCGCCAGAAGACCTGCCATCTCAACCTCTGAAGCGGACCCATCCATAAATCGATCAAATGCCGCTTCAGACTCTGTCATAGTTAGGCGTACCCCCTCAACAACCTTGCCTATGAAATCTACCAATCGGAGATCCACATCCTTTTTCGACACGCTAGTTCTCCTGAGTTCAGATACTATCAATGTTGCTTAAAATCCTAAGCAACACAGCGTCTTTGAGCTAATCCCCCGGGCTTGGGATAAGCTTGACATCAACCCCTTCATATCTACCTTCTTGCGGTGGAATCCCCGCAAGATGTACGACTACGGCTCACTGTCCATTACGACGGATCTGCATTCCACGGCTGGCAGTCTCAACCAGACCGAAAAACTGTACAAGGGGAACTCATGTCAGCCCTGAGCAACCTTGCTGACAAGCCGATTTCCCTCATCGGAGCCGGCCGCACTGACGCTGGCGTACATGCAACCGGACAAGTTGCATCTGCAGACATGCCTAGTTCGTGGACTCCTGAAAGTCTTCGGAGATCCCTTAATGCCATCCTACCACCAGAGATCTGGATCCAGTCTTCAAGCATCGCTCATCTGGACTTCCATCCTAGGTACGATGCCATAGCCCGAACCTATCAGTACCAGGTCGGGATTGAACCCAAAGCACGTTCTCCGTTTCATGCACGAACCTGTTGGACGCTCGAGGGTCAGCTTGACTATAAGCTCCTAGAATTCGGAGCGAGCGAACTTGTGGGGGATCACTCTTTCGAAGCATTCGCGAAGTCAGGGCAGCCTGAGCGAGGTTATCTCTGCAGCATATCTCAGGCTCATTGGAGTCACTCGGACCTTGGTTTCTACTTTGAAATAACCGCCAACCGCTATCTTCATCACATGGTAAGGTACTTGGTCGGAACCATGGTTGATATTGCTCGAGGAAAACGGCAAAAGGATGACCTCCGAAGACTTCTCTCTGCTGAGCCAGACCTTACCACATCACCACCCGCACCACCGCAAGGTCTGTTCTTGGTACACGTGCAGTACCCCGAGCACTTTGAATTTTCCCAAGTCCCTTCTCCACCCTCCTCAAAGAGCGTAGCTAACGTATGAAGCTGTTCTTAGACACTGCTGATATCGAAGAAATCCGTCGGGCGTCAGATGCCGGGCTTATCGACGGAATCACAACAAATCCTTCCCTTATCTCCAAGGTCGCTGGGAGCCGGGATCCGAAGGAGATTTATCTTGAGATCTGCGAGATCGTGGATGGACCCATCAGCCTAGAAGTCGTTGCGACTGAACGTACACAAATGGTTGAAGAAGGCAGAAAACTTGCCGGAATTCATGAAAATGCTGTGGTGAAAGTCCCACTTACAGAGGACGGATTGAAAGCTTGTCGTGAACTCGTCAACAGCGGGATTCCGGTGAATGTTACCCTGTGTTTTTCTCTCTCACAGGCGTTATTGGCCGCCAAGGCGGGTGCGACTTACATATCTCCATTTGTCGGTCGAATTGATGATATCTCTGGGGAAGGCATGCAGCTCATCCATCAAATTCGTCAGGTCTATGATAGCTACGGTTATGCTACGGAGATTCTCGTGGCTTCCATCAGGAGCCCTCTCCATGTTGTAGAGTCGATGATGCTTGGTGCTGATTGCTGCACAATTCCGCCAAAAATCTTATGGCAGCTGGCCAAACATCCTCTGACAGATAGAGGATTAGAAGCTTTTCTGGCAGACTGGGACACATTGGGAGCTGAGCTCTAAATGCTGAGGAAAACCCTGTATTGGGGTCGGTATAAGGAGGACGCGGAAAAGTGAAAATCGTAAGAGGTTGGTCAGTAAGAGGATTCAATATCAAGTGGGTACCCGTGCTACTCTCGATGGCGTGTGCTCCCAACAATGACGGCGACAAAGTGCCTTATACTGGCTTGGACACTTCGCCGACACTTGCTGAATTGACCTCAGTGTCTATCCCACTAGAAGTCGTCACTGAACCAAGCCAGGAGCACACCGAGCCCAGTACAGACCAACTCTTCCAGAGTCGGAATACAGCGATCGTTCAAGCCGCAAACCGTGTCGCCCCAGCTGTCGTTAGCATTAGCGTGATTCGTACCGGAAGGACAGGAATCACATCGATGTGGGAGAGTTTCTTCATGCCACCTCAAAGAAGAAGCGTAGGCTTTGGGTCGGGTGTGATCGTGCGCAGTGATGGTATTGTAATAACCAATGACCATGTGATCGCGGATGCTGAACAGATTCGGGTGACTCTTCCAGGCGGAGGAGATTTTGATGCCGAAGTGATCGGTACTGACCCACTCGCTGATATCGCAGTGCTAGTTATAGAAGGAAAGGATCTGCCGGTTGCTCCGATAGGGACCGTTGAGGGACTCATGATTGGGGAATGGGCTCTCGCGATTGGAAATCCACTCGGAATGCAGGCTGCAGACACTGAACCGACAGTAACTGCAGGGGTGATTTCCGCAGTGAACCGCAATATCGTGCCGTCTGCATATGGAGAATCAGAAAACAGTGAAGGATTCTATCTTGGCATGATTCAGACAGACGCCTCTATTAATCCCGGTAACTCAGGTGGACCACTGGTCAATGCAGTCGGTGAGGTCATCGGGATCAATACCTCAATCATATCTCGTAGCGGTGGCAGCGAGGGTTTAGGTTTTGCAATTCCGATTGATCGAGCACTGAAGATCACTGACGACTTACTGAGCCTAGGAGAGGTTCAACGAGCCTGGGTGGGGCTCGAGGTAGAACCGGTGGAAGCAGATGCTTGGGGTCGTACACGAGGAGTTCGCATTTCGAGGGTTGCCCCAGGATCCCCCGGTGATAGAGCTCCACTCGAGCCCGGGGATCGACTTCTTAGAGTCAATGGTCGTGCACTTACAGGTCCACTAGACTTCGAGGGGGCTCTGTTAGATCTCCGTTCTGGGGATCTACTAGAAATTCTAGTAGAAGGACGATCTCAGTCGATCTTGTTGGAAGCTGAGCAGTTTCCATCGATTACCGCTGAACGTGTTACAGTGTTGCGGGATCTTGAACTCGTGACGGTCACCCTAGAGATCAGAGGGGAGCAGGACATTAGTAGTGAGCAAGGGGCCTTAGTCACCGGGGTCTCTGACCAATTATCACGTCAACTTGGCATTATGGTCGGTGACGTAATCATCGGTATTGATCAGATTATCGTCGCGAGTGCGGATCAGGTCGCCTCTATATTTGATTCTTTGGGAGGAAATGGGAGAATCACGTTGCATTTTGAGCGTAATCGAGGCTACAACATGCGTCAGTTCTACTGGAGGCGATGAGCTTGAATAGTATGGACCGCTATATACACCCCCTCGCGGATCGATACGCTTCCACTCAGATGCAAAAAATTTTCTCGCCGATGAGAAAATTTGGTACTTGGCGTCGACTTTGGTTAGCACTCGCAGAATCCCAGGCTGAACTGGGCTTGGAGATTTCTGAAGAGGCGCTGAGCCAGATGCGCGAGGCACTAGATAAGATTGACCTAGAATCAGCAGCCGAGTATGAGCGTCGGTTCCGTCACGATGTCATGGCACATGTGCACCTCTTCGGGGATGCTGCACCCGCTGCCAGAGCTGTGATTCACCTAGGAGCTACAAGTGCTTTCATCGGCGATAATACAGATCTAATTCTGCACCGAGAAGCATTGACACTGACCTTGAATCGGGTAGTAAGATGCATATCGGCACTTGCGATTTTTGCTGAAGACTATGCCTCCCTTCCCACCCTGGCCTATACCCACTTCCAGCCCGCTCAACCTACCACAGTTGGCAAACGAGCAACTCTCTGGGCCCAGGATTTACTTCTAGATCTCGAAGAGCTTGAATACCGAATTTCATCGCTCCGATTCAGGGGTGTTCGCGGAACAACGGGTACACAGGCTTCCTTTTTAGAACTGTTTGATGGAGACCACACTAAAGTTGATGCATTAGACTCGGCAGTTGGACTGCGTATGGGCTTCGGAAATAGTTACTCACTGAGTGGTCAAACTTACCCTCGGAAGGTGGACTTCGCTGTTCAAAGCACTTTGGCTGGAATCGCCACTTCATTGTCGAAAATTGGGCACGACTGGAGGCTTCTGGCTCACCTGCAGGAGGTCGAAGAACCATTTGAATCCGAACAAATCGGTTCATCTGCGATGCCTTATAAGCGGAATCCGATGAGGGCCGAGAGAATCTGTGCGCTTGCCCGTCATGTGATCGTACTAGCGCAGGATCCTGCCTTCACTGCGGCTACCCAGTGGCTTGAGCGCACACTCGATGATTCAGCCAACCGACGCATCTCAATACCGGATGCCTTCCTAGCACTTGATGGGTGCTTAGTCCTTGCTGAGAACGTGGCGAAAGGATTGATCGTCAATCCCGCAGTGGTCAAAAAAAATCTCTCAGAACACCTTCCCTTCATGGCAACAGAAACGATCTTGATGCACGCAACAGCACGTGGTGGGGATCGGCAAGACCTGCATGAGCGCATTCGAAAACACTCAATCGCCGCAGCCACAAGGCTGAAGGGAGGCGGTAGTGAATCCGATCTTATCCAGCGTATCGCAGAGGACAAAGCCTTTGATCTCAATGCTGATGAGTTGGAGGACCTAGTGAATCCAAACCGCTTCGTTGGTCGAGCCCCTGAACAGGTAGCACACTTTCTCCGTGACCAGGTGACACCCATCCTGGAACGACTTGGTAAAAACGCCGGAGAACTACAATCAACTGAATTACATGTCTAAAGACACGCCCATCCTGGAATCGCAACTAGATCTGCCACTAATTCATCGTGGAAAGGTACGCGATGTCTACGAAGTAGATGATAACACCTTATTGATGGTAGCCAGCGACCGCGTTAGTGCCTTCGATGTAGTCCTCCTCCAGCCTATTCCTAACAAAGGCGAGGTATTAACCCAAATTACAGCGTGGTGGCTCAAGCAACTTGAAAGCCATTTAGAGCATCATTTGATTGCGGTTGACCCTGATGCAATTGTGACACGCCATCCCGAACTGGCTTCGACTCGTCCCATGTGGGAGAAACGGTCGATGCTGGTTACCCGCACAACACCAGTCCTCGTCGAGTGCATTATCAGAGGGCATATCACTGGTTCAGCATGGAAGGAGTACCGGGAAAGTGGAACCTTAGCTAATGAGCCTCTACCTGATGGACTAAGAGAAAGTGAGCAGCTCGAGCCCGCCATTTTCTCGCCCTCAACAAAGGCAGAACACGGCGAACATGACGAAAACATCACCTATGATCAGGTGGTTGACCTTCTGGGTCCTGATCTGGCTGGTCGGCTGCGTGAGCTTTCACTTGAGACTTATCAGTTCGGAAGACAAGTAGCCGAAGGTGCCGGCATCATCTTGGCAGACACCAAATTTGAATTCGGACTCGATCATTCTGGTAAACTGCTTTTAATCGACGAGGTACTTACACCAGATTCCTCAAGGTTTTGGCCTAAGGAGAGCTATGAAGTTGGTCGTGGCCAACCCTCCCTCGATAAGCAACCAATTCGGGACTGGCTCGATGAACTTTCAGACTGGGATAAGTCACCACCACCGCCCAATCTCCCTGATGAGGTAGTTCAGGCAGCTGCTGCTCGCTATGAAGAGATTTTCCAAAGACTCACCGGCATCTCACTGGACGATTTTCAGCCGCCTCATTTCAGTGAACCCCGGTGAATCTAGCCCCTGAAGGTTACCCTTTCGTAGCTGTTTTGGCCCTGATGGCAATGGCTACGTGGATCGCCGCTATCGCAGACGTTGGTGGTGGAGTGACCCTAGTCATCGCCGTGCTCTTCACGGCGATGACTCTTTTTAATCTCTGGTTTTTCAGAGATCCGAAACGCCTCCATCCTACTGGAGCTGGCTTGGTACTCGCCCCCGCTGAGGGCCGGGTGATTGATATCTCTGAGGTTGGAGAACCTTCATTCGTGGGCCAAGCAAGGAAAATTTCCATCTTCCTCAGTATATTTGACGTGCATATTCAGAGAGCTCCCGTGGAGGGAGTAGTTAACCACAGAGATTACCGTCCCGGTGCATATAAGGTAGCCTGGGCGGACAAGGCTTCGGAGGAAAACGAACAAGCCTCAGTTGGGATCACTACGGAGACGGGTAATGTTTTAGTTCGCCAGATAGCCGGTCTAGTGGCCAGGCGCATCATAACATATCCGTCAGAAGGGGATCGTTTGGAGCGTGGCCAAAGAATCGGACTCATCCGATTTGGCTCCCGCGTTGACCTATTTCTCCCACTTGATTGGGAGATAGTATGCTCTGTGGGAGACCGGACTCGAGTCGGGTCTTCGGTTCTAGCTCGGCATCCAGTAGAGGTCATCGGATGAAAAAAACACGGATTCCTGGACGAGAAAAGCTGCAAAAAGGGATCATCATCCTTCCCTCAGCCTTCACCCTAGGTAACCTCTTCTTCGGGCTCTACTCGATAGTTTCTGTTGCTCGGGGAGACCTTATTTCCGCTGGGTGGTTTATCATCTATGCGGGAATACTTGACACCCTCGACGGGAAAATTGCTCGGTTCACACACACCGGAACGCGGTTCGGAGCAGAGTTGGACTCTCTGGTGGATGCAATTTCATTCGGCGTAGCGCCCTCCTTCATAATGTTTGAACTCTTCTTCGCTGACGCTCAGTGGAGCTGGACTCTATCTTTCGTCTTTGTAGCCGCGACGGTAGTCCGACTTGCTCGGTTTAATCTCGAGGAAAGCAGTGAGCCTAAGAAGTACTTTCACGGGCTCCCAGCACCAGCTGCAGGTATGACCCTTGCAGCATATTATCCGTTCAGTCAAACACCTATCTTCGCTGAGCACTTGAGTGAATACCCGTGGGAACAGATAGCTCCAGTAGGAACAGTTATTCTCAGCATCCTTATGGTCAGCTCTGTGCCATATGACAAGCTGCCCAAGATCGGCTTTAGCACTCCCCAGGGAATTGTTAATTCAATATTCGCCTCCACATGTCTTTTAGCAGCAGTATTACAGCCGAGATACCTCTTCTTCACTGCCTTTATGCTTTACATCATCTGGGGACTTCTAAGGTCTGTTCTAAGTGGGCGCCTCGAGGGAATCCCTGCAGGTGACATACTTCTTGATGAAGACGAAGTGAGTGGGCATGCGGAACTCAGGGTGGTCGACTATAGACATCTTGGACCACGCGGACCCACTGACCCTCAACTATCAAATGCAGACTCTGCTCGGGAGGACCCCGCTTGAACCATTTTCGTATGGAGATCCTTGTGAAGCCCCGTCCGGGACTCCTGGATCCACAAGGCAAAGCTATCCATCACGCCCTTCGATCACTTGGGTGGAGTGATACCCAAGACGTCCGCGTTGGTAAGGCGATCTATATTGATCTAGAAGCTGAAAACAGTGACACCGCACTTGAGACTGCCCAAGCAATGTGCCGGAAAATTCTGGCCAACCCTGTGACGGAAGATTTCGAGGTGTCAATCGTGGAAGATACTGAGAGAATCACAGCATGAGGGTCGGTGTCGTCACATTTCCCGGTTCAAACTGTGATTATGATCTTTATAAAGCTGCACAACAAATTGGTGCGAAAGTAGAATTCATCTGGCACCGTCAGAAGAACCTCAATGCATACGATGCGCTTATGCTTCCAGGAGGGTTTTCTTACGGTGATTACCTGCGAGCAGGTGCAATCGCCCGGATCAGTCCTGTTATGGAGGACATCATTGGATTCGCTGAGAATGGCGGACCCGTTCTGGGTATCTGCAACGGTTTTCAGATTCTTTGTGAAGCCGGACTCCTACCGGGAGCGCTAGTTCGGAATGCCTCGCTCCGTTTTGAGAGCAAAGACATCCATCTACGCGTCGAACAAACTGACACTCCGTTTACGAGCGAGTATCAGAAGGGACAGATCCTCCGTATGCCAATAGCACACGGTGAAGGAAATTACGAAGCAGACGACCAACTTCTAGAGGCACTGGAAGCTGAGGGGAGAGTCGTTTTCAGGTACGTGAGTTCGGATGGTGAGTTAAGTGATGAGGCGAACCCCAATGGCTCCAAGAATAGTATCGCTGGGTTGACTAATAAGTCAGGAAATGTCTTGGGTATGATGCCTCATCCCGAGCGTGCAATGGAAGAAATCCTTGGATCTATCGATGGAGTGGGTGTTTTTCTGTCACTGGCTACAAACCTATCCACCGTTGTGCTATAACAACGAAATCCAAATGCTGAGACGAGAGGCCTTAATCCCATGAGTGCCGCCGAAAGTGCATCCGTAACAATACCTTTAGTGCCTCCGCGCACGGGCGACCCCGAAATCACTTCAGAGCTCGTAGCTGACCACGGTCTTTCCGACGATGAGTACGAGCGCATTTGTAAAATTATGGGCCGTATCCCAACATTCACTGAATTAGGTGTCTTTAGTGCAATGTGGTCGGAGCACTGCGGTTACAAGAACTCTAAACGGCTCCTCCAGTTGCTTCCCACCGAGGCACCTTGGGTTATTCAAGGTCCAGGAGAGAACGCCGGAGTGATTGACATAGGAGACGGCTACGCACTGGCGTTCAAGATAGAGTCACACAACCACCCATCGGCAGTTGAACCCTATCAGGGTGCGGCTACTGGTGTGGGAGGTATCCTACGTGACGTTTTCACGATGGGAGCCCGTCCCATCGCTATTTTGGACTCACTTCGTTTTGGGGATCTGGATAGTGCAAGAGTCCGGTACTTATTCGGTGGAGTTGTTAGCGGGGTCGGTGACTATGGCAACTGCATCGGCGTTCCAAATATTGGCGGGGAGGTAGCGTTCGACCGAGGCTACGAAGGAAACCCAATCGTGAACGCGATGTGCTTGGGTCTGATGAAGAAAGAGGATTTGATTACGGCATCGGCTTCGGGTGTGGGCAATACATTAATGGCGGTTGGTGCCCGTACTGGCCGAGACGGCATCCACGGAGCAACCTTTGCTAGTGAAGAGCTCAGTGAAGAATCAGAGGAATCGTCACGACCACAGGTTCAAGTGGGTGACCCGTTTACTGAAAAACTACTCCTTGAGGCCAGTCTAGAATTGATCTCCAGCGGCTCGATCACGGGTATCCAAGATATGGGCGCTGCGGGTATTACATCTTCCGCAGCTGAGATGGCGGGGCGAGCTGGAAACGGAGTCGAGATCGATGTGGCTCGAGTTCCAGTGCGGGAGCCAGATATGACACCGTACGAGATCCTGTTATCAGAATCACAGGAGCGGATGCTGGTAGTCGCCACCAAGGGTTATGAAGATGAAGTCCACCGGATCCTAGAGAAGTGGGAACTAGAGGCTGAAGAGATTGGAGAAGTGACTGCGGACGGTAGATTCCGGATCTTAGAAGACGGGGCGGTCGTCGCGGATATGCCGGCCCTACCCCTCACAGATGGATGTCCCACATACGAACGTGAGGGTATCGAGGCCGATGAGGTACGGGAACTCCGAGAGATGGATCTGGCCGAGCATCTTATTCCAGAAGGTGACCTTACAAAAGCATTTCTGCTTCTCCTCGCATCTCCGAATGTTGCTTCAAAGCGTTGGATATATCACCAGTATGATACAACTGTTAGGACATCGACTGCCGTTCGTCCTGGCGGAGATTCGGGCGTAATACGCATCCGTGGGACGGAGAAAGCTATCGCAGCAACAACTGATTGCAATGGACGCTTCGTATATCTTGATCCCAGGCAAGGCGCGATGATTGCTGTAGCAGAAGCAGCTCGGAATTTAGTTTGCTCGGGAGCCGTCCCTACCGCGATTACTAACAATCTCAATTTTGGTAATCCTCTTAAGCAACACATCTACTATCAATTCCGAGAGGCAGTCCTGGGAATGGCTGATGCGTGTAAGGCCTTCGAGACCCCAGTCACGGGCGGGAACGTGTCCTTTTACAATGAAACCGACGGACTAGCAATCTATCCTACACCCGTGATTGGCATGGTGGGGATAATTGAAAATATATCTCATATTTCACCCCAAGCATTCCAGTCTGAGGGTGACGATATTGTCCTTCTTGGGGAAAACACAGCTGAAATAGGAGGAGCAGAATATCTCTATGTGACGGCTGGGCTCGTAGCAGGATTCCCTCCAAGGGTCGACCTCACACGTGAACGGCAGCTCCAAAGAGCAGTTCTGACAATGATCCAGGAGAAGGAATTACGATCGGCGCACGATTGTTCGGATGGTGGGCTTGCATGCACACTTGCCGAGTGCGCATTAGGTGATGGCGAAGCACCTTTTGGAGTTAATGTAGTGCTTGATGACGCGCTTCCTCCAGTAGCGACCCTCTTCGCTGAATCCCAAGGTAGGATAGTAGTTTCGTGTGCTCCAAATAGGACCGAAAACGTGATTCGACTTGCTATCGACCACGGAGTACCAGCAAGAAAAATTGGGACTGTCGGAGATAGGGGAGAGCCGTTTCATGTGACCGCAGTATCTGGACAAATCGAAACTGATCTTACAAGCCTGCACCAGGCATATTTTGGAGCACTTCCTGCAATAATGAACACTCCGGTATCTTCGGAGGAGTAAAGTGGAACAACCCTCTAAGCTTCCGGAACCGTTCACACCCACCTTCTCGATGAAGCACGCGTCTCTACATATCAACGACCGACCACGAGAGGAGTGTGGAGTTGTTGGTGTGAGTGGGCTGGACTCTGCTTCCGAAAGCGCGTTCCTGAGTCTGTATGCACTTCAGCACAGGGGGCAGGAAGCAGCAGGCATTTTTACTTTTGACGAAGATGGCCCGCACATTCTTAAAGGTGCCGGACTCGTTGGCGATGTATTCGATAAGTGGTCGCTTCGCAAGCTCCTCGGTCGCACAGCTGTCGGACATGTTCGGTACTCAACATCAGGTGGGAACGATCTCGACAACATCCAGCCAATTATCGCTAGATATTCACGTGGGAATATCGCTCTAGCCCACAACGGTAACCTTACAAACCACTTTGACTTACGGAAACGCCTCGTCGACGAGGGCGCGATCTTCAGAACCACGTCGGACTCAGAGACTCTCATCCATTTAATTGCTAAGTCCAGACATGATTCGATTGATGCTCAAGTCGATGATGCTCTGACTCACCTTGAGGGTGCATACTCAATAGTCCTGGCAATCGACAACGTGATCTATGCGGCACGTGATCCACGTGGTTTTCGCCCTCTTGTACTCGGGCAAAAAGGAGAGGGCCACATTGTCGCAAGCGAGACCTGCGCCCTGGATATTCTAGGGGCTGATTTTGTGCGCGATATCGAACCCGGTGAGGTCATTAAGATCGTGGATGGGACGGTTGAAAAGCTTAGGTCTCTACCCTCGGCTGACCAACCCGCTCCTTGTGTTTTCGAGCTAGTCTACTTCGCTAGGCCGGACTCTCGAATATCAGGCATCAGCGTCGATCGCGCTCGGCGCGCATTCGGGCGCCGCCTTGCGAGTGAACACCCTGTTGAAGCTGACGCGGTAATCGCTGTACC
>Ga0310121_10001025_pt1 | contig 29525 bp, 24 predicted proteins | sample CB27_Tmax_986_MG_FD_203504 | JGI IMG/M metagenome (GOLD analysis project Ga0310121, IMG submission 203504) | Marine microbial communities from Western Arctic Ocean, Canada - CB27_Tmax_986 | ecosystem: Environmental > Aquatic > Marine > Oceanic | place: Canada: Western Arctic Ocean | collected... | reverse complement strand
AGAAACCACCCAAGTTTCGCCCAGCAAATACAGAAAGACCTGTCCTCGCTGTAATTCTTTGCTTAAAATCAACTACTACGAACCGGAATGCATGCAGTGTGGTTATGTAGACTATTCATTTACTCCCTCTCAGAGCAATAAAAGTAAAAAGACTCTACTGGGAGCTGGAACGAGGTATGTGTTGAGGTACGTAGGGGAGTTCCCATCACTGAAAGACACCGTAGCCCATGTGAAGTTACAGCGTTTGAGAAATCGGATCATATACGGGGTATGTTGCCCGTTCTGTAAGCTAGCAATGATGCAATCGTCCCTTTCAGGTAAACGTAGAGAGGCAAGGGAAGAACGATATAAGTGCGCGGAGGGACACCGAGTATCACTTACTCCAAGCAGAGAGGGAAACCTAGGGTGGAAGTAGCAATCTCACAGGGGTCATTCATAAGGTTATTGTCATATTTATCACTATCTCAAGTGCTTCGCCAATTTGGTACCTGCCGAACTCTGCAAGTTTATTTCTGATATGCCATTAATCTGTTTGTAGTATGACAAGGATAGACGACAAGGTCCATCAGAACAGTTCCGAGCATCTGTTTATTTGTGATTTTTCCCCTCCTAAGTCATTTAAAACGGAAGCCTTGAATAGAGCTGAAAGCATTACTGCCGACTTCATATCAGTGGCTTATAGCCCTGGCCGTGCGGTTGCAGTCAATTCTCTTATTGCAGCACACTATTTAAAATCTCACTTAAGGAAAAATGTGCTATTCACTTTAGCAATCAGGGACTACAACATATTGGCGGCACAAAGTTTGATCATGAGTGCTGAATTACTTGGATTGGAAAATGTTATCCTCTTACAAGGAGATGACTTTTCTGATTCGGAATCTCGTTATGTCACAGATATGCGTGATTCGACTACAACGAGCTTAATACACAGTATTTCCAACCTAAATAACGGGATTGATTACAAAGGCAATAAGATCGAGTCATCGACACATATATGTATAGGATCCACAGTAGACTTAGAACGGGACATGAACGTTGAAGTGGAATTAGTCCACAAAAAAGTTGCGGCTGGAACAAATTTCTTCATTTCACAACCCAATTTTTCCCCACGGCTTATACAGGATTTTATAGAAGGTTACTTTAACAAATATGGACATGAGCTCAATATTCCAATTTTTCATGGTATCCAAGTCATTACCACGAATAGTAAAACTTTTTCAAATATACCTGATTGGGTAGACTCTGACTTATCAAAGGGACGTTCTGGAATCGACATTACTCTGCAAATTCTCAACGAAGTATCTTCATTGGACATCAAGACATTCTATGTGATGCCACCGATTCTGTCGGGAGGCCTTCGGGATTATGTCTCAGCTCAAACCGTTATAGACCAGTTCAGCAAACAACTTCACTGATATCAGGGTTGCTAACATTATCAGTCTCTAGTAAATTATCCGTATAATAAGGGCTCAACGATCTCTGAGAACGCTCGCGAACACTTTTAGGAGCTAAATATGACCAACGTGTATGAAAAATTAGGCGTCAAAACAATAATTAATGTAGCAGGAACTTCAACCCGTGTAGGGGGCGCTTTAATGCCACCAGAAGTAGTGACGGCTATGTCAGAAGCGTCTAAAGCCTCCGCTTCAATGACCGACCTGCAAGCTGCTGCAAGTAGATATATTTCAAAGGTTACGGGAGCGGAAGCTGGCTACGTAACTTCTGGGGCATCGGCAAGTTTAACTTTGGGTGCGGCAGCTATACTGGCGAAACTTGACCCAGGACTAATGGAAAGATTACCTGACACATCGGGCATGAAAAATGAATTCATCGTGTCACGCGAGCACAGGAACGGCTATGACCACTCTATCAGAGTGGCTGGAGGAAAATTTGTAGAGGTCGGAATGAATGAACAAGTATCCGGTGCTGGTGTAAGACGCACAGAAGTATGGGAATTCGAAGCAGCTATTAACGAGAATACGGTAGGTATATCGTACACGGCAACTTCTACAAGTGAACCTAAACTGCCAGACATTGTAAAATTAGCACAAAAGTATAGCCTACCCGTTTTAGTTGATGCTGCAGGTCAACTACCTCCTATATCCAATCTCACAAAATTCATCGAAATAGGTGCAGACTTAGTTGCTTTTAGTGGGGGAAAGGCCATTAGAGGACCTCAATCAAGTGGTATTCTATGCGGTAGTCGCGACTACATAGCATCGGTAGCACTTCAGCACTTAGACATGGACGAATATTTCAGCATTTGGAATCCTCCTGAAGATTTTATACCTAAACAGAAGATTATTGGAATTCCTCGACACGGTCTCGGGAGAGGTTTTAAAGTTTCAAAAGAGGAAATAATAGGCCTCATTACAGCCTTAGAACTATTCTCATCCGGCAAATATGGAGCGGATTACGAGCAGCAGCGAAGATATCTAGAATACATTGCAGACGGTCTGAGTGGTCTTCCAGTGGAGCCACGGGTCATCATACCAGATGGTGACTCCTTCCCAATGCTTCACATCGTACTAGACAAAAAAACACTCGGAATGTCGGGTTTTGATACCTCCCACAAACTTAAGTCGAGTGATCCTGGCGTCTTCGTTAGCGAAAAACTCCTACATGAAGACACATTGGTGATTCACCCAATGAATCTGGATCAGGCTCAAACAGAAATCTTGACAACGATATTAAGAAACGTTTTAACTATAAATTAACTCGCTAAACTGTATTGAAGCTCACATTAAAAGAACAGAAAGGCTTAGGTAATGTCTACAGAGACAGGTAAAAGGTATTTTTGCTCCAAATGCAGATCGGAATTCATTGTTACGCGCAGTGGAGAAGGTACGATTAAATGCTGCTCAGAGGAACTAAACAAGAAAACTTGACTATACAAGTTTGCGAAGGTTTCTTAAACTAAGTTTCATTATAAACTCTAGGAGACATAAACCAATGGCTAACCAGCTGGGCAAACGCTACCAATGTGAAGTCTGTGGAACCACTGTATTATGTACAAAGGCGGGATCTGGATCAATTGTTTGCCACGACGTAGAGCTAACTGTGCAACTTCCAAGAAAATTGCCCTCTTCTGATTAAATTACTATTCCTTTCCTATTCCCCTGTCTTTCTGAAGGCCACTTCATACTGTTCGTCTGCATGATAGGAACTACGAACCAGAGGACCTGAGGCTACATGAACGAACCCGAGACTTTCACCTTCTCTTCTGAGTTCGTTAAACTCTTCAGGAGTGTACCATTTAGCTAACGGGACATGTTTTTTAGAAGGCCTCAAGTATTGGCCTATCGTCAATAGATCACAGCTCACCCTTCGCAAATCTTTCATGGTCTGGACAATCTCATTCCACGTCTCTCCCAAACCAACCATAATACCTGACTTGGTGATGGCTGAACTCGATAGAGTTTTAGCCTTGTCCAAGAGATTCAAAGAGAGATCGTAATCGCCCTTAGGCCTAACACGTCTGAATATCCTTCGAACGGTCTCGATGTTATGGTTTAGCGTGTCAGGGTTAGACACCATTACTTTTTCCAAAGCCTCCCAGTTACCAGCAAAATCCGGAATTAGCACTTCAATCTTGCATTTGGGGCTACGTTTACGTATCTGTCGTATACATTCAGCAAAGATGAAGGCCCCTCCATCTGGGAGGTCATCTCTATCCACCGACGTTATTACAGCATAACTCAGACCGAGATCAGAAACAGTGTTAGCTAGGCGAATGGGTTCGCGAATGTCTACTCTTTGTGGAATCCCTGTTGTAACAGCGCAATAAGAGCAAGCCCTGGTGCAGATTTCTCCTAACACCATAAAAGTAGCTGTACCTCTTTCCCAGCATTCCCCGATATTCGGACAACGTGCTTCTTCGCACACCGTATTAAGAGCACTAGTCTTTAATTTTTCTCTGAGGCTTAGATAATTAGATCCACCTGGCATTTTTACCTTAAGCCATGGGGGTAGTCTCCGATCTACAACCATCTCATCTCCATATGAATTGGTTTGTCACAAAGATAATACCAGATTAAAAGAGTCCACGCCCGCTAAAAATTACTGAAGTCCTAATTTGTTATTGATACACATTAAATAGGTTGTGCTATAGTACATAGCTAACAAGTATTTAGCCAATACGGTTTTTATGACAAACAAATATTCACTAAAGAACGATGTGCGTAGCCCAGAGCTCCTTAGGTTAACTTTAGAAGACATGACTTCCGAAGGGGATACGTACGCATATTGTAACGGTGAAAAGATTAACGTTTTCGGTGGTATTCGGGGAGAAGAGGTCGTTGTTGAAATAATCAGGTATAAGAGGAAAGGCAAATCCATCTCTTCAGGATTTGTCGTAGAAGTATTAAAACCATCACCGTACAGGATAAATGCACCTTGCTCATACTTTGGGAAATGTACCGGTTGTCAATGGCAACATATCGACTACCAACATCAGTTGATTTTGAAACAGGAAACTGTACTACGAGAACTACAGGCCTACCAATCCCTACAGAATGTTCACGTGTCGAATGTTTTGCCATCGCCAGAACTTTTCAACTATCGTAACCATGCCAGATTTACTGTTAGAAATGGAGCTTCCTTAGTCTTTACAAATCGTTTAACCCGCAAGTTCGTTAGAATCGATAACTGCATGATAATGGCAAAAGGCATAAACGAAATCCTGGGGAAACTGCAAGATAAATGCAGTGAGACAAGGCAACTATCCATACGTTACGGTATACACACAGGGGAATCACTGGTGCAACCTAAATTGCATAACCCTAATATTACAGAAGAGACGGGCCAAACGCATTACCGTGAACAGCTACTAGGGAATACATTTAGAATAGGTTCACCGTCTTTTTTCCAAGTCAACACAAAACAAGCAGAAAACCTTGTAGATTTAATCAAAAATTCATTATCTTTGGGTAAATCGGATGTCTTGGTTGACGCTTATGCAGGTGTGGGTACGTTTGCTGTTCTACTAGCCAAACATGTGAGAAAAGTAACCGCTATAGAAGAATCCTACTCAGCTATCAAAGATGCTTCAATTAACACCGAAGCTATCAGAAACTTAGAATATATCCACGGAAAAACAGAACACGTAATAGATAAAATAGGAGTCGATTCCACTTGCATAATACTTGACCCACCCCGATCTGGATGTCATCCTAAGGTTCTGGAAGCATTAGCTAAGACTAAAATTAAGCGTATCGCTTATGTGTCATGTGACCCTAATTCTATGGCCAGAGATTTGGATAAACTAGTAAATCACCATTATCGGGTAACTAAAATAATACCTGTAGATATGTTTCCTCATACCCATCATGTGGAGATTGTTGCGATAATAGAATATGAACGAAATAACTGAAAGACTGTGGAAATATAGTATACTTTTGAGCAACATCTCTACTTACAGGTATACTACTTTAATGGCAAAAGAGTTAAAAGATAATACATCAGGATTAAATCGGAGAGAAATCGTCTTATCCTCCAGATCCCCCCGAAGAAGAAGTATCATACAACTGTTAGATATATCTACGAAACTCTTTGATCCAGAAGATCAGGAAGATGCCCCTGAAGAACTAGAATGTCCTCAAACATATGTTAATCGTATATCTCTTCGAAAGGCCCAACAAGCCATATCGATTTTTCCTGACGCCGTCATAATAGGAGTTGATACCACTGTGACTCTGGATAACACTATATTTAGGAAACCTAAAACTCCTGCCCATGCCCTTTCAATGCTTGAAACGCTAAAGCACCGCACTCATAACGTGATAACAGGTATCACAACAATCGATGCACGACTTAATCGAGTCCTAACATCATCCACGACAACAAAAGTTACAATGCGAAAGTACTCTTCCCAAGAAATGTCCGCCTATATATCCTCAGGGGATACATTCGACAAAGCAGGTGGATATGCTATCCAGGATGATATATTCAATCCCGTCAAAGAATTCAGGGGTTGTTATCTAAATGTTGTTGGGTTACCAATTTGTACCCTGACTAACATGTTAAAGATCTTAGGAATAAAGACGGGGTTTTCTGACGTCAAACTTAGATATCACTCTTGCCTTTCTTGCATACCGAGCACTGTCCTGGAGTCGTCGTTGTAATGAATATACTAGGTATAGGCACTTTAGAGTTGATAGTCATATGCGTGATATCCTTTATTGTTTTAGGGCCCGATAGATTAGTCCAAACCGCCCGCTTTCTCGGCAAATTATTCGGTGATATCAGACGTATATCTAGTGAAATACCTGAACTGGTAGGTAGGGATGACTTTCTGGCAAATAATACCAAACGAGAAACTAAACACAGAGACGCTGACAGCGAACTAAGCCAAGAGAGCAAAACTCAGTACACAACCGAGCAAGTAGAAAACGACGAAGACCATCCAATAGCCTTTCGACCAATGAGCGAAACGGAGCCTGAGACACGCGTGGAGCAAGAACCCAAAAAAGACACTGATTAGTTGAAATATAACTATGGACGAAAAACGACTTTCTTTTAGAGATCATATATTAGAACTTCGTCGGCGCCTCTTTTGGATAGCTATTTCAATAGCTGTTTGTACCCTACTGTCTTTCGTTTTCCACCAACAAATCCTGAAACTCCTAATGGGCCCAGCAGAGAATTTTATTACGATTCCCAATCAAAAGCCGATCTATACAGATCTCACAGAGTTTATAGGTATAGCCTTCAAAGCTTCTCTTTTAGTAGGTATCTTCGCTTCGTTACCATTCACGCTCTATCAAGTCACAATATTTGTCGCTCCAGGCCTAAATTCCAACGAACGGCGCTATCTTTATGCTCTGTTGCCAGTCAGTATTCTCGTTTTCATTATGGGAGCTAGTTTTGGGTATTTCCTTCTCTTTCCTCCAGCAGTAAAATTCCTCTTAAGTTTTGGGTCTGATGTTGCGACACCATTGATACGTATAGGAAATTATGTAAACCTAATGATTTCCCTATTGTTTTGGATGGGCGTAATTTTTGAAACTCCCGTTGTCATGTTTTTCTTAGCTCGAATAGGAGTGGTCACTCCCACATGGCTCAGAAGACAAAGACGTTATGCTCTAGTGGTCGCATTTATAGTTGGAGCTATGATAACGCCTACATTCGATCCAATAAATCAAGCTTTTGTAGCAATACCAATTGTCGTACTGTACGAATTAGGGATATGGCTGGCCAAATTGGGGTATTCGAGAAGGCCGAATGAAATTAAGAACCTTCCTCTAGAAAATGAGGACGAATAAGAAGTCCCTGGCTATTCAAACTCTTTGCCAGGGACTTCTTACTTCTACATAGCAGTATCGGGTATGAAGGTCCTAATCAGACCTTCTCTTTCTCTTCTGTTTTCACATCACTATCCTCGATGAGTGATTCAGACTGAGACTTGCGAAACTCTTTTACCGCCTTACCTATAGCACCACCAACTTGTGGTAATCTCCCTACCCCAAAGATAATCATCACTACAACAAGTATGAGGATCAGCTCCATCGGACCAATCCTAAATGGCATGTTACAACTCCAAAATCTGATTTAATTTCTTCTGGATTCCATCATAAACATAAAAAACCATTTGGTCAACGTCGTAACCCAATCTAATTAAAATTCATCGCACATAAGTTATTCTAATAAAGGTCAGCTTAAAGCAAGTCCTTTTCCACTTCGCCTAGTGAATTACCTAATTGGGTTACAGTGAAATCAATTTCGTCCTTACTGATCGTAAGTGGAGGCGACAAAGAAACCACGTCTCCTGCTCGCCCGAGCAAACCGTGTTTTAACATTATACGGCCAAGTTTATCCGCGAGCCCGGCTTCCTTGGGGAACCTTTCTTTAGTTTCCCTATCCTTAACCAACTCAATAGCACACAGTAGTCCCATACCACCTCGAATATCTCCGACTATTGGATGTTCGTACAAAGTCTGCAATTGTTCGTAGAGATAATCACCCATTCTGGCTGAGTTTTCTACAAGGGACTCGTTTTCCATTATTTCTAAGTTTTTAATACCGGCCGCACACGACGCTGGGTTGCCACCGAATGTTATAAGATGTCTGAGCATATTCTCTTCACCTAAAAATGCATCGCTAACCTTCTTACTAGCCACTGCAGCACCTATGGGTAAGTATCCACTCGTTAGGGCTTTGGCAACTGTAAAAATATCTGGCTTTACATCCCAATGTTCGGTTGCAAACATCCTACCTGTCCTACCAAATCCGTTAATCACTTCGTCACAGATCATGATCACGCCATATTTGTCACATATCTCCCTAATTGTAGGCCAGTATTCGGGATGTGGTATGTGTATGCCAGCAGCTGCAGATATTGGCTCGCCAATGAATGCAGCAACAGTGTGGGGACCTTCATGCAAAATAGTCTTTTCAACTTCATAGGCGCACGATAAATCGCAACCACCACGACTCGCACAGTAGCCATTGTATTGATTGGGCTGCGCTATATGAATGTTCCCCGGCATCATCGGGCCATAATCAACTGCGCCTGCTGCTTGGCTTCCACCCAAACTCATACAGGCGTGAGTTGCACCGTGATAGGATCCTCTCCTACTGATAACTTTGTATCTGGAAGGTTCTCCGTTGTTTTTGTGATAGGCTTTGGCTATTTTCAGAGCTGATTCAACAGCCTCAGATCCCCCACTTACAAAATACACCCTCGATTCTTTATCAGGAGCTAAACTAGCGACTTTGGCAGCTAACTGCACCGTAACGGGACTCACCGTTCCACCTGGGGCATAGCTGATATCCTGCATTTGTTCGTATACAGCCTTAGCTATCTCTTCGCGTCCATGACCGATATTTTTAAGCCACATACCAGCCAAAGTATCTACCCATTTATTTCCCTCAGCATCCTCAACCCAGACTCCTTTAGCCTTGGTAGCCAATTTGATACCGCTCTCTTCAGACATGTCGCCTATTGGCTGTGAATGTGGCCAAAAGTGTGCTTCCCCCAACTGCTTTAGTTCCTCAATCTCTTCCCCTGTGTATATTTTAGTGGCCATAGTACACTTCTCCTTTTTATCATGACTAGCCACATAGTACCACGTGATTATTAGATAAGCTACAATAGGGAAAATTCTATTAAGAAGCCTTAACGGAATCAACCGAATTAATATGAATGCCAACAAAACAAAACAAATTGTAGTCATAGTTGGCGGTGGTATAGCAGGGATATCGACTTCTTATTTCCTTGCCACTCAAGGCGTGGAGTGCATAGTAATTGAAAAAGACTCATTAGGAAGCCATGCCTCAGGCTTTGCATATGGAGGCTTAAATCCAATTGCAGGTGCAGGGATCGAAGGACCAACAGGTCTAATTGCGCAAGAAGGCATGAAACTTCATAGACAGTTAGCTATGTCACTGCAACTAATAACTGGTATTGATACAGAATACCGACTTAAACCAACTTTATCTCTAGCATTTAACATCCACGAAGAGCGAATACTTAAACGTAATCTAAATTGGCAAACGCATCAGGAAGGTTTCGAGGTTGATTGGATTGACAATTTCGAAACACGAAAAATGGAATCACGTATTTCCAATCACATCATTGGAGCAGTATACACTCAAGGGACAGCTGAAGTTGAACCTTATAAATTCTTAATGGCTCTTTCTCACGCTTCTGAGAAACTGGGAACTCAGATACGCCATGGAAAGGTCACAGGTCTATTGACATCGAATAATGAAGTAAGTGGGATATTACTTGAAAACGGATCAATTAAGTGTGATAAAGTAGTATTTGCAATGGGTCCGTGGAGTTCACATATTACCCAGTGGCTGAGGTTGCCTCTGAATATTCAGCCACTTAAAGGTCAGATTATACGTCTCAGAATACCGGGGAACCACTTTAGATATTCCATTAGTTGGTCAAAGAATTACGCCACTACCAAACCTGATGGCCTGATTTGGGCAGGGACAACAGAAGAAGACTCCGGATTCGATGAAATGCCCACTAGTAAAGGAAGAGACGACATAATGACATCATTGCTTAAGATGATCCCCTCGCTGGAAGAAGCGGAACTTATTCAGCAAACGGCGTGTATACGACCATTCTCTCCTGACGAGTTACTGATAATGGGGGAATTATTCGGCATTGGGGGTGCGTTCATTACTACTGGAGCGGGTCGCAAGGGAATATTGCTAGGCCCGGCCATGGGAAAGATAACATCAGATCTTATCGTCAAAGGTTCATCTGACATCCCAATAGATATCTTTTCACCTAACAGATTTATTTGAATGGCATTCTTCAAACGTATGAAGTCATGCCATAGGTGAAAAGTCAGCAGGAAGAAGAATTTTACTTTCTTGACTTACAGGTAGTATAGGAGACTTTGGAGGCCATACCCCTCGTTCCACAGCTTCCGAGCGAATACTCATTCTTTCTTCTAAACTAGAATATGCCCATAAATGCACAAGCTTATTTAAGTTGCCAATCTCTGAATACCAACACCCTGCCAACGGAGAAAGTTTTTGGCGCTGCTTTATAGACTTATCCCATGCGTGTAATACACTCGACATAGCCCCACTTGGATACAGATATGTTCTCATCTCATATATTGGACCTATTTTTCTCTCTCCTAGGGGCATCATAAAAGAAGCCGGATTGAATATCTCTGTGTTCATATCAATTAAGAATTCATTATTGTCTGGCGGCCATATCCCCTCAGACACAACTTGCGCACGAATAGTAGCTCTCTGATTTAAATCCTGATACGGCCAAATATGAACAACCTGGTTGAGCGGTCCAATCTCTGAATACCAGAATCCGCCCAATTGAGAGTAGGTTATTCGAGCATCTATCTTCTCACCGGTCCTACGCAAAAATTCGGGCACGGATCGCGGTTTGAGATTGTAAGTACGTATTTCGTAAATCATTTCCACTCCTAAATATTTATCTGTCGCCTAGATAGTCACATAATTCGGTTAGAAATATTAAATTGAAACCCTGTGAGTCTTAATAACGACACACAACCAACATTATATCCTATCTGTTAATTGTTGCAGAGCTTAACTCTTAATATACAGAACCACCAATTTGTTAGTAACGCGAATGTAGTAGTCTCTTAAAAGTCTAGTTTCCTTCCTCGAATTAAGAATCGATCTGGTAAACAGTAAGTTACCATTAAGTCGCTCCTAATCTATAATCTTGACACCTATTCTGCCCCATAGTAGCATTAATTTGTAAAGGTAAAATTGAATAATAGCATTAGCTCTTATCAAGAGAGGCTGAGGGACCGGCCCCATGAAGCCCGGCAACCGGTCATGTAGACACAAACGACGTATCTGACGAGGTGCCAAATCCGGCGAGCGAATCCCGCTCATAAGATGAGAGTAAGTTTGTCAAGAAACTTCTCTCCAAAGAGAAGTTTTTTTTGAATGTTCTAATTAGGTTGATTGCTTCTATGTTTAATCACACTTATGTAACAAATCGTATCCGTTATTTCTTCCCTCCTAACAAATTCACACGTGTGAGGTTTAGCCTGCCTTATCGCCTTAACTACATGAGACCATTGTTTGGATCTGGCAACATTATTTTTTGCGAAAGGTTGTTTAGCTTTTTGTCACAAACGCTAGACAATTCGAATCGATTTAAGGCAAGCTACCCGTGTGATTTAGGGGCACAACTTGTCTGATATAAAAATTGCCTTAATAGGCGGCTCCGGACTTTACGACATGAATGAATTATCTTCAATTGAACTCGTTAATGTAGACACTCCTTTCGGTAAACCAAGCGACACCATCATAACTGGTGAACTCCAAGATACTAAAACGGCTTTCTTACCTAGACATGGAAAGAGACACCACTTACTACCCAGTGAAATCCCCTACAGAGCTAATATATACGCCCTGAAATCTCTAGGCGTAGAACGCATCATTTCTGTCAGTGCAGTAGGGAGTTTGCTAGAGCAGATAGAACCACTAGACATTGTCGTTCCAGACCAATTGATAGACCGCACCAAACAGCGAAAAAACACCTTTTTCGGAGACGGTATAGTTGCTCATGTTGGATTCGCAGAACCCTTTTGCCCAGAAATTACTGATCTGTATAGATATTCTAGATCTCTAGACAGGACAAGATTACACACAGGTGGTTCCCTCGTTGTTATCGATGGACCTCAATTTTCAACAAGAGCAGAGTCTGCTATATATAGATCCTGGGGTGCCGCAATAATCGGTATGACGACTCTTCCTGAGGCAAAGCTGGCGCGTGAGGCCGAGATATGTTTCAGTACAATGGCATTAGTTACAGACTATGATGTTTGGCGTACTCCAGCTGAAGAAGTGACTGCCAATATGGTAGCGAGAAATGTGAAGGCTAATGCTATTATAGCCAAGCATACCGTCAAAGACATGATAAATATGATACCCGAAGATAGGAAATGCAAATGTGCTTCAGCACTGAAGGGCGCAATTATGACCCAACCAGAGATAATCCCCTACAAAACACTAGACAGAATCTCAACAATAACAGGAAAATATATATAAACTTGAAATAATCTATCGGGAGGTGATTAACATGCCTAGACAAGATCCAGGAGAGCCTTACCAAAGAATTAGTGTCGACGAAGCGTCAGAAATGTTCGGCAACCAAGACGTGACATTTGTTGACGTACGTCGACCTGATGAATATGCGGAAGGACATATCACTAATGCTCTATTTATACCCGTCGACGATATCCTAGGAAGAATTGACGAACTCCCAGAGAATAAGAAACTACTGTTCATTTGTGCCGCTGGAGTAAGGAGCGGTTTAGCCTGCGAGATGGCAGCTGCTATGGGATTGTCCTCAGAACTACTTTTCAATATCGAAGAAGGAACGAGTGTCTGGATAGAAAAAGGATATGCTACCAGCCACGGGGCGGAGCCGTAAGATATAACTGGCGATGCCATGAGGTACTAAGGCAAGAAGCAGAGAGAGCTAGAAAGGGATAGGCTATCCAATCGTGATTAATATTATAAGTGAATATAGTAGCACTAAATGCGAGTTAAATGAATGACTCTTTTAGTGGTGGGTTCCGTAGCATACGACTCTATTAAGACTAATTCAGAACAGCGCACCGATGTTCTGGGAGGATCTGCGTCCTATTTTTCAATCGCCAGCAGCTATTTTACCAATGTGAAACTTATTGCAGTAGTTGGAAACGACTTCAAAAGAAAAGATGTGGATTTATTTAACTCTCATTCGGTAGATCTGTCAGGACTCGAAATTAAAACTGGTGAAACATTCAGATGGTCAGGAATGTATGGTAAGGATGTTAACATCAGGCAAACACTGAGCACTAATCTCAATGTTTTTTCAGACTTCTCTCCTAAACTAAACTTATCTCACGTTGAATCTCCTTACCTCTTCCTTGCAAACATTGATCCTGAAATTCAATTGGATGTACTCAACCAAATGCAGAGGCAGCCAAAGCTTACAGCATTAGATACCATGAATTTCTGGATTGAAGGCAGTAAAGCTTCTCTCCTCAAGATTATCCGTAAAGTAGACATGCTTTTCATTGACTCTAACGAGGCGCTTAGTCTCACTGGCGAAAATAATATAGCCAAGGCGGCAAAGCAAATTCAGAATATAGGACCCGGTGTGGTGATAATCAAAAAAGGCGAGCATGGTGCGATCCTATTCAATCAAGATTCAATATTTATTGCACCCGCATATCCCATTGATAATGTCGTAGACCCTACCGGAGCAGGAGACTCATTTGCAGGAGGCTTTATGGGGATTTTAGCCGCTAGTGACGGTGACACCAGCGATATCAACCTTAGGCGTGCAACAATTGTGGGTTCAATAATGGGTTCATATGCTGTTCAAAACTTCAGTGTACACGGACTAAATGCACTAAAATTAGCAGACGTAACTGCAAGATACAATAAAATTTGGGCTATGTCGAAATTTGAATCGACAGGAGAATCCAAATCATTACCCTGGAGCCAATTCAAGCCTCATGGCTGAATGAAGTTCTTTACTAAACTAAACAGGAGTGTAGCTATGGCATCATTAACAGAAAAAGAAGGCGATGTTGCCGATCTTTCTAGAGCACCGGAAGGCATTAAAAGAATAAATTGGGCAGCAAGAGAAATGCCAGTTCTTAATCAGATTAGAGAGCGTTTCGTGAAGGACACTCCCCTACAAGGTCTTAAGATTGCAGCATGCCTTCACGTAACCACCGAAACTGCGAATTTAATGCTTGCCTTAAGAGATGGTGGAGCCGAAGTATCGTTGTGTGCCAGCAACCCGTTGAGTACACAAGACGACGTGGCAGCTGCATTGATTGAAGAATACGGCGTGCCTACATACGCTATAAACGGTGAAGACGACGCCTCCTATTATCAACACATTCAACAGGTGTTGGACCATCAACCTAACATAACGCTAGACGACGGCGCCGACGTTGTGGCCACAATTCATAGTGAACGAACCGAGCTCATCGATCGCATTATTGGAGGTACAGAGGAAACCACCACAGGTGTAATAAGATTGAAAAACCTTGCCAACCAGGGGAAATTACGATATCCGATAATATCAGTGAATGACGCTGAAACTAAACACTTTTTTGACAACAGATATGGCACCGGGCAGAGTACTCTGGATGGCATAACTCGAGCCACCAACATACTATGGGCAGGTAAAAAGGTCGTTATCGCTGGCTATGGCTGGTGTGGAAAAGGCGTGGCTTCAAGGGCAAGCGGAATGGGAGCCCAAGCCATCGTTACAGAAGTAAACCCTATACAAGCCCTTCAAGCCGCGATGGATGGCCATCAAGTAATGAGTATGTTAGAGGCATCAAAAGTTGGAGACATCTTCATTACCCTGACGGGAGGCCTGAAAGCTATCGACCGGCAACATATTCAGCTCATGAAAGATGGTGCCATAATAGCTAATAGTGGACACTTCAACGTAGAAATAAATATCGGAGCGTTGGAGGAATTATCTATTGCTAAGAGGGAAGTGCGGAATCTCGTAGAAGAGTACACATTAGAAAACAATAAACGCCTCTATCTCTTAGGTGAGGGACGGCTTATTAATCTCGCAGCAGCTGAAGGGCATCCTTCTGCCGTTATGGACATGAGTTTTTCTAATCAAGCCCTATCAGTGGAACATCTCGCCATTGGCCCAGGTCCCCTAAGACCAGAAGTCCATCCAGTACCTGAATCTATTGATAAGGAAGTCGGTAGACTTAAACTTCTTTCAATGGGTATTACAATAGACAGTCTTACTAAGGAACAAGAAAAATATTTAAACAGTTGGGAACTTGGGACCTAGAAAAAAATATGGATGAAAATCCAATAACATAACTGCTTTATTCACGAGAGAATATATCGATACCCCAAGGAGGTAAAGAGTGAGCTTTAGTGATTCATCGTCATACTTATTCACGTCCGAATCAGTGACTGAAGGGCATCCAGATAAACTCTGCGACCAAATATCCGACGCAGTTTTAGACGCAATTATTTCCCAAGATCCTCTAGCTCGGGTAGCCTGCGAAACTTGCGTTACTACCGGATTGGTTGTGGTGATGGGTGAAATCACTACTAACGTGTACGTTGACATACCAGAGATAGCAAGACACACAATACGAGATGCCGGATACATAGACTCTACATATGGCTTTGACCACCAATCATGTGGTGTAATTCTATCCATTCAAGGTCAATCACATGACATTTCTGAAGGCGTAACTAAATCGTTAGAAGTCAGAGGAACAGATGGAGACGAAAGCCACGAAGTAGAAACTCTGGGTGCTGGTGATCAAGGTATGATGGTAGGATTCGCTAGCAACGAAACGCCGGAATTTTTACCCCTGCCTATAGCTCTATCTCATCGCCTCTGCCAAAAAATGGCACAAGTACGGAAAAATAAAAGTATCCCCTATTTAAGGCCAGATGGTAAATCCCAGGTAACTGTAGAATATGCATATGGTAAACCAAAGAGGGTACACACAATAGTGTTGAGTTCTCAACATAATCCTGATGTTAGTCAGAAAGTCATTGAAAAAGACCTTATTGAACAGGTGGTGAAAGAGATTGTGCCTGGGGCTTTATTGGATGACGATACCAAATATGTTATTAATCCATCTGGCAGATTTGTCATAGGAGGGCCCGTTGGCGACACAGGTTTAACAGGAAGGAAAATACTCGTAGACACATACGGTGGATTCGCAAGGCATGGAGGAGGAGCATTTTCAGGCAAAGATCCCACAAAAGTCGATCGTTCTGCTGCATATGCGTCACGATACGTAGCAAAGAATATTGTAGCCGCGGGACTTTGTGACCGCTTAGAAATTCAAGTGTCGTATGCAATCGGTATGGCGGAGCCAACATCCATCTCTGTGGAGACTTTTGGTACAAACAAGATCCCCGATGATCAAATTATTGACCTAATCGACAAGCATTTTGACTTAAGGCCAGGTGCAATAATCAGAGATCTTAATTTGCGAACCCCTATCTACAGACAAACTGCTACATACGGACACTTTGGGAGAGATGATCTAGATCTTCCATGGGAGCGTACAGATAAAGCATCTTTACTTGCAAAGGAAGCATTTAAATAGAACCCGACTAGAGATTGGCTGCAAATTCCACACACCTTCAAACTAGGAATAAGCAGAATAATACGAAGGACGACTAATGGCTATACGATTTGGCACAGATGGTTGGAGAGGCATAATCGCAGATGATTATACTTTTGCCAATCTAAGTATATGTGCTCAAGGAACTGCCAATTATTTAAAGAAAACAGGACAATCGTCACGGGGGATCATTGTAGGGTATGACACACGATTTGGCTCGGAGAGCTTCGCGAATACCGCTGCGAGAATATTTGTGGCCAATGGGATCCCAACTCTTCTTTGCGACAGATCAGCTTCTACCCCTGCTATATCCTATAACCTAGTTTCACACGACGCCGCTGCCGGATGTATCATTACTGCCAGTCATAATCCGCCTGAATGGAATGGGTTCAAGTACAAACCTGATTATGGTGGAAGTGCCTCCGTAGATATCATTACGGAACTGGAAAAACAAATCTCAGAAGTGTCAGAATTACATGAAAACTCTAAACTTCCGCTTGATTATGCTTCATCGTCAGGTCTATTAGAATATGTGAATCCTGTGCCATCGTATTTGTCGCACATCGCCAGCCAAATTGACATAAAAGCAATTCGAGATGCTGGGTTGACAATTATCGTGGACTCAATGTTTGGTTCAGCTGCTGGATACTTCAAAGGCTTGTTAGAAGGAGGATCTACCACCATTCTTGAAATAAATGATCAGGAAAACCCGTCGTTTCCTGGTATGATTCAGCCTGAACCTATTGAACCTAACTTGAGAAATCTCATAACAAAAGTGACAGATAATCAAGTGGATATTGGTTTGGCCACTGATGGAGACGGCGACAGACTTGGTGTTGTAGATAACAAAGGCGATTTCATATCCACAATTACAGTTTTCGCTCTACTATGCTTTTATCAATTAGAAATCCTAGGACGGACCGGACCGTTGGTCAAGTCCATCACCATGACAAGTATGATAGATCGGCTAGGGGAAGAATATGATGTTCCCGTATTTACGACACCAGTAGGGTTTAAATATCTGGGGCCCACCATGATAAGAGAAAATGCCCTGGCGGCAGGCGAAGAAAGCGGTGGATACGCATTCAGGGGAAGTATCCCGGAGCGAGACGGTATACTAAGTGGGATGCTTATACTTGACCTAATGGTCAAGACTGGCAAATCACTCAGTCAACTTATCCATTCATTAAGGACCAAAACTGGGCCATATTATTTTAACCGGTGCGACTTATCCTTTGATTCTTACCAAAGGCAGTCCATATCAGAGCGCGTTCAAATCTCCAATCCAACTTCACTGGCGGGACGACTCGTAACGGGTAGAGACACTAGCGATGGTCTGAAATTTCTTTTGGATGGTGGGTATTGGCTGCTGATTAGGTTTTCAGGTACTGAGCCTCTATTACGTATATACGCTGAAGGTTCATCACCAACGGAGGCATTAGAACTGTTACAAGCCGGGAAATGTATAAGTGGACTGTGAAACTGAATGGCTGAAAGCATGGTCACAATAACGATTTATATTAGTCTAAAGCAGTGTATTACAACTAAACCCAATAGCAGTATTGATTTACTATCTGAATGTCTCGATAGATCACATCATTGGTGGAGAAATTTATGATGTCAGAAGCAACTGCCGAAATAGCTGCCAACAATAACAAGAGGCTTATCCTGGTAGACGGTAGCTTCTTAGTTCACAGATCATATCATGCCTTTAAAGATAATCCATTAAGCGTAAAGAGCACAGGTGAAGAGACCAGTGCCGTATATGGGTTCCTTAACACTTTCTTGAATGCTTATAACACGTACAAGCCAACTAATATCGCTGTTACTTTCGACTTGCCCAAGCCAACGTTTAGGCACCTCAAATATAAAGATTACAAAGCCAACCGGCCACCGACTCCTGATTCCTTAATTAATCAATTCACGCGTGTACGTCAATTAATGTCTTCTTTCAATGTTCCGATATATGAAATGGAAGGTTATGAAGCTGATGATGTCCTAGGAACTCTATGTAGACAAGCTGAGGATCACAATATCGACACACTCGTTCTCACAGGTGATAGTGACATTCTCCAACTTGTATCCCCAACAGTTCGGGTACTCATGAATTATGGGACAAGAAGACAAAAGATATATAACGAAGCAGCTGTCTATGAACGATATGGAGGCCTTGGCCCTGAAACTATTCCTGACATAAAGGCCATGGAAGGTGATCAATCAGACAATATTACAGGTGTACCCGGTGTGGGAATTAAAACAGCCATCCGTCTGTTGAATCAATTCAGGAGTATCGAAGGAATATTTGAGCACATTAATGAGGTTAATCCTACTAGATTTCAGAAGATCCTACAAGAGAATCACGAACGTGTGAAATTAAACAAGTGGCTAACAACTATATCACGTGAAGTTCCAGTCACATTAGACCTTGAGAATTCATATTTTCTTGACTACAAGCGAACGGCAGTCATTGATTTGCTCCGTGAACTTGAGTTCTCATCGATGACATCTCGAATTCCGGAGCCACTTGGCATTCATATCACAGAGAAAGAGTCAGGAGACAGCAAGTTAGATACTAAAAATCCTACCAAATATATTTTAGCTGACACCGAATCCAGTCTTAGTACAATGATATCTGAGCTGTCCGAAAGTAAGGTATTTGCACTAGACACAGAAACAACTTCTACTGATCCTTTTTCCGCTGAACTAGTCGGGATTTCGTTTTCAACAGAAACTGGTAAGGCCTGGTACATCCCATTAGGGCATAACAAAGGTAGACAAATTCATTTGAGACAAGCCTTACAAAAATTACGTCCTCTATTATGTAGAGAAGACATAGTGAAGGTGGCACACAACTTCAACTATGACATGTCTGTATTTAAAAATTACGGCATTGACCTAGGTTCTTCTATTTTCGACACCATGCTAGCCGCTCACTTAACAGGGAGAAGAAATATAGGCTTAAAGGCATTAGCACTTGAGTTGTTCGGTGAAGAAATGACGCCCATCAAATCCCTTATTGGCTCTGGAAAAACCCAAATCACAATGAGACAGGTAGAAATAGACAAAGCCCTACCTTACGCGGCGGCAGACGCAGACTTCACTCTAAGGCTGTATCACGTACTGAAAGAAGAAATACGAGATAAACGACTCAAACGCGTGTTCCATGAAGTGGAAATGCCTCTCATATCTGTTTTAGTTGAAATGCAGATAAATGGTGTCGCTCTTGATCCCGATGTGTTACCGCCCATGTCTGTAGAATTAGGATCTCAGCTTGACACGATAAAAACTAATGTCTTCAGTGTATTAGGGTATGAATTTAATTTAAATTCACCTGTCCAACTAAGTGAAGTGCTTTTCGATCATCTAAACCTCCCAGGAATAAAGAAGACAAAGACTGGTTTTTCAACAGATGCAGCATCACTGGAATCGCTTAAAGAACGATTGAGACGCGGGAAACTCGTAGATGCGGATACACGAGCCCTAGCAATCATAGATAACGTATTGACTTACCGCCAACTCTCAAAAATAAAATCTACCTATGTGGATTCACTACCAAAATTGGTTAATAATAAAACGCACCGTATCCATACTAGTTACAATCAAACAGGCTCTTCAACTGGGCGCGTCTCCAGCAACGATCCCAACATACAAAACATCCCCGTTAGGACTAGTTTAGGCAACAAAGTACGAACAGCCTTTATAGCTGAAGATGCTCCCAGTCAGGTTCTACTCAGTGCAGATTATTCTCAAATTGAGTTAAGAATACTGGCTCATTTTTCGCAAGACCCGAGCCTGATAAAAGCATTCCACAACAATGAAGACATACATTCGTCCACCGCCTCATCAGTTTATGATGTTCCTATAAATAAAGTAACCGCTGATATGCGACGTATTTCTAAAATAATGAATTTTGGTGTCTTATATGGACTTAGCGCCTATGGAATTGAACAACAAACCGGATTAACAAGAAGGGAAGGGTCTGAATTCATAGAAACCTATTTTGGCAAATACCCCAGGGTACGTACTTACATAGATTCAATCAAAGAGATAGTCAGATCGAGAGGATTTGTAGAAACGTTGTTAGGTCGAAGAAGGTACATCAGTGAAGTTAGATCCAGTAACTATGCCATACGCTCATCCGGTGAGCGTATGGCAATCAATATGCCCATACAAGGCACTGCAGCGGATATTATTAAAATTGCGATGATAAATATCCAACGGAGAATTGATGATCAAGAGCTTAGGTCTAAAATGATCATACAGGTGCATGACGAACTTATTTTCGAAGTGCCAAACAATGAATTAGAGCAATTAAAACTAATTCTGTTAGATCTTATGCCATCAGCAATGACACTAGCCGTTCCCTTGGAAGCTGACCTGAAAACAGGTTATAACTGGGGGAATATGGCATAGCATAATCTATAAAATATCTGCTTAAATTACCTGAGATTTAAAATTCTTATAATATCGTATAGCATTTAACCGATGTAATGGTTGACGATAGACGTTGTCAACTTTATCCTTGATAATAAGCGGGGGTAACTCAGCGGTAGAGTTCCTGCCTTCCAAGCAGGGTGTCGCGGGTTCGAATCCCGTCCCCCGCTCCACATCTAGACTAAGAACGGGGCTCCGTTACTTCCAAAACTTGATTTACCGGAATATCTGTCAGTATTTGTTTCCTTCCACTAGGCCAATGCACCTCTATCTCTTTTATGCTAGTAGCAGCGCCTACCCCGAACTCAAGTTCTATACTGTCCATGGATAAATAGCTAGATCCCGCACGGACTTCTTGGACTTGTATGAGAACCTGATCGATATTCTCAAACGAAACTGTCGTTACGTAAACTCTTGATCCGATACCATCTGCATTACTGCCAGTACCATCCACTGCCATCCTGCCTCTTAACTTAAGAGTAATCCAATGATTATTTCCTCCACTATTCATCCACACAAAAATTGGACCAGGGACCTTATCCATCATTGCAATTGATGGTTTAGCCGTTCGATATTTATCTCCACTACTATTAGTTCCAATCAGATCTAAATAGCCATCATTATTTAAATCGCCATGAGCTAATCCTTTACCATTTTCATGAAATTTCGGAGAAATTCTAAGCTCTTCGAGATTGTCTTCCTGACCCAACAGGCGGTAGTACACACCAGTGATATCAAGTAATCGAGCTCTAACGGTTATATCTTCAAACCCAATATTGACGCGACGTAACATGCGCCCAGCTGAAGGAAACATCTGTCCACCTGGAGCCTCACCTCTGGCAATGGTCGATCCTAACCAATATAAATCTTGATCACCGTCGTTGTCATAATCAAAGAAAGTCGCACCAAATCCAAATTCGTACGCACCTAACCCTGAGGGTTGTTCTTGTTCTGAATGTATATTAGATGGGTCCAAGGATTCAGGTGGCATATATGGACTAGGAGTTACTCCAATTTCCTGGGCAATATCGGTGAAAACTTCCATCGGACCCGTACCATCACGTGGATTCACTCTATTATTTTCAAGAAAGAAGTGTAAGCACGTTCCCCAGATGAACTGTTCATGATACTCACAAGAACCATTGGGGTCTGCTCTGGGTTTTCTTGTACGCGGATGATATCCCATATTTGTAATAAATACGTCAAGATCAGTGTCGCCATCATAATCAGCAACAGCGAATCCCATCCAAGCGCCGACCTTGTCAATCCCTGTCAATGCGGAAATGTCTTTAAATTTGATGTGGCCAGGAACAGAATCGTTGCGGAATAAGTGAATCCTATCTCCGTCATTAGCTATCCAAATATCCTGGTCACCATCTTTATCATAATCCATAAAGAGCACAGAATGAGTTTGGCCAGTAGGTTCACCAATCTGATTGCCTAAACCATCAAAGTTAGTCGGATCGTATCCTACGAACTCTTCTCCAGATCGAGTATCTTTAAACCGAATTGGCATACCATTCTGGTCATTCATAAGTATCTGAGGGCCAGCCACACCTGCATCTTTAGATATCTCTACAAAGGTGAGGTCTCCATTGTTGAGATACAACATATTGTAATGTCCCGGATGGGAGGCAGACTTGAAGTCACGGAAATCTTCGGACATCAAGTTGCCCACATAAATATCAATCCATCCATCATTATCTACATCAGCACAGGCCACGCTGGTTGCAGAACGTATATTAGCGTCTACGCCAAAAGCTTCTCGTGTTATATCTTTGAATGACCCATCTCTATTATTCAGGAAGAGGCTATCAATGTTACCTTGGCTTTCACTTGGAGATCTGAATCCGAGTTTATCTTTGCTGTCCCCCCAAGCGCCTACGTATAGATCTTGATATCCATCATTATTAATATCACATGCCACTGCTCCGGTACTGTTACTATTAAAAGCTGCGACGCCGGCATCTTGTCCTACATCTGTAAACCTGGCATTGCCATCATTTCTATACAATAGGTTCGCGCTACCTGCCCTCTGAGTAAAATACAAATCTTGGTCACCATCCCGATCATAATCAAAAACCACTACTCCCGGCCTATCGTTCCAAAGTTGATAACCGTCTACTAAAGCTACTTCGGCTACATTGGTAAATGGCGCAACGGCGGGTATTGCTGAGATTACATTGTCATCAAGATCACTAGTGCAAGATAAGAAAATGACCACTACTAAAACTAGAATGTTTACATTTAGGTATTGCATCTTTATATCTAAACTATTCCTATTAACTACGAACTAGATACCTTCCAGGCAGGAGGAAACAATCTCCATAAACGTTGCATTTGTCAGTTAACGATTAATCTGGATATTCATCCTCTGCGATATATACGGTATTTAAGTTGCGAAGAACAATCAAGTCCGCGATTAACCGAGGCTATGTACCTTGACATGCATGTAGACTCTGCTATACTTGCGGGCCATAGTTACAGTTTTGCCCAGCGGTTTGCTGGGCCTATATGTCGCTTGAATCTTAGTCTCTTAAGGAGAGTATATTGAAACTTAGAAGAATGTTATTTCTTGCACTTACGGTCCTGGCGTTCTCAGCAGTTTTTGCTGCTTGTGGCGAAGCGGAAGAGCCCGTAGCTCCCAAAGCCGCAAAAGCTGCTGCTGCTGCTGCTCCTGCTGAAAAAGCCCAAAAGGTGTCAAGTCAGAGTCAATCACCTAGCAAACCTGCAAGCGCTTTGCCAGCCGCCACAGCAAAACCATCTAGAGGATCCCAAGCTCCATTAGCAACTCCTACATCGGCCCCGATGGTTAGATCCGCTCCTACGGCAGTTGTGAAAACTGATCCAGTCTTTGGCGGGACTCTCAAGATGATATCCAGAGGAAGTCCCCCATCTCTCGACAGGAGTTTCACAAACGCATCTGGTAGCGGATATCCAGGTGAACATCTGTATGAGAGACCATTCGGATGGGATAGTAATTTAAACGGTGAACCAGAACTAGTATCTGATTGGGATTTAACTGGTGACGGCTTAGTTCTTACTCTGAATTTCCGAGAGGCACGGTTCCACACTGGGGACATGATGACGTCGGATGCCGTGGTCCAATCCCTCAGGCGATGGTTCGACGCCAGTGGAGGCGGAAAGCTGGCGACTTCTTTCATGGTGAGTGGAAAAGATGGACTTATAAAAGTTGACGAGGATACCATTCAATTCACATTTAGCGAACCCTTCGGTGTGTTATTTGGTGCTATGGCAACCACGGGTAAACCTGCAATGATATATACGGAGGAATGCGCAAAGGTTCCTTATAGCACAGACTTCGGCTCTGAATGTGCACTCGGTACTGGTCCGTATTACCTACAGAATTGGATACGGGGCGACAGGATAATACTCGAAAGACATGACGGATACATAGCCAGCGATAAACCGTCAGATGGAAAGACCGGTGAAAAGATTGCATACTTTGACAGAATCGAGTTTCTAGAAGTACCTGCTGTAGAAACTAAGGTCGCTTCATTGAGAACCGGTCAAGTAGACGTTGTGACAGAAGTTCCGCACAATTTTGCTTCAGTTTTAGATCCAGATAAGAATGTTAACAGAGTAATCACGGACACAGGTAATATACCAACTATCGACTTCAACACGAAACTTTCACCCACTGACAATGTGCTCGTCAGGCAAGCTATACAAGCAGCGGTTAACATTGAGCACGTAATGGATGCCAACGCTCCACGAGATTTCTGGGTGCGCTGCTCTTCTCGGTACGTATGTGGAACAGTTTGGACAAGCAATGCTGCCGATGAATGGTATGATCAACGTAATCCGGACTTAGCGCGTCAACTGTTAGCAGAGGCGGGATACGACGGAGAAGCCATTGTTTTATGGGCGCCCACTGACATCCAAGACCTGAATGCTACTGGTGTAGTGGTTGCCGCTCTACTTGAATCGATTGGGATAAATGTTGATTTCCCTGCACAAGACTGGGCAACAATAATTGGTCGTATTCGAGAAGGAACGTACAATATACTGGCAGACAGATGGGGCCTAGGATTTAGAGGAAGCCCTGCCTTTGACCCAATGTTAGCCGGAACTTTCGTTGTTCCTTTTGAAGACGCGGAAATGCAACAAATTCAGAAGGATTTCATCTCTGCAATCGAGGAAGATCAGAAACGATCTATAGTTGACGAAATTAATGTTATGTTTGCTCAGAAAGTTCCTACAATCAGCTTCGGTATGTTCCAAAGGATACACTACCATCAAAGTAACATAAGGAATTTGACTCTGCTTGGAGGTGGATTCCACTTCTACAATACCTGGCGAACCGATTAACCATTTTGTTAATTCCTATTATCTAACGGATGCCAAATCGGGGGGCTAATTAGCTCCCCGATTTGGCATCCGTCGTATAGCATACAATGAACCTAAACTTATGTAGTTCTTGAAAAGGGAGTGGGAATGGCGAAATTAGACGAGATCGAAATTAAAAGGCTGAAAGATAGTTCCTTAGAGCACTTGTGGATATATGGCCGGGAACCGAGTGAAATGGCCGAAAAGGGAGGACCACGTGTCATTGTAAGTGGCAAAGGATCCATTGTTCAAGACAGTGAAGGACGTGAATATATAGACGGCCATGCTGGGCTAGCTGTAAGGAACATCGGATACGGACGCCCCGAGATAGCCGACGTAGTATATGAACAAATGAAAGATTTAAGTTTCATGCCATGGGGTTCAGCTACCATTCCCGGAATGCAATTGGCAGAAAAGTTAGCCGAGATTACACCAGGAGACCTTTCTCGTGTGTTTTTTACCAGTGGCGGTTCTGAAGCAAATGAAACAGCAATTAAATTGGTTAAATCCTATCACCACAGGATGGGTGAACCTACAAGATATCGTTTCATCAGCCGTCAACAATCTTACCATGGAGGTACGTTTGCTACCCTTAGTTTAGGAGGTGGAGTCAGTTCTAATGAACCATATGAACCAGTGATGCCTGGGGTGGTCCATGTTCCCACGCCAGATCCCTATCGCTGCCCATTGGGAGGTACGACACCCTATGAATGTTCAGTGAGGTGCGCCAACGCGGTAGCGGATGCTATTAAGTTTTATGGACCTAGGTCAATAGCTGCCGTGATAGCTGAACCAATCAGTGCTAGTAATGGAGCCGCTATTCCAGGTGATGAATACTGGCCAATGTTAAGAGAGATCTGTGATACGAACGGTGTTTTACTAATTGCAGATGAGGTTGTTACAGGATTTGGAAGAACTGGCAAAATGTTTGCATGTGAACATTGGGGGATAACACCGGATATAATGTCCATGGGGAAAGGATTTACAAGCGGCTACCTGCCAATGAGTGGCGCAATCGCCCGAAAGTCCATTGCCGATGTATTTATTGGCAGCGAGGAAGTGACTTTCCGTCACATATTTACCCACGGAGGTCATCCTGCATGTGCAGCCGCTGCTCTGGAAAACATTCGAATAATCGAAAGTGAAGAGCTTTTAAAAAATTCGGTGGAAATGGGCGATTACCTCTTGGACGGTCTTCAGGAGCTGAAGGGTAAACATAAGATTATCGGAGATGTGAGAGCAAAAGGATTGTTTGCTGGTGTGATCTTTCATAAAGACCGTGAAACAAAGGAATCGATCGATCATAAATTTAACTTTGGCACACTGTTAAACAATAGACTATTCGAAAACGGTCTTATACTCGCTAGAGGAAGCAATGAACACTTAGTGGTCTGCCCTCCCCTTTGTATCACTAGAGATGAGATCGATCAATTGATCTCGATAATGGATAAAACCATAGCTGAAGTTAAACAAGACCTATCACTTTCGTAAATTAATTATTTAAATTAGAACCACACCAATCTCTAAGATTTGTTCCAGAGGAGAATAAGTCATGGTAATTCGTCTTAAAGAACCTAACCTCCACAATACTGGCAAGGCAATGACAGTTAGAGGTCCCATTGACCCGGACGAACTAGGTGTTACCCTCCTTCATGAGCACTTATTCATATGGAGCGATGCCAGTATGGGTGGCAGAATCCCCACAACTTCAACTCCTGCAACCATTGCAGCCAAATTCGATCAAAAGCTTATAATCGAGAACCTTGAATTCAATCGTAGACACAGTAGAAGCATAGACGACAACTACAGATTTAACGATGAAAAATTGGTCACACCAGAGGCTATGGAATTTAAGTATTACGGGGGGTCAACGTTGGTCGACTTAACCAATATTGGAATCCGTCGGGATCCTCATGCTTTACTTCGTGTATCCAATGCCACTGGTTTAAACATTGTTATGGGTTCTAGTTGGTACGTGAAGTCTCTTTATCCACCCGATATGGACAGCCTTACGATCACAGATCTAGAAGAAACGATCATACGTGATATCAGTATAGGTGTTGGTGACACTGGAATTCGCTCCGGTATTATTGGGGAAGTGGGTATCCAAGGAGAGCCCTTAACAAATAATGAAATTAAAGTGATGCAAGCATCAGCAAGGGCAAGTAGAGCTACCGGCGCGCCGATTTCCATACACTGGGGTGGAACTAAAAACGAAAAACACCAGATAGCAGACATCATTCAGAATGAAGGCGGTGATCTCTCTAGGACAGTTTTTGGACATAGCGATTTGATTGCTGATGACATGGATCAAATGATGCGACTGCTGGAACGTGGAATATATATCGAATTCGACATAACTGGTCGAGTTGATGTACCTCTTTCATGGGGCTTTCCTAACCCGGACTCCCCCTGGTTAGACTACGCAGAGGCTAGCCTCAATGCTCTTATCGCCGATACAGTTTGCAAGCTAATAGAGCTAGGCTATATCGACCGTATTATATTGTCTCAGGATGTTTGTCAAAAGAAACAACTGAAAAGCCACGGAGGAACAGGATATTCCTTTTTACTAGAGCATTTTCTGCCCAATTTGAAAAAGTTGGGAGTAAGTGACAAGCAAATCTTTACAATTATGGTGGAAAATCCCAAAAGGGTATTAACCTTCGCGGAACCACAATAACTAAACTTATAGTTAAAGGTAATACTTTCATCAATGAACTCAAAATATATACCTAATCTTGAAGGCATGGCACTATCCGTGTTAGGTCCTCTAGATCCTGAAGAATTAGGTATTACTCTTATGCATGAGCATCTATTGGTTACCCCTATGCCCAGCTGGACTCGTAAACCAGAACTAGAAACCCCGGCAACTGATGCAGCATATTGGGATCAATCTCTGGGATTAAATAATTTATCCGAAGCCACTAAAGATTATCCCTTCATACGAGACCAATACTTTTTACACGATGAACAGATAGCAATTGATGAGGTAATGGAATTCAGATTTCTAGGTGGATCTACCTTGGTAGATCTTACAAGCATAGGTGTAGGACGAGATCCAGACGCTCTCCGTAGAATAGCTTTCATAACTGGCCTGCAAATCATTATGGGCTCCGGTTGGTACACTAAGAATTCGTATAATGAAGCGATGAGCAAACTTAGCGTACAAGATCTTGCCAATATAATAATCAACGATGTAACAATAGGCATTGGTAGCTCTAATATTCGTTCAGGGATCATTGGAGAAATCGGAGTAAGTGACCCCCTGGATCCTGCCGAATTGAAAGTAGTAAAGGCGGCTGCAAGGGCCAGCAGAGTAACCGGTGCCCCTATATCGCTACATTGGGGAGGTCGAGACTTAGATAAGCATCTAACAGCCGATACTATCATGAACGAAGGAGCTGATTTATCCCGTACTATCTTCGGTCATAGTGACCTAATTGCTGGAGATCTCGAACAAATGATTAGGCTATTAAACAGAGGAGTGTACATACAGTTTGACCTTGTGGGCCGTGCAGCAGCTCATTTAACATGGGGACCGCAAAACAGGAACCAGCCGTGGGCAGATTATCTATGGATGTCAGGCAGCGCGCTCGTCGCTAGAGCCGTTAAGTTTCTAATCAGCCAGGGATTTCTAAATAGAATTCTTTTGTCACAAGATATATGTACCAAAGTCCAACTAAAAAGCTACGGTGGCACCGGTTATTCTTACATCCTAGAAGAATTCATACCTCATTTAATGAAAACAGGGCTCTCAGAAAAAGAACTGCACACCATCATGGTAGATAATCCGAGAAGAGTTCTAACATTTCAACAGCCTGTAAGTTAAATATTCACTCTTCTTCCCGTAATTTCACTCTCGTCTACGTAATGTGGGATCAAATACATCTCTAATTCCATCCCCTAACAGGCTTATACCTAGCACCGTAAATGTCAAGAATGCCCCAGGAAATATGATGTTCCATGGAGCTGTACTAAGGTAATTAGTCGACAAAGAGATCATTCCACCCCAACTTGGTATACGTGGAGGTATACCAGCTCCTAGAAAACTTAAAGAGGACTCTATTAAAACAGCGGCTGCTGCAACGAAAGTAGCTTGTACAATAATTGGAGCGAAAGCATTAGGTAAAATATGGCGAAAGACAA
>Ga0310121_10001024_pt1 | contig 29532 bp, 26 predicted proteins | sample CB27_Tmax_986_MG_FD_203504 | JGI IMG/M metagenome (GOLD analysis project Ga0310121, IMG submission 203504) | Marine microbial communities from Western Arctic Ocean, Canada - CB27_Tmax_986 | ecosystem: Environmental > Aquatic > Marine > Oceanic | place: Canada: Western Arctic Ocean | collected... | reverse complement strand
GTGACCCTGTCTGGCCGTGACCCTGTCTGGCCGTGACCCTGTCTGGCCGTGACCCTGTCTGGCCGTGACCCTGTCTGGCCGTGACCCTGTCTGGCCGTGACCCTGTCTGGCCGTGACCCTGTCTGGCCGTGACCCTGTCTGGCCGTGACCCTGTCTGGCTGTGACCGATCAGCCGATCATGCCACCGTCGACCGTCAGTACCTGGCCGGTCACATACGAGGCCGCTGAGCTGGCCAGGTAAAGCACGGCGTTGCCAACGTCCTCCGGCTTGCCTAATCGCTTAGCCGGTATCCGCTTTTTGACTTCACCAATGATCGAATCGCCCAACGCCGCGGTCATTTCACTTTCGATAAATCCGGGCGCGACGGCATTGACGGTAACTTTGCGTCCAGCGAGCTCACGGCTGAGGCTACGGGTCAACCCGATCAAACCCGCCTTGGACGCCGAATAGTTTGTTTGACCGGCATTACCGACCAATCCGGAAACGCTTGAGATATTGATAATTCTCCCATAGCGTGCCCGCATCATCACCCGCGAGGCAGCTCGCGACATCAAAAACGCTCCACGAAGGTTCGTGTTGATGACGTCGTCCCATTCGTCATCCGTCATCCGCGGCAAGAGCGTATCACGTGTGACACCAGCATTGTTGACGAGTATGTCCAATCGATCCCACTTGTCAACGACTAGATCCATGGTCGACTCGACGCTTTGCCGATCGGTTACATCGCAGGGAAACGCTTCGGCGGTGCCGCCCAATTCCCTGATGGTGTTGACGGTTTTCGCCAATTTCGTCTCGTTGCGAGCCAAACAGGCAACCTTGGCGTCGTTAAGGGCCAGTGCCAGGGCGATTGATTGTCCCAATCCCTGTGAAGCGCCCGTCACGATGGCCACGTTTTCGGAAAGGTTAGCCGTCAAGCCGTGGGACGAATCCACGGAGGTTGCTGCTGATTCGCCCGCCATTATGATTCCTCAGCTTGGACCAAAGTGCGTCCTTGATAATAGCCGCAATTTGGACAGATAACGTGTGTCGGGACTGCCTGGCTACATTTAGCACAGAAAGTAAGCTCGCGGACCTTCTTGGCGTCATGCGATCGCCGCTTGCCAGTCCGCGAATTGGAGTGATTGCGTTTAGGAACAGCCATGGGAATTTCTCCCTTGAAACAATAGCTAACGTAGGTCCATAGTACAGAACCCCCGAATTTAGGGGCCGCGCGGCGAGTTGTCAACGGCTATCAACCTCACCAAACAGCTGCCCTTGCGAATCGTCTTGGCCGTCGGCCGTTTCAGGAGGTTTTTCCGGACGTGCAAACTGCATATGATCAAACGCCCGAGCCGTCGCGATTCGACCTCGTGGCGAACGGATCACTAACTCGGCTCGCAACAAGAAGGGTTCAATTTCATCGGACAGCGTATCCGGAGCAATATTCATCGTATGGGCCAGCGCCTCGACCCCAGCCGGTCCGCCACCGAACACTCGCATCAGGGTCTCTAAATATTTTCTCTCTAAACGGCCTAGCCCCAGTTGATCAACCCCTTCCATTTTCAGCGCCGCATGAGTGATTTCCAACGTAATACGGCCATCCGCCCGGCTGGTTGCGTAATCGCGGATCCACCGCAGCCGATTGTTGGAAACCCGCGGTGTACCACGGCTGCGCAGCGCGATTTCCTGGCACGAGGCATCGTCGATCTCCACAGACAGAATGGCTGCATTGCGGCGGACGATGGCGGCCAGCTCGTCTTGTGAATAAAACTCCAAATGGTCGCGGACCTGGAACCGATCCCGCAGCGGAGCGCTCAACATTCCAGCGCGCGTGGTCGCACCGATCAACGTGAATGGCTTCAGCCATAGGTTCAACGTTCTGGCGTTGGTCCCGTCGCCGTGCACGACGTCGATGCGAAAATCTTCCATAGCCGTGTAGAGATACTCTTCCACGGCAGTAGGCAATCGATGAATCTCATCGATGAACACCACGGATTTTTCCTCCGCGTTGGTTAGGTAGGGGATGATGTCTTTTGGCGCCCCCAACGCCGCGCCGCTGGTCAATTGCACGTTGACCCCTAACGCCTTGGGAATGCAAAGTGCGAAGGTGGTTTTGCCCAATCCAGGCGGACCATCGAGCAAGATATGGCCCAACGCCTCGTTCCGTTTGATGGCCGAGTCTACGGCCACCAACAGCCGCTCATACACCTCCCGCTGGCCAATCATCTCGTCCAGCGACTGGGGCCGCAGCTGGCGTTCGTCCTCGCCATTATCCTCCGGCAGCTTCTGAAGTATCGTCTCTCGCGCCATAAGGGCTTCTGCTCTCAGCGGACAACTAATCTAAACTGACAATTTTTAACAATGTGGCAAGCGCGTAGGCTCCAACCCGTTTGGGCTTGTGACATATGAGTTTATGGGTTTATGGGTTTATGGGTTTATCGTCCCACAAGCCACAAGCCAACTAGTGAACAGAAACATACCAAATGCCCACCGGTTCCCGATACGCCGGCTGGAGTATAATTCGCTCTGTCGACCACTTCGGCAAGAAACGGACAACGACTGCGACCATGAACGATAAAGCTGTACCACGTGAAATATTCGAAAAACACTACGCCTCCGGCTCAGCACCGTGGGACATTCCGGGTCCTCAACAACCCTTTGTGGACGCATTCGATCAAATTGTCGGCACGGTCCTCGATGTAGGCTGCGGCACTGGTGAGAACGCGCTCTTCTTTGCTGAGCGGGGTCACATTGTGACAGGAATCGATTTTCTCGAAGCCCCTATCCAGCTGGCCCGCCAAAAGGCTCAGGATCGGGACGTGACGGTCGACTTTCGAGTCCACGACGCTTTGCAGCTGGCCGATTTAGGTCAAGCGTTTGACAACCTGCTCGATTGCGGTCTTTTCCATACGTTTTCGGACGAGCAGCGGATCCCCTACGTCGGTGGGCTGGGGGAAGTTACTCGGTCTGGCGGAAAGCTGTTTCTGATGTGCTTCAGCGATAGGGAGCCCGGTGAAGAGGGGCCGCGTCGAGTCAGCCAACATGAAATAGGAGACGCTTTCAGCCAGGGTTGGGAAATCGAATCGATTGCCGAGCAGCGATTTGCAATTAACCCGGATTTCACGGAAGCCGATTTTTCCGGTGGCGGCCGGATCGCGTGGTTCTGTGTGATTCGTAGGCAGTGATTTAAGCCAACTCGGCAATCGGCCGGCAATTGGCTGCCACTGCATAGTGTGGCCGACCCTGGCTGTCGCGGACGGCGGTATGGGGATCGATGCCGAGATTGTGCAGCAGGGTGGCATGGACTTCGTTGAAGGTAATGGGCCGATCGACGACCTCACCGGCGTGTTTATCGGTAGCCCCGATAACCTGACCGGTCCGCATGCCGCCACCGGCCATCAGTGCCGAATTCACGCGCGGCCAATGATCCCGGCCGGCGATGCCATTTATTTTGGGCGAGCGGCCAAATTCGCCCCAGATGATGACTGTGACATCTTTGTCGAGACCCCGCTCGTGTAGGTCCAGAACCAATGCCGATGCAGCTTGGTCAAGCATCGGGAATTCGGTGCGACCTTGCGCGAAATTCTGGCTGTGCCAGTCCCAGCGGCCGAAATTGAGCGAGACGACGCGCGCCCCGGCTTCGACCAATCGTCTGGCGACCAGGAAATTCTCGGTCACCCTGGGTGCCGAGTCCGCGTTGTAGGATAGCGAGCCGGGCCCGTAACGCTCGACGACTTTGGGATCCTCTTTGGATATATCGAAGGCGTCTACCAGTCGCGGCGAGGAGAGAATACTCCAGGCGCGCTTGACGAACTCGTTACGTCCACGGAGCGACGGCACATCGTTCACTTGATCTTGAAAGGCATCCAGCTGCTGGAGCAGGGTGCGTCGCTGCTGAAGCTGGTCGAGCGACATCTCATTCAGCGTTAGATGTCCGGCGTTGGGCGCCAGCTCCTGGACGGTTTTGGCGGCTTTGTTCGGTGTTGGATATCGATACTTGGGAGGTTGGTGACTTACCAACAATCGATGAGGTCCGTGGGCGCTTCCCAAGAACCCTCCTCCCCCGGGTTCTCCCCACGGCCGGTGCTGGGTCGGATAGCACAGCGATAAGTGGGGCGGGACGGCCGGATGCGCGGCCCCCTCGATCCGTGATACCCAGGCCCCGAGACTGGGTGCCGATTTGTTCGTGCCGGTCGTCAAACACTGTACGGCATAGTGCGGTCCTCCGGCACCGACGATGCTCCGGAGGACTACCAACTTGTCCATGATCTTAGCCAGCTCCGGCAGTAGCTCACAGATCTGGATTCCTGGCACGTTGGTGCTGATCGGCTGGAACTCGCCGCGGATTTCCGCAGGAGCGTCCGGCTTCATGTCCCACATGTCTTGGTGCGGCGGGCCACCGGCGAGGAAGATATTGATCAGCGATTTGTGAGATGTGCCAACACCGAGATGTTGTTCGGCCTGCAACAGAGAGGCCAGGCTGAGACCACCGCAAACCGTGCCACCAACCGTCAAGAAACGACGTCGGGAAAGCCCGTCGCAGAAGGCATCTCCGCTAGCGGGTTGGCTCAATAGCGTCAGCATCGGATCGTGTCCCCGAGCATATCGTGTAAAGGCAAGCATTATAGAGGTGCTATTTCGTGCAGTCCAACACGAAAGTTGGTGCAGCAGCCCCGTTTTTCAAAAAATTTTAGGATCTGAAAGTCATTAATCTTTGCGCCGTGTCAAGCGTTTTCGGAATATTAACGGATTCTGGTTCCGAAGTTGGGCGATAGGTTGCTCTGCTAGTGGACAGACCACTAGGCACGGACCACAACGGCCCACGGACAGAAGTGGCAACTGTCCGGAATCCGACAAGGTCCGCCACCCGGGCTCGTCCTCCCGACGGAATTGGTCTTTATTCAACGGTCTTCGGGCTAACGGCTTTGGGCGTAGACCGCCTGAATCAGAGACTCGACATCCTTGTGTTTTTTCTCGGCCTTCAGTGTTTCGTCCAGCAAAAGCCGCGCGTCGCTTTCGGAATGGCCCAGCGACCTCAACACGTCGAATGTTTGAGCCACGATGTCGCGCTCGACATCATCCATATCTTCCGTTTCGCGGGCGACCATCAGGGCAAATTTCGGCACCTTGCGGCGGAGTTTGGCAATGATCCGATCGGCGGTTGCCGGTCCGATCCCCGGTAGACCGCTGAGTCCCTTGGCATCCTGGTCTTCGATCGATGCGGCGACCTCGCGTACCGGCCGAACCATCGCGCGGAGGGCTTTGCGAACGCCGACCCCGTCAACCGAGCAGAATAGCTCAAAAAATTCCCGTTCGATTTCGTTTATAAAGCCGATCAATCGCGGCGTCAGCTTGCCCTGAGCCGGATTGCCCTCCATGTATTGAATCGTGTGGAGGCTGATCGATTCGCCCAACATGTTTTGCAGTTGCCGGCGGGCAAATTCAGGAATCAGAACAGAATACTCGAAGGCGTCGATCGCCAGGGTCGCGGTATCCTGTTCGACACGGACCAGTTTGCCGGTGATTTTCGTAATCATGGGGTCTGCGTTCGTTGAGGTGGGCTCAGCGGTTTAGGGGTGGGATGCAGGTAGTAATGGCAGAGGGCCACCGCTACCGCATCGGCCACATCGGGCGGATCGGGAGGTTCGGCCAGACTGAATTCGCGCTGGACGGCCGCTTGGACCTGGCTTTTGGGTGCGCGACCGTTGCCGGTAGTCAGCTTTTTGATCTTCGTGGCTGCGTAATGGTGGATGTCCATGCCCGCTTGGGCGGCGGCCAGGCAAATCACTCCACGGGCGTGGCCCATGAGGATGGCCGTGCGCGGACGTTGGTAATGCGAATAAAGTTCCTCGATCGCCATCGCGTGAGGCTGGTGGGCCTCGATCACCTCGGTGACGCCAGCGTGGATCTCCTGCACGCGAAGTGTTAGCGAGGTTTTGGCGGTGCCACGGATAACGCCCGCCTCGAGCAAGACCGGGCCGCGCTCGCCGTTCTCGATCACTCCGTAACCGGTGATGTTCAGTCCCGGGTCGATTCCCAGAATGCGTTCTATGTAGGAAGCTTCCATGCTGTTTCGCCTTTGCGGTCTTCCAGCACTATGTCTAACTCGGTCAGTTTGTCGCGAATCAAATCGGCGGCGGCGAAATCCTTGTTGGAACGAGCGTTGGCACGCAACTCGACAATCATGCTCATGAGGCCCTCGACGACGCCACTCTCGTCGCCGTCAGATGTTTGCGCGGGTGGTTTGAGGAACAATCCCAACACCGCGCTCAATTCACGTAGCGTTTCGGTTGCCTGGTTGAACGCCGCCAAATCCTCCTCAGCTCGTGCCTTGGTCTCTTCCAGTTTGGCCGACTCGGCAAACTTGTTGAGCTCCGTGACCAACTGGAACAAAGCGCTCACTGCGGCTCCCGAGTTAAAGTCGTCATCCATCTTGGCCAGAAAGTCGTCGCGAAACTTCTTGGTCTCGATTAACAAGTCGTGTCCCGAAGGATCGAAGTCACCTTCTTCCCGTGATCGGGCGATCGAACGGCTTTCTTGTCCCGCAGCGAAATTTAAATAGAAACTGTAGCCATTGATGCGATTGTAGCGCTCGAAGAACGTGTAGAACTTGTCCAGTGCCGTACCGGCCTCGGCCACGGACGGTTCGTCGAACACAATCGTGCTGCGGTAGTGCGTACGCTGCAGGAAGAAGCGAATGCGTTCGCCCCCCAGTTCATTGATCAGCGCCCTCAGGCCGCCGGCCCCTTTGGAACGGCTCATTTTTCCAGCCTCTGCCTCTTCTACATTGGACTGCGATTCCGCTCGGCCACCAACCTTGCCCGCGCTGCCGGCGCGCAGCAGGCCGTTGTGCATCCAGTACCTGGCCATCGGTTTGCCGTGGCAGCATTCGCTCTGTGCCAGCTCGTTTTCGTGGTGGGGGAAGAGCAAGTCGAGTCCGCCACCGTGGATATCAAAGGTTTCACCGAGAATGTTGCGACTCATGGCGGAACATTCGATATGCCAGCCCGGTCGCCCCTGGCCCCAGGGACTCGACCAGGAAGGCTCAGCGGGCTTGGCCGACTTCCACAGCGCGAAATCACCAGGTGATCGCTTTTTGGCCCCCGCTTCTCCCCCTTCCCCTTGTTGGTCGTCCGAGCGGCGATTGCTCAGCTTGCCGTATTCCGCGTCCTTTGCACAATCGAAGAACACGTCACCGTCCACTTCGTAAGCAAAATGTTTTTCAATCAAATCGCCTATGAAGGAGATGATCTCAGGCATGTTATCCGTGGCTCGTGGCATGGAGGAGATTTGGTCCACTCCCATGGCCATCAAGTTCGCGCAATAGTCCATGGTCATCTCGGTGGCGATCTGGGCCATCGGAATGCCGCGCTCACGTGATTGGGCTATCAGCTTGTCATCCACATCCGTGATGTTGACAATCCAATTCACTTCATAGCCGCTGTAGGTGAGAAAGCGTTTGATGCAGTCAAAGATCACAGGGCCCACCATGTGGCCAATGTGGGCTTCCTTGTAGACCGTCGGTCCGCAGAGATAGATGCCGACCTTGCCCGGTGTGACCGTCTCCAGTGGTTCCTTTTTCCGGCTGAGCGTGTTGTAAATGCGAATGTTGGTTTTCATGATGGTCTCTGTCGACGGCGCTTCTCCCATGGTAGTCGTAGACATTTCAATTCCTTTTATCTGATCAATTCCTTCTATCTGATGACGGCACAATCAGTACCACGCATTCGGCCTCAACGGTCTCGCCACGGCCGACAGGACCTGCGGCTTCGCCCGTCTTGGCTTTCACGCCCACTTGGGATGCGTCAATTTCCAATATCTCGGCGATCCGATCGGCGATCGTTCGCTTGTAGGGGCTCAACTTGGGTGCTTGAGCCAGCACAGTGCAGTCCAGGTTGGCGATGCGGTATCCCGCACGACATACCCTCAAGTGCGCTTGAGCGAGCATCTCCGCCGAGTCTCGGTCCTTGTTCTCGTCCGCGGTGTCGGGAAACAATTCACCAATATCACCCAATGCGGTAGCACCTAATAACGCATCCGTCACGGCGTGCAAAAGCACATCTGCGTCACTATGGCCCTGTAAGTGGTAATCGTGGGGAATGTCGATACCACCCAATCGCAAAGGGCCGCCAGGCACCAAACGATGCGTATCATGACCACTGCCAACTCGCATCGTCAGGACCAATCTCCTGGTGTATGAGGCTTCCACGCCACCTATTTTCACAGCGCGAGGATTATACCGTAGGGTAAATGGAGGAGAAAGAGAGAAATGTGGCACGCATTCCGCCCACGCTTCTTTGCAGATCGGCAAGAAGAACGATAAAATAGATATAAACGAACACTATAAGGTTTTCGCTGAGATAGTCGTTTCGTGACGGAACAAGCTGATCCCACCCAAGAGACCTAATATGCCACAAGCGGTCGTCGATCCCGACGAACTTCGCCAGTTCGCGCGCGCGTTGAAGAAATTTAACACCGAGCTGGAAGATCGCTTGGTCAGCCTAAACAACCAGCTTAGCACGCTGGAGACGACCTGGCGCGACCAGGAACAAAAAAAATTCGCGCAGATGTTTGACGAACACGTCAAGATCATCGGGCGGTTTGTCGAGGCCAGTGACAAACATGTTCCCTATTTGATGCGCAAGGCCGATCAAATCGATGAATATTTGCAGGGTTAACGCGAGAGGTGAGTGACTAGAACGACTGTTTGACTTAGACCACCTCGGCCTTGTGCCGTGGGTGAATCAGGTTGGCAGCTACCATGAACCGAACCCCCCCCCCCTCCCCCTTCCCCCGCCTCGCCGCCTCGCCGCCTGCGGCGGGGGAAGGGGGGAGTAGCCATGGTAGCTGCCAGCCTGATTCACCTGCGAGCAAGCTCACAGGGGTCTAAGTTAAACAGTCGGACTAGTGGCTGGTGAGAACTGAGAACTTTTAACCTGACCATGAACCAACAAGTCCGTGTAACGTCGATCGAGGCTATTCACCAGTTCAGGGCTGAATTGCGCCGTTACGAGGAAAAGGTACGCGATACCCTTGAGCAGCTCTTGCACGAGTCCCGACGTGCCATCGAATGGGTGGAAGGCGATCGAAGTAGCTATTGGCCGAACGAGATGCGCAAGTCGGAAAATCGTCTGGCGTCGGCCCGTAACGACTTGGAACGCGCTAAAATGTCGAAGCTTTCCGATGAGAGCAAGGACTGTTACGACGAACAGAAGCTGGTCGAACTATGCCAGATGCGTTTGCGGTTGTCCGAAGACAAAATCAAAGTCGTGCGGCGCTGGCGCCACCTCACGCGGCACCACGCAGATGAACTAGATGGCAAGCTGGCTAGATTGACACAATATCTGGAAGCCGATTTGCCTAAGGCCATGGCGGCACTAGACAGAATGACGCGGGCCCTCGATAAGTATGCCGAAGTGCGGCAGACGACCGAGGGATCCGGAGAAGCGAATCGCCAGCAGGACAGAAAGGACCAGTGACCAGTGACCAGTGACCATAATCCATAATCCATAATCCCATCAAACATCCATGTCAAAAATCTGCGACCTACAAACGGGCATTGGGCGATTGCAGCGCGAAACGAAACGTCTGCAGGACGCTTGGGACGAGACCAAAATCCACTGGGACGACAAGGCCAGTCGCGAATTTGAGGAAAAGTATTTGCAGCCGCTGTTACCTTTGCTCCAGGCGTCAACGTCGGCCGTCCACGAGTATCACGAGATCGTGCTGGAGGCCGAGAAAGAATGCGGAGATGAACAGCGTGGATGAATTTCGAACGTCAACGGCCTATCAATATGAGCTGATCCGCCGAGCCGAGCAATTGGTGGCCAGTCGGCGGGTGGAGGTGGAGCAAACCGAGGCCGCACTGAGTTCGGGGACCTCTACGGCTCGGCAGGCTCACGAGCGAGATCTGCAGGCGCTGACGGAGAAGTTTGAGGCGGAATCGGAACGGCTGGACGCTGATTATTTTCGCGGATTGGAACAAGCTCGTCATCGGTATGAGACCGAAGTGATGACGCTGGAACAGAAGCTGGAAAAAGAGCAGGACTCGGCGTCGAAGCAGCTGGTTGAAGCGACGAGCAGGGTGGAGGACACGTTCCAGCAGACCAAGTCGATTACCAATGATTCCTTCGAGGCGGACACGCGAATGTCCGAGGATGTCTTTCGACAGGTTTCAGGAGCCGTCAAGGGATGCGCCGAGCAACTGGAGTGGCTTGAGGATGAAGCCGCCAAGTTGGCTCGTAAGCGAGGCGGCTCGGCCTATCAGCTGACCTCGCCGACAATCGACGAACCGTTGTCGACTGGTCAATTGTTGGACCGCTATTCGCATTCAGCGAAGCAGGCCTACGAGTTTCTACAAACCTTGCGTCAATGGCCGCTAGCCCGATTCATCGACGATGGTTGGCCGGTGGTCATTTTCATTTTCACCACGATCGTCTCCACCATTTTGGCGGGGATCGCATTAGGGTGGACGACTTGGTTATGGGTCGCCGTCGCGTTGGGCACGTCCTCGGTTTTGTCACTCGGATCGCGGCAAGTCGCGTACTATGCCTTGCAGCGCAGATCACAAGCAGGGTTGGGGGGATTGGCCAAATTGATTTCGGATTGCCAGGTCACGGTTAAGGCCGCGGAAGTAGCCGCCAAGGACGAACACCAGCAGCGCGAGCGGAAACTCGAAAAGCGACGCGAGAACGAACTTTATCAAGCCGAGAAGACCTGGAAACGAATTACCCGCGACATCAAATCCGAGCACAATGCCAAAACCGGCACGGCGAAGACTGCTGTCGAAACGCGGCGTCAAGAGTTGGAAGCCGCCTGGGAGTCGGAGGCAGGTCCGTTTCGTGAAAAATACCCGCCGTTGATCGAAAAATGCAGGCAACAGTTTGGTAGCGATTGTCAGGCCTTAGACGATTGGCTGAAACGGGCGCTGGACGAGTTGAATGACGCTCACGCGCGAGGATGGAGCGAGTTAGCCAGTCGTTGGATTGAGGGCATGGGCGAAGTGGTTGGAGAATTCAAAAGGATTGGCGACACCTGCCGCGACGAGCGTTTGATTTACCGGGACGTTGATTGGGAATCTTGGCAGCCGCTAGCGCGAGGCGCCAACACAGCCCAAATCGGAACGTACCAATTTGATCTAAGCCGTTTTGAGGGAGGCGTTCCCGAAGACGAACGATTGGCATTGTTGCAGACTCAGTTCGAGTTGCCCGTCACGATGGCATTTCCCGAATCACCGTCGTTGTTGATCGAGGCGGCGGACGAAGGGCGTGACCAGGCGGTGCAGGTACTGCAATCGGCCATGTTGAGGTTGTTGACCTCCTTACCAGCGGGCAAAGTCCGATTCACGATTATCGATCCCACCGGTTTGGGGCAAAATTTTTCCGCTTTTATGCATCTGGCTGATTTCGATGAACGGCTCGTGACCAGTCGTATTTGGACCGAAACCTCTCACATCAATCAGCGGTTGTTGGACCTCACCGAGCACATGGAGAACGTCATCCAAAAGTATCTCCGCAACGAGTTTTCGTCGATCCAGGAGTACAACGAGTATGCGGGTGAGGTGGCTGAACCCTTTCAGGTGTTGGTCATTGCCAACTTTCCAGTCAATTTTTCCGAAGAGGCCGCCAGGCGGTTGGTCAGCATTGCCACTAGTGGTTCGCGTTGCGGGGTCTACACGCTGATCAGCGCGGACTCAAAGATGAAAACGCCTCGTAATTTTGATTTGGCTGATTTGCGTGCGCATGCCAATACTTTGCGTTGCGAGAACGGCCGGATGGTTTGGGAGGACGAGTACTTCCGCACCTGCCCGCTGGAACTGGAGTCGCCACCTCCTGAAGAAACGACGACGCGCATCATTCGCGCAGCTGGGCAACTGGCGACCGACGCGAATCGGGTGGAAGTGCCTTTTGCGACGGTCGTCCCCACCGAAGACCAGTGGTGGAGCTTCGACAGCGGTGATGAATTGCGCGTGCCGCTGGGACGGGCCGGGGCGACCAAGTTGCAATACCTTGAGCTGGGCAAAGGCACGGCGCAGCATGTATTGGTGGCGGGCAAGACCGGTTCTGGCAAGTCCACGCTAATGCATGCGATGATTACGAATTTGGCCATTCACTACAGCCCCCACGAAGTCGAATTTTTCTTGATCGACTTCAAGAAGGGGGTCGAGTTTAAACCCTATGCGGAGATGGGCTTGCCCCACGCGCGGGTCATCGCCATCGAAAGTGAGCGTGAATTCGGGCTGAGCGTCTTGCAGCGATTGGACGAAGAGCTGCGCCGCCGTGGAGACAAATTTCGCGATTGTGGCGTGCAAGGCGTGCGTGCTTTTCGAGAAGCCCGCCCGAATGAGCCGCTGCCCCGAATGTTGTTGATGGTCGACGAATTTCAGGAGTTCTTCGTCAAGGACGACAAAATCGCCCAGGATGCCTCGCTGCTCTTGGATCGGTTGGTGCGACAGGGCCGAGCTTTTGGGATCCATGTGATTCTGGGTTCACAAACTTTGGCCGGTGCTTACTCGTTGGCACGCAGCACAATCGGTCAGATGGCGGTTCGAATTGCGCTGCAATGTAGCGAAGCGGATTCTCATCTGATATTGAGCGAAGAAAACACGGCCGCCAGGCTGCTTGGCCGTCCCGGAGAAGCGATCTACAACAATGCCAATGGATTGTTTGAGGGCAATCATCCATTTCAAGTGGTCTGGTTGTCCGATGCTCAGCGCGAGAACTACCTGCGTTGCGTCGCCGATTTGGCCCGCTCGCGGCAGATCGACGTCGAACCGGCGATTGTGTTTGAAGGGAACGTGGCGGCGGATCCAAGTGACAACCATGCGCTTTGCCATCAGCTCAGAGTCGGCACGGCGGCTGATTCGGAGGCGCCCGGGCGAGCCTGGTTGGGTTCGGCGATTGAGATTAAGGATCCGACCGAGGTCGTTTTTCGCCGGCAAGGTGGCAGCCATTTGCTGGTCGTAGGCCAGCAAGAGGAAATGGCCATGGGTATTTTTTCCAACGTGATGATTTCGCTGGCCGCTTCGACCTCCAAAGTTGGCGATCCATCCACGGGGACCGGCCCGCGGTTTCGTCTATTGGACGGTGGGAATTTTGAGTCCACGGCCAGCAGCATGACTGTTATCGCTACTAAGTATCTGGGGTTGGACTGCCGTGTGGCGTTACCGGGTGAGTGTGAGGAAGTAATGGCAAGCTTGGCCGAAGAGGTGACTCGTCGGGTTGACGAACGTGATGAAAGTTCGCCTCCCATCTTTTTGGTGGCTTACAATTTGCCGCGTTTCCGCGAGCTAAGAAAATCGGATGACGATTTCGGGTTATCGGGTTTTGGCGAGGAGTCAGCTGCCAGCCCAGCCAAAAATCTCACGCATATCCTCAGGGATGGAGCCGCGGTTGGCGTTCATTCGCTGATTTGGTGCGACACGTATAACAATGTGACTCGGTGGCTGGACCGACAAACCTTGCGGGATATCGCTTTTCGAGTCTTGTTCCAGATGAGCGCCACCGACTCCAGCAACCTCATGGATTCGGCCGCCGCGAGTCGTTTGGGAGTCCACCGTGCGATCCTTTACAACGACGAGCGGGGTGAGCATGAAAAATTCAGGCCGTACGGGCCACCCTCAACGCAGTGGCTAAAGTGGGCGCGGGCTGAGCTGGAAAAGCCGCCAGCGTCGGCCAACACCGATTCAGACGGCAATCCGTCGGAGCTGACGGCGTAGAGCTACCTTCTAATGACCAGTGAAGTGACCAATGACCAGTGACCAGTGACCAGTGACCGCTGACTACCCTATAATGTCAGCATCATGTCGACTATCGAGATTCGGGGCCTGTCCAAATCGTACTTTGTCTATCAAAAGAAAGAAGGGTTGCTGGCCTCTTTGCGCGGTTTGTTTCATCGAGAGTACCGCGAGGTCGAAGCCGTTCGAGGAATTGATCTGACGGTTGAGCAAGGCGAATTTGTGGCTTTTTTGGGGCCCAACGGCGCGGGCAAAACGACCACGCTTAAACTGCTTTCTGGCGTGATCAATCCGACTTCGGGTCACGCGACGGTCATGGGCCACGTACCCTGGCGTCGTGAGAATGCCTATCGGCGCCGATTCGCGCTGGTGATGGGCCAAAAGAACCAACTGTGGTGGGACCTTCCGGCGCAAGAGTCGTTCCGATTGCATCAACAGATCTACCGTATCCCCCTCGACCAATTCGACGCGACGGTTGACGAACTGACCAGTCTGTTGGAAACGCGCGATTTACTAAAGCAACCGGTCCGAGAGTTATCGCTTGGCGAACGGATGAAGATGGAACTGACCGCCGCCCTGTTGCATTCGCCGGATGTCTTGTTTCTGGACGAGCCGACGATCGGCTTGGACGTCGTGGCGCAACGCAACATTCAGCGATTTCTCAAGGATTATCAAGCGAGACGTCAGGTCACGATTTTGTTGACCAGCCACTACATGAAGGACGTAGCCGCGCTTTGCCAGCGAGTCGTGATCATTGCCTTGGGGCAGATCCATTATGACGGCTCACTTTCAGGGATCATTGATCGATTCAGCGGTCATAAGATTGTGACCTTGTTATTTGGTGGTGAAGGGGTGCCAGAAGATGTGGCCAGTTTCGGAGAGTTGCTTGAGGTCGAGGCGCCCCGAGTGCGGATGCGAATTCTCAGGACCGAGGTTGCCGACGTGTTGGCCACCTTGTTGAGTCGTCACACAATAGAAGACATGAGCGTGGAAGATCCGCCGCTGGAAGAAGTCATCGCCGAGGCGTTTACACGGGTGTCCAACGGAGCTAAGGCCACGGCCCAAACAGCCGAGATATAGCGCAAAGAATGTACGCGAGCGTGTTAACCTGGTGGACGATTCTGCGAATTGCTTTGGAGGAGCGATTGGTTTATCGGGGAGATTTTGCGCTGGGGACTCTGATGCGGTTCTTGCCGATCATCACCCAGATATTCCTCTGGTGGGCCATTTTTGAATCGATTGGTGCCAACGGCCCGGTCGGGGCGAGTGAGGCTTCGATTCGAGATTACACGTACAGAGATTTCGTTGCCTACTACCTCTTGACGATGCTTAGCCGCGCTTTCTCGAGCATGCCGGGGTTGGCCAGCGGCGTGGCGCGGCAGGTTCGTGATGGCGAAGTTAAAAAGTTCCTGGTTCAACCGATCGATATGGTGGGCTTTTTGTTGATCAGCCGCCTGGCTCATAAGCTGGCTTACTACTCCGTGGCCATCGGACCGTTTGCCTTGGTGTACTTTTTGTGCCGCGACTATTTTCCCGGTTGGCCCGATGGCCTCACCATGGCCGCTTATTTGAGTGCCCTGGTGATGGGATTTGTGCTGGGGTTCTTCCTGGAGGCCGCGATCGGACTGCTTAGCTTTTGGTTTCTCGAAGTCAGCTCGCTGTTGTTCGTCTACATGTTGTTGAGTTTCTTTTTGTCTGGGCACATGTTTCCCTTGGACATGCTGCCCGAGCCCTGGAGCACGATCGTTGACTTTTTTCCCCTGCGCTATCTAGCGTACTTTCCAGCCGCCATTTTTTTGGGCAAGATTCAAGGGGCTGAACTGGCGATGGGCCTGCTCGTCGAAGTTGGCTGGATCCTCTTTTTCATCGTGCTGACGCGGTTCATGTGGGCGCGTGGCGTACGCCGCTACAGTGGTTTTGGAGGCTAAGTTGGCTCGCTCCGAACATCCGTCGTACTTTGGCGTGTTTCGCACGTTCATGCGCAACAGTCTTGTGCGCGATTTGAGCTTTCGGTCCAACTTTTGGATTGAAATGATTGCCTCCTTGTCCTGGATTCTGATGAATCTTGGTTTTTATTTGTTGATCTTCACGTACACCACTTCCATTGGAGCGGGGACCGGTTGGGGCAAATACGAGTTTTTCGTGTTTTTGGCAACAACGATGTTCGTCAACAGCATCGTGCAGGCTTTCTTCATGCCCAATATGCAGGAGTTCAGTGAGCTGATTCGTACGGGGGGATTGGATTTTGCTTTACTGAAGCCGATTGACACGCAGTTCTTGATTTCGTTGCAGCGGGTCGAGTGGTCGACGCTGGGTAACTTTTTCATGGGCGCGATGTTGCTGGTCTACAGTTTGTTTCGACTGACGACTCGGCCCGAAGATCCTTTGCTTATCTCACCGATCAGCTATGTGCTTTATCCTTTCTATCTCCTCTGCGGTGTGTTCATCCTGTACAGCCTGATGATTGCCCTGGCGGCAACGAGTATTTGGTTGGGCCGCAATCAGACGTTGTATAATTTTTGGTTCTACATCACCACTTTCTCGCGTTATCCGATGGAGATTTACGGCGGAACCTATGGACTGCCGTTGCAATGGTTTTTCACTTTCATCATTCCGGTGCTAGTTGTGGTGAATGTACCAGCGCGTTTGATGGCCTGGCCGGTGAACCGCCTTGATTGGTGGCTCTCATCGTTTGCGATTGTTGCCACGGTGTTTAGCGTGCTGGCCTCGCGGTGGGTGTTTCAACGATCCTTGTTGAGTTATCGCAGTGCGAGTAGCTAAGGATCGTTCGAGAAATAACTGTCCGCTGTACCCTCGCCCCCTGGGGAGAGGGCAGGGTGAAGGGATTAAGAATATGCCAGTTAGTTCTCGAACGATCCTAAGGTAGCAAGCCGTGAGTGATTCCGAATCTATTCCTCGATGGCCAGCGGTCTGTCAGCTGGTTCGGTTGCCCAATGTGTTTACGGCGATGGCCGATGTCGCCATGGGGTATTTATTCGTTACCCTTGGCCCACCGGATTGGCTGCTGTTTCTGCTGCTACTTGCCGCCTCATCATGTCTCTACATGGCCGGTATGGTCTTGAACGACCTGTTCGATGTCGAACAGGACACGCGTGAGAGACCCCAGCGCCCTATTCCGTCGGGAGCGATTTCGCTTGCTACAGCCCAACAGATTGGCTGGGGATTGTTGGCTGGCGGGCTCGTGTTGGCTGGATGCGCCTCAGGCGTGGCGATGCGCTCTACCGATCTGTGGTGGCGCAGCGGATTGATCGCGATCCTATTGGCGGCCACGATTGTACTGTACGACGCGGTGGTCAAGCCGACGCTGGCCGGTCCGTTGGCGATGGGACTTTGCCGGATGTTGAATGTCTTGTTGGGCATGAGTGTTGCTCGCGGTGCCGCCTTGAATCAGCAGGCCATCCTGAGCTTCGACCCGTCCGAACTTGCGGTGGCTGGCGGTATGGGCCTGTTCGTGGTCGGTGTAACGTGGTTTGCCAGGCGTGAGGCCGGAGTGATCTCGCGTAACGAATTGTTTGGTGGGATCGTGCTGATGTGTTGTGGGCTGCTATTGTTGGTTGCCCTGCCAAATACTGGGGCGTTTGCCCGGGGCGAGCGGGCACTGACCTTGAATCCACCTGTAGTTTGGCCGCTTTTGATTTTCGTTTTGGGATTTTCGATTGTGCGCCGATGCTTGACCGCCTTGACCGATCCGACGCCCGCCCGAGTCCAGCTGGCAGTCAAACAATGCATACTTTCTATCGTGGTCCTGGACGCAGCCATCTGTTTGGCGGTGCGATCCCCGGTTTGGTGGGCGGTCGGTATTGTTATGCTGTTGGTCCCCACGCTGTTTCTTGGCAGGTGGATTGAATCCACGTGAGATTTTATGTTTCTCGGTTACAACACCAACGGCCTGGTTCATCACGATCTCGTGGCGGCAATTGAACTGCTGGCCGAAATGGGTTATCGCGGAGTTGGCATTTCTTTGGACGTTGGACAGCTCAATCCGTATGCCGATCAGTTTCCCTCCGAGCTGAGCCGTGTTGGTGAGGCACTGTCTGATTGCGGGATGCAAAGCGCCATCGAAACGGGTGCCCGGTACCTGCTGGACCCAAGGATCAAGCACGAGCCGACGCTGCTCAGTCCCGACGGCGCCAGTCGGGCACGCCGCATTGATTTCCTCCAACGCTCGATTGACATCGCGGCTGTGTTGGACAGCCATTGCGTCACCCTGTTTTCCGGAGTGTTGCGTGACGATGTGTCTAGAGATGACGCCCTGCAGCGTCTTTGTGGAGCGTTGCGACCGGTTGTAGAACACGCGGTACAGCAGGGTGTTCAACTGGGATTCGAACCAGAGCCGGGCATGTTCATTGAGACGATGGCTGACTTCGCTGAGCTGAGGCAGCAGATGAATGCGGATTGCTTTCAGTTAACTCTGGATGTGGGTCATCTGCTTTGTACCGGCGAGACACCCATTGCGGATAGGATTCGTCAGTGGAAAGATTACCTGATCAATGTTCACATCGAGGACATGCGCGTGGGAGTCCACGAACATTTAATGTTTGGCGAAGGGGATATGGCTTTCCCACCCATCTTTGGAGCATTGGCCGAGATTGACTATGAGTACGGCGTCTATGTGGAACTAAGTCGTCACAGCCACGTGGGTCCGAAAGTGGCCCGCCAGTCACACCATTATTTGGTCAACCAATTGCCTTAGCCCATGTCCAACTCGCTGGTTTTTCTTTCGATTCCAGGATTGCGTGCCGCCGACTTGTCACGTATGCCGTCGCTCAGCGCCTTGGCATCCTCCGGTTCGCGGGCGACCCTGGTACCGAGTTTCCCCTGCGTTACCTGGCCGGTGCAAACGACCATGCTGACGGGCCGGCTCCCCAACGAACATGGTGTGGTTTCCAACGGATTCTACTCGCGGAAGCGCCATGAAGTGGAAATGTGGACGGCGGGCAACGAGGTGATCCAGTCGCCGCAAATCTGGGACTTGCTTCATCAGCGTGACAAGAATATCCAGTCGGCGGTTTGGTTTCCCATGCTCAGTAAGCGATGCGGTGCCCGATACGTCTGCATGCCGGCGCCGGTTCATAACCCCGACGGCAGCGAATCGCTTTGGTGCTACACCAAGCCCGCCGAGCTCTACGGAGAGCTGCTTGGCCAGCTGGGACATTTTCCATTGCAAAACTTTTGGGGGCCGATGGCCAATATCCAATCGTCCGAATGGATCGCCCGTTCGGCTTGCCTGGCAGCTGGTCGGTATCATCCTCAGTTTTTCTATATCTACATTCCCCATCTCGATTATGCGGCCCAAAAGGAGGGTCCTGATAGCCCGGCGGCGGCGGAGGCGGTCGGCCAACTGGATGCCCTGATCGGCGAATTGACGCGGGAGATGGCCCTGGCGTTCAACGGCGATGTTAGCTGGATGGTGGCCAGCGAATACGCCATTGTGCCTGTGAATCATGTCAGCTATCCGAATCGAATTCTGCGTGAGTTGGGTTTGCTGGAGGTCCGTGTCTCGGAGGGGGAGCAGTTGGACCTAGAGCGCAGCAGAGCGTGGAGTCTGGTGGATCATCAGTTTTCACACCTATTTGTCCGCGACGCCGATACGACGGTTTTGCAGCGTATTCAAAGTGCCTTTAAGAGTGAGCCGGGGATTGCCGAAGTCCTGGTCGGTGACCAGCGGAGCAAATACGGGATGGACCATTGGCGGTCGGGTGAGGTCATACTCATCTCCGAACCTGAAAGTTGGCAGGCATATTATTGGTGGATGAAAGACGAAAACGCACCGCCGTACGCCCGCACCGTTGATATCCACAGCAAGCCTGGTTATGACCCGGTGGAACTGTGCTTTGATCCGGTAACCAAGAGTATTCCACTGGACGCCACGTTGGTCCGCGGTTCCCACGGCGCACCAGCCGTCGAGTCGGCTCAGCAAGGAGTGGTGCTGACTTCTTGGGACGAACCGGCGTTGGAGAATTCTTTGCGCGACAAAGATATCGCATCGATCGTCATGAATCGAATCTAAGTGCGCACCTAGTACGAAGAGGGTATGCGACTGGGTGCGAATCGTCGCTCCAGCTTACGGGGGCTAGGTTGGGGACGTCCTCTTAAGTCCATCGATTTGGCGTTTCTCCCTAACGATACCGCTCGGGCGCTACCGTGATAGCCCATGTCGTCCAGCAAGCGATCCAACGAGATGATACCAATTCCCAGTTTTTCCGCTTCGTCTTGCATCTTCGAGATTTCCGAGATTGCCGCCAGGCTTTCATCGCCTCGATTTTCGGATGGCATCTTACCGATCACCAAATAACGTGTCTCGATTGTCAATTCACCAGTGTGCTGGCCTTTGTCAGTGATTTCAGCTTGGACGATGCCGCCATTAACCGTGATGATGTTCTTGACCAATTCCCGATCACTACGTCCATCGTGATCGACATCCATGAATCCCGCCAATGCGAAGGTGGTCCGACGGCCTGCCTGCCAAACGGGTGAGTAGATGACGTCACCGGCTACGAGCGGATCGGTCACGGAGTCGTCCACAATGCTGGCCTCCGCCGAGTGTCCGTCGAGAATCCGCGTGATTTCGATGGCCCCCTTCTTTTCCGTCCCCGCCACGCCGCTGGCGTCGTAAACGCGGAATGAGACCTTCTTACGCAAGGCATCTTCGTGGCCTAAATTGATGTAGACCAGGTTCAGCTTCTGATTGACGAAAACGATTTTTCCATCCGGGCGTTCGAACGATTCGTCCTTCAGATCGTTGTTTTCGTCGATTTTGATTCGCAATCGTTGAGTTGTTCTGTCCAGATCCGTGTCGAGCTTGGCGATTTTTTCAGTCAGATCCTTGTTATCTGAAGCCAGTCTTTTTTGTTCGGCACGTAATTCTTTCTCTAGCTTGGCAATATCTGCTTTCATTCGATCGCGGTCGGCCTTGAATTGGCTTCGCTCTTTCTCAAGATCCGCTTTGTGGTTGTCCCGTTCTTCTTCCGCTTTATTGACCCGCCCCTGTTCTTCGGTGCGGATATCTTGCTTATCCTTTTTCAGCTGAAGTTCAAGATCTGCGGCTTCTACCAGGCTGGCGTCCCGCTTCTGGATGACCGTGATCATGTGCTCCGAAAGCACGCGATAATTCTGCTCGCCCTCGGGAAAGGCTTGTGCCAATAACTGCATGTTTTCGTTAAACTCGGTGTCGATTGTGTTCAATGGAGCATCTGCCGTGTATCCGATGATCACTTTGAGTCGTTGGTTCTCGTCCAAGGCGCCTCCCATAGCGGTTACGGCGGCGTCTTTGGTCGATTCGGCTTCTGTCGCCTTCGCCGATTGCGTGTGAGCCTGGCTCCAGAAGAAATAACACGTGATCATCAGCAGAATGGAGAGCATGACCAGCAAGATCAGGCCGATCTGCATGCCCTGGTTTTCGCGTTTTGCCATTTTCTCTAATTCCTATGTTTGACCCGGAGGTGAACGTTACCCCCGTGTGATTTGCCTTTTGACCTGATCATGTCGACCGGTTCCGGGTCGGTCGAAGGGGATTTGTCAGCTTTTGACAAGGGGTCAGTCGCATGGCAATTCGCACCGCTTTGGGACCGGAGCGGTGCGAAAATAGCTAACCTTTTGTAAGCAAAGGACCTACGTCGATGTTAATTGGGTCCAAGTGGAAAGTCAACGCATTCTCATCGGCAGGTGGATAGCAGCAGCAAATCGCCCAGAATCAGGCAATTGGGGATCCAAGAAACGGTGGAGAAATGGTGTTGAACCGGTTGTCGGGAATCTTTCGGAGATTCCGTGGCCGAGGGTCGCAAATCCCTGGTTTTGATTGGAACAAACGGGTATCCTCACGAGAAGAGTGATCGAGTGTTCGCCGACCCAAATACGTCTTATCCTACTCGGCGAACTCTTGCAAATTCATTCACCTACCGCAACCCACTGTCGTGGACCGATCCTGTCAGTGTATTCGTTAGCCACATGTCCCTGCCCGGTCCACAACCGGTCGCTTTGACAGTTGGCACCTACGCCATGCAAACGTCATGAACGCAACCAATGATTGTGATCGGCCATGATTGTGATTGGCATCGCGGGAGGAGTTGCCAGCGGAAAAAGCGTTGTGGCGCGAATGTTCGCCGAGCAGGGCGGAAGCCTGATTGACGGTGACGAATATGGACACCAAGTCCTTGAAGACGAAGGAATAAAGTTAGCCCTGCGAGAACGCTGGGGCCAGGATGTCTTCGATGGCGAAGGGAACGTTCTTCGCCAGCAGGTTGGTCATCGCGTATTTGCCTTGACCGATACCGGTAAGGAAGACCTGGCATTTCTCGAAGGCCTTTCGCATCCGATGATCAAAAGGAAGATTGAAAATCGCCTCCAGGAGATCTCCGCCGGGGCGACGGACCGAATGGTGATTCTGGATGCGGCGGTAATGCTTAAGGCCGGTTGGGATAAACTTTGCGAAAAAATTGTGTACGTTGACGTGCCTCGTGAAATGCGGCTTGATAGAGCTGTCGCTCGCGGTTGGAGTCCCGTTCAATTTGATCGCAAGGAGCTTTCCCAGCGAGATTTAACGGAAAAACGGCGAGTTGCCGATTATGTCGTGGACAACTCGGGAACTCGGGAACAGACGGAAGCGCAGGTCCGCCAATTTGTGGAGGTCCTGTTTGCCCAATCGCCTTAGGCCTATGCGTTCTGTGTTAGACGGTCATTTCCAGGAAACCAGTCGCCTCATATTGAAACAAAATCACATCGAGTCGTTGCCATCCGAGCAACGGCGCCCTTTACCTTCTCAGGAGCGGTCTTTCATGTCAGACATCAGTAGTGGAGAGGCCAATCACGTTCAATCGCATTCGCCGCCGAGCAAATCCACGCATGGCCGAAAGGGTGGGAAATCTCGCTATAGCCGAACCGATCAAGGTCGGGATACCAACGACTCTGGGGACGCCAGCGAATACGATGATGGTCGCGAACCCATGTCGTTGGCCGAAGAGATCGCCGAGGGCATTCAGAATGCTTCGGAATTGGCCAGTGAAGCTGGAACCGACGAAAACAAGCTGTCGGGAGTCCACGTCGCCGAATTGCAAAAAATGAGCATGTCCGAGCTGATCGAGGAAGCTCGTAAAGACAACGTGGCCGATGTTGCTGGGATGAAGAAGCAGGACCTGATTTTCAATATCTTGAAAGAGAGGGTCAAGCTGAATGGGCTGATGTTCGGCGAAGGTACGCTGGAGATACTCCCAGATGGATTTGGGTTTTTGCGCAGTCCCGACTATCACTACCTCTCCTGCCCCGACGACATATACGTATCACCAAGTCAAATACGCCGATTTGGTTTGAAAACCGGATCGACCGTTTCTGGCCAGATCCGTCCACCGAAGGAGAACGAACGCTACTTTGCCCTGTTACGGGTGGAGGCTGTCAATCATTGTGATGCTAACAAATTGGGCGATGTGGTCGCTTTTGACGACCTGACACCACTTCACCCCGATACGCGGATCACTATGGAATGTGAATCCCAGGAGATTGAAGGCCGCGTTGTGGATATGATTGTGCCGATTGGTTTTGGACAACGCGGGCTTATCGTCAGTCCTCCTCGCGCAGGAAAAACGATCCTGATGCAGAAGATGGCTAAATGCGTCCTGCGGAATTTTCCAGAGGCTTACGTGATCATGTTGTTGATCGATGAGCGTCCGGAAGAAGTGACGGATATGGAACGTCAGGTGAAGGGGCCAAATTGCGAGGTGATTAGCTCCACCTTCGATGAGACGTCGGCTCGCCACGTCCAAGTTGCCGAGATGGTGATCGAAAAGGCCAAACGGATGGTCGAATTCGGAAGGGATGTGGTCATTTTCTTGGATTCCATCACGCGGCTGGCGCGGGCCTGGAACTCCGAATGCCCGGAATCGGGCAAGATTCTTTCTGGGGGACTTGAGGCCAACGCCCTCCAGCGTCCTAAACGCTTTTTCGGTTCGGCCCGCAAGGTCGAAGAAGGGGGCTCATTGACGATTATCGCCACCGCGTTGATCGATACCGGTAGTCGGATGGACGACATTATCTTCGAAGAATTTAAAGGGACGGGTAATCAAGAGATCGTGCTGGATCGGCGACTCGTGGACAGGCGGATCTGGCCCGCAATCGACATCAGTTCTAGCGGTACCCGCCGCGAAGAGATGCTGATGGACGAAGAAGAATATCGGCGTGTCTGCATTCTCCGACGTGTTCTTAACGAAATGAATTCCCCGGATGCCATGGAACTACTGGTGACTCGGTTGCAGAAAACGCAGACCAACGCCGAATTCCTCATGAGCATGAATATGACGTAGCGGTGCAGCCACTAGCCACTCTTCCCTCTTCGCTTTTGAAAGGCGGCATTATCGGTGGTCAATCGGTTGCAGGCAACGCAGGAGTATCAGGGCGGTCGTTTCGCCATTATCTGCTCTCGCTACAATGAGACCATCACATCCAAACTTCTGGAGGGAGCACTGCAGACTTTGGCGACGGCTGGTGTACCTGACGAGGAAATCGATGTTGTGATGGTCCCCGGAGCCTGGGAAATTCCGGTGGCCGCGCAGCAATTGGCCGATTGTGGGCGGTACTCGGCTCTGTTATGCCTCGGTTGCGTTATCCGTGGCGAAACGACGCATGATCAGCACATTAACCAGCAGGTCAGCCTCAGTTTAGGGAGAATCTCGACCGATTTTTGTTTACCGGTTGCCTTCGGCGTACTGACCTGCAATTCGTTGGAACAGGCCATTAATCGGGCCGGCGGCAACGTAGGCAATAAGGGAATCGAATGTGCCGAGGCCGCCTTGGAGATGTCCAGCTTGATGAAGCAATTAAGGGATATGCCGCGCTAATACCCCCAGCGCCGTCGGTTAGGCCCCACAATATTCCTCTGGCGCCTCCGGAGAGCTAGCGTATAATGGAGTATCCGCCTTCATCCAATGTAGATCGAGCCCCACTACCCAACCTCCGGTAGCCCGACGTGGTTACCCGCGTAGAGAATCCTACCATGCCGCGGCGCAGCCGAGCACGTGAAGTCGTTTTGCAGGTCTTGTTCCAGCAGGATCTCAATCCTGACAGCGATTGGACCGGTGCCGAAGAGTTTGTGCGCTCACGACTTCACAATCACGAGGATTTAGTCGAGATGGCTTTGGGGTTGTTGCGAGGCGTGATGCGAAATCGAGACGAGCTCGATCAATCGTTGGCCGAGCGCGCGGACAACTGGAGCCTTGATCGCATGGCCGCGACTGATCGAAACGTCCTTCGATTGGGATGCTACGAAATCGTCTACACGGATACGCCCCCGCGTGTCGCGATCAATGAGGCGGTGGAATTGGCTCGACGCTATGGAAGTGGGCAATCTTCCCAATTTGTCAACGGCATTCTGGACGGCTTTCTTCCTAGCGACGAGCCTTCGGACGCCGGCAATCCCACCGCAACCGACGATGGATTAGACGCGGACGAATAGGCTTCTTGCTGAACGCCCAAGACATACAGCAGGCGGATCGATAGAATACGGCACTGCCTCAAGCGCGTTACGGTCGCCGTCCATCTGGCTGCCATGCCTTTTTCGTCCGGCAGCCCTTCATGCGTGGACCCCCACACGTCAAACGTAAAGCTATCCAACCTAACTTAACGACGAGGATTTTCATTCGACATGGCTCTATTCGATCGGTTCAAGAAAAAGTCGGCTGCAAAGGATGAATCAACCGCTACCCTATCCACCGATTCCGAAGTCGCCCATTCCGAAGTCACCGATTCCGAGGTCGCCAATTCCGAGGTCGCCAATTCCGAGGTCGCCAATTCCGAGGTCGCCAATTCCGAGGTCACCGAGGCTGGTGCCTCACAGCAAACAGATTCTCCCATTGTAGAGTCCCCGACGTCGGCCGTCTCCAAGGAGCCGGAAGCGCCTAAGCAAGGAATGTTTGCCCGTTTGCGGCAAGGTCTGCAGCGAACCACACAGGTTCTGAACACGGATGTTCGCGATCTTTTTAAAAGCGACGGCCAGTTGCTGGACGATGAGTTCCTCTCCAATTTGTACGGATTGCTCATTCGGACGGACATGGGGGCCGGTCCGGCTCGAAAGATTCGTGAACAGTTGCTGACGGAGTATCGCGGCCGAGTTGTGCAGATGGAGGAGGTCCTGAATGTCATTAAATCCCAATTGAAGGAACTCACTGACCAGACCGAAGCTCCGCTTACGTTATCTGACAACGGTCCTACGGTCATTATGGTGGTGGGTGTCAACGGTTCGGGTAAAACGACGTCGATCGCAAAGTTGACCGCCAGGCTAAAGGCGGAGGGCAAGGCGGTCATCCTCGGGGCGGCTGATACGTTTCGTGCGGCTGCGGTCGAGCAGCTGACAATCTGGTCCGAGCGATTGGGTGCTGAGATCATCAAGGGAGATCCTGGGGGCGATCCGGCCAGTGTGGCGCATCGCGCAGTTGCCCGTGCCCTGGAGTCCAACGCGGATATTTGCATCATTGACACGGCAGGGCGCCTGCAAACGCAGGTCAACCTGATGGAGCAACTATCGAAAATCAAGCGTGTGATTAGCAAGCAGATTCCCGCTGCGCCTCACGAAGTGCTGTTGGTGTTGGATGCAACAGCTGGGCAAAACGGGCTGAGCCAGGCGAAGGGGTTTTCCGATGCTGCCGGTTGCACCGGCATTGTTCTCGCCAAGCTGGACGGGACCGCCAAAGGTGGCGTCGTCATCCCAATTCGGCAGCAGTTCCAATTGCCGGTGAAATTCATTGGCACCGGTGAGCAGCCAACCGACCTGGCACCGTTTGACTCAGAACAATTCGTGGAGGCACTGTTTGCCGAGATCTAACCCGATTGTGTGGAATCTAAGGCTTCTCTGGGGGTTGCCGCTACCGCGTGCAAAATTGTCACGACGGTCAGGGACGAGGCGGCGCAACTGGTGAATCCTGCACTCTGCGGATGATTGATCAAAATCTTGCTACTGGTGCGGCAGGCAACAATGGTTGCAAAGTGTCCGCCTCTTGGAAATTACTCCGGCAGTCAGTCGATCCTTCTGAACTCGTCGCGCCCAGTCTTCCGATAGCCAAAACCGATGGCCGAAATGAGTGGATGAAATCGGCCAGGCTTCATTTGCAAGCAACGCGCTTTACAACCAGCGCGACTATCAAAAACGGATTGCCCAGTGCGCATTCGCTGATACTAAAATGCCGCACGGTCCATGGATTGGAGACCTGCAATGAGATATGCCTTTACGGTGATGGTTGCCGTGACAAGTGCGCTCGCTGCGCAGCTGGTCGGCGCTCAAGACGCCTCAGTCGTTCTCAGCGGTAACAGAGTGGTTGACGAAGACGTCTTTTTCGCGATCAATTTCCACAATCGAGTTGCTCAAGAAAAAAGTGGCACGGCAGACCAAAGCGGCCAGCCAACACTGGTTAAGGACCGCGATTTCCGTTTCGCGGAAGCGGCACCCCAGGGATTCGGTGAGCCGACGGTTGAGGAAGGCAACAAGGAGGCCGGTTTAAGTGCCGTTCCGATTCTGCCGGCCGATCCACCGGTGCCAATCAGCTACTACGATCCGCCGCTGCCAAAAGATGCCGAGCAGTGTAGCGACGACGGCGAGCCCGTTGCTGACGGCGAAGAGGATGACAAGGATCAAGACTACGTCTTCTCGTCACCTTTGGGTGAAGGAGATTCGGGATGTGCCGGCGGGTGTGACTATGATTTGGTCGGCGACAGTCTTTGCGATTACGGATGCGACTGCAATTGTGGTGGCGACGGAAGTTGCACGAATGTTTCGCGGTGGTCCTTTGGCGGCTGGATGGCTGTTGGCGTGTATGACAACGATCAAGGTCTTGACGGCCCGAATGGCAATTCTCCGCTGGGTTTCAACAATCTGGCAGAGGAATTTCAACTGCATCAGGCAGGGTTGTACGCGGCCAGAAAAACGGACAACGGCGGTAGCGGTTGGGGCTGGGGATTCCGAGCCGATTTCATGTTCGGTACAGATGGTCCGGACACCCAAGCGTTCGGAGACGGTAGCTGGGATGCGAGTTGGGACACCAGCGGCCAGTACGGATTTGCCATGCCTCAACTGTATGGCGAGCTTGTCTACGATGACTGGCGCGTGAAAATTGGTCATTTCTATACCATCATTGGCTATGAAGTCGTCCAGGCACCCGACAACTTCTTTTACTCACACGCCTACACGATGGTTTACAACGAGCCGTTTACTCACACAGGAATCCTCGTCGAAAAACCGATCAATGATATGGTAACGCTTTACGGAGGTTACACGTTCGGTTGGGATACTGGATTCGACAACCGTAATGACGGTTCGACCTTTCTTGGCGGCATTGGTCTTCAGTTGACCGACAATATGAGCGCGACTTATGCCACCAGCTTTGGCGATCCTGGTGACAATCCAGCGGGAAGTAGTGAAACCTACCTGCACAGTCTGGTAATCGATTGGAGCCTGACGGATCGTTTGAATTACGTCTTTCAGAACGATTTTCAAACCCGTAACTCAACGACGGCTGGAGGTAAGACCTACGGCATCAACCAGTACCTCTTTTACAAGCTGACCGACAAGCTTTCCGCCGGTATGCGATATGAATGGTTCCGCGACAGTCGCGGGGCCGTAGCGGTGGCCGGTGCCAGCGAACATTTTCAAGCTCTCAGCATGGGGCTGAATTTCAAGGTTCGAGACAACCTTTGGGTCAAACCTGAAATGCGGTATGACTGGACCGACCGAGACGATGCCTTTGCCGGCGCCGCTTTTGATGGTGGGACGGAAGGCAACATGTTCTTCTGGGGATCGCAGCTGATATACACCTTCTAACGAGTCAACCATCTCGTTGTTCCTCCCCCGAGGGCCGCAGTCAGCAATGGCTGCGGCCCTTTTTGTTTGCCCAGCGAAGCTGGCAACCCCTGTCGCTGCTTGTCAGCGACCAAGCCCTGTTCATGGGGAATTGAATCCGACTCGCAAGGGCGTCGCCGGCCAACGGCGGGGTCTGAAGGAAGCGATAGAAGGTTGATGGAACGTAGCGAAAGTGAACCTGATTCGGCCGGTTATCGGGCGAGTGTGCAAAAAGACATGATGCCCAATTCATGAACAGCGACAGCAGGTGTAATCATCAGCAGGGAGTCAGCACAGTAACTGGGGGAAGACTGGCATCATCCTGGCCGCGTTAGCTCCCATGGCCGACAAAAGAACGAGGCGAAATCGCTGTGGCAGAAGTTTTCCTCCTTGATAAAATGACATGAGACCTTCCTTGGTCTAACGGATGGCACCCGAACCCAAGGAAGGTCTCGTCGACAAACACGTTAGACGAACGAAGGCTCTGTCTGCAATACCAAAGCTGCCAGCACGTCCGGATGCGACACGAGAATGTCACTTGGATACGCGGCGACACCAAAAACAAAAGCGCCCCCGCGCGCGGTTACCGGTCTGCACGCGTTGAAAATCTCCCGTCGTGGTAAGTCCTTGCTACGAAAGCGGAAGTGCCATTCAGACCTGACCCCAAATCCTGACCTGCGGCCACCGAACCCTAAAGCCGTCGCGCGCCACAGTTCTATCCCGACACTTATAACTTAGCCGATGCTTCAACCAGCATTTCCCCTTCGTCCTTCAGGAAGCGTTTCGTCGTGACGGTGATATAATCTTTGGTCACGATGGTACTAAGTTATAAGTCAAGACCTGACCCTAAAATCGGTGCGTAGAACGTCTCGATTCACCAACAGATTTTGGCGAAGTGTCTTTTTTGAATAACGGTAGAATGAGCCCTGCCGTCGTCTTCGCCCTCACCGCATATCCCTCACCCACGGCTGGGGATGTGCGGTG